>Ga0194128_10008940_pt1 | contig 12479 bp, 7 predicted proteins | sample TA2KigCa65mmetaG_FD_148650 | JGI IMG/M metagenome (GOLD analysis project Ga0194128, IMG submission 148650) | Freshwater microbial communities from Lake Tanganyika, Tanzania - TA2015037 Kigoma Deep Cast 65m | ecosystem: Environmental > Aquatic > Freshwater > Lake | place: Tanzania: Lake...
TTTCCAGAAACACTATCCAATCCATTTTTAATATTTGGATCTACACTAGGAGTTCCAAGTGATCTACTTGTTTTGTTTGCGGAAACAAATCTATCTCCACTTATGGAATAAAACACAATATCTCCAGCAGTAGGAGATGCTAGTCCAGTTATGGTTTCAAATCCAAGTAAAACTGATTGTCTAGAAATACTAGATGTTAAAAATGTATTATTCCATGAAAAATTCAAATTAGCTGATGGATCTTTGACAAAGATGTTTTTTCCAAAAATACTAATCTTTGATCTACGATCATTTTCATCGGTATTGTACTTTTCGATATTTAGTTTGTAATATACTGCATCTATTCTAGTAGCGCCATTGCCAAGAGAAGCAAGAGTCAAAGAAGTTAGAAGCTCATTTGTTACTTTTGATTTTAATTTAATTTTATAAACAAGACCATAAGATGTTCCAATTCGATTTATAACAGCTTCGTTTTCGTTTGTCCAAGGAATGTAAGAAGTTCCATCTAAAGGAATATAATCGCTATCAGTAATCTCACCAAAAGTAAATACTATACTTCCAACACTACTAGCAAAACCACCAACTAAAGTTTCTATATCCGGTGTTACACTATAACCAATATAATTTGTTACAATTCCACTATATGAACCACTAGAATGTGGTGCTACTTGATAAATTGGTTTTATTATTCTTCCGGTATCCGATGGTGCAACTGGTTGAATTAAACCTGGTTCTCTATCGCTCAAAAAGTAAACATCTAAACCACCAGCACCTCCGGTTTCACCGGCCAAATAGGTAATTCCTCTAGATGGTAGATTAATTGATCCTTGTGTTACTACTGTTAGTGCTCCGGTAGACGAATCTCTAGATTCAACAATACCAACTACTTCTGATTTTGTTGCGCTATTAGCATCTGCTTTAAGGTAAGAAGTTCCTGCTATGTCATAGTAGATAACATCTCCACCAGTTATACCTGCTTGATAATCAGTGGATGGTATGCTTATAATAAATCTGCTTCCAGCAAAGGCTTCTGGATTTATTGTTACAAATGTTTTTGATACATTTATGTTAGATGTTGAATTTCCGCAGGGCATTTAGTTCTCCGTTAAGATGGCAGTGGATAGTCTGCATCTGCTATGATGTGGTAAAACACTCTGTCATAATTCACAGTACCAGGTCCTACACAAATTTTCAAACCGCTTGAAGAAGGATATGTTGTTATGGTTTCTTGACCTATTCTTACGACTCTAGATGCGCCAGCATAACCAAATGTCCCACTAGACAATCTACAGTCTCTATTGCTCATTAAGTTGAATGCATCGGCCGCTCCAGTTACTGGAGAATATACTGAAATTGTTGGGGTTTCCCGCATTTCAAATGGCCATTTTATATAGTTACAAGTATTAAGGGGAAGGACAACATGATTTAGAACATTGTGAGTTGGTGAATTGTCGCTTTGTACAGTTAATTGTCCTGGATATTCATTTAAATTATATGTGCTATAGTAATATTTTTTACATTCATTCAATCTAGTTGTTATTGGTAAATGAGAATGTGGTGCAAAAATCTGTTCCCCCAAGAAAAGACATACGGACGCGAGATCGACATATATGTTTTCAGATACTGTAAGCGCGTTTTCTAATGCATTTTCAATTAGAGGAACAAAGTCAAATCCAATTTCTGTGTAATCGTCAACTAAACTACCACCAAGATCGCTTAGATTACTTATATTGAAAGTAATATCAAATCTTTGCCAAGTGGTTGACAGGGTAACAGTATCAACATAAACTTTATCTGCTTGAACTTGATTGTTGTATCTTGAATAGAATAAATCTAAGGGATATCCATTATGTGAACATTTTGCATAAAAACTAAATACGACATCTTGCGAATTGTGTGCTTTTGCTGACGGAATAACGTGTGCAATATGATGATATTCGTTTGCTGCTAAAGTTGCAGCCATTGCCTTTACTTGTAAATAATATTCTGGATTTCCCTCTATTGAAGTTTGATAATCTGTAAATTCTTTTCTTTCAATTCTATATTCTTTGGTAACTCCAGTTATTCCATCTGTTCTTCTCCACATGTCTGCAAATACTACATCAGAAGTGCCAGTATATCCTGTAATTTTTCCAGTTTCTCTTTGCCAGATTGAATAATCACCATTCAAAAGTACATTTTCTGTGACAACAGCAGCCGTATTTCCAACACCTCCGCTCGCTCCAATTAGCAATGATCTATATTCAGAACCAGTAAAGGATGAGGAACCAGATGATTTAAATGGTCTATTTACTATTAAATGAGTAGATGCATCATATTGTATTGCATATAATTTTCCATTATATGAAGATTGGCCTGGATCTAATTGTCTTAATTGGTTTGTATTGGTCCAAGCATCTGTATTGTTTCTTAAAACATATAATCCTACTCCACTTATATCAGTGGAATATGAACCATATGTGGTTATCTTATATAAGTAACCCCCAGTAACAGATTGTTTATCTGTTATTGTACCAACCACAAAATCTTCTTCGTTACCGCCTTCAAATGGTTGGGCCTGGGCCCCGACAGATTGACTCAAAAACCACCCACTATATGCTTTTCTTTTGGGATTCCCGTTGGTCAAATATGTCTGCAATTGTTGATTTTCTGTAAAGTAAGATACTATTGATCCTATATTAAAGCCACCAGAACCGTCAGCAGAATTGTATGCTTCTCCCGATTCGGAACCCGGTATAGTTATAAAAATATAATTAGAACCAGTTATTCCTGCACCAGACAATGCACCAGAATCTATTTGATACCCTCTATATGGAAAAACCATACCACAGGTTGCACCAAGACCAATCATCAATGGTTTAGAAATATATCCATCTGTGGTAGGTTCGGTTGTAGTGATTTGTCCTAATACATCAGAAAGAAAATAAATACATCCACCACTTAAATTAGTACCAACACCAGATGGTACATTTACCGCAGTAAAATCTCCATCAACTTTACCGCAAACTGTTACTACGGAAAAATCAGTATTTCTTTCTGTAATTACACCTACAATTTCAGAAGATGTGGAAGATGTGCATATTCCAGCAGAATAACCAGATATAGTATCATCATAAAATATTGGAGTTCCGAAAGTAAATCCTACAGATCCAAGAGTTATACCTGTAACTTTAAAGGAAACATTGGGTAAAATAGTTCTACCATCAAAATTAACTTTTCCAGAAAATGTTAAACCGTTTGTTACTGGTAGAGCGCCGCTTTCACCCAGATTCAAGATATATTGACCATTTATGTCGCTAGTTACACCAATTCCTTGACCGTGAGTTATAAAAAAACGGTTCATTAAGTTTAATTTTTCTATAATTTCATCGTTCTCTTTCTCCCACCATTCATAGAAAGTAGTTGTCGGTGATAAATCTGAAATTATTGTATCTCTGTTAATTGGCATGGTTTAATCTCTAGATATTTATATCAAATAATTTGTAGTTGTTTAAAGTTTGAATTAAAATTCTATTTACTGGTATTTCATCACCAACACCCTTTCTTAATCTCAAAATTGGTTTTGATAATTCTGTAAATACCGTAGTAAAAGAAGTAATAGTGGATTTGTATCTATCTGCTCCATCTGTTGCTGGATTGACATTCCCGTAATTAGATCTATCGTTAAAAATATATCCAGGATCGTTTTGCGATTGTGATGACAAGACAAAATTTTCTTGTGTGTCTACATAAAAATGTATATCCACATTATTTTGTGTTTGTGTTAAATTAATTTTATGTTCTATTGGAAAATCAACATAGTACCATTTATTTCCTGTTCCAAATGGTATGTTGTACCAACCTACATTTAAGATAATTGTTAATTGCTCATTTTGATATGAATAATTGATATTAGAAGGTTTTAGTGGATATGCATAAGATGGATTTGGAAACGGTATAGAATATAGATCATCCATCAACCCAGATAATTGTATTCTTGTTGCAGAACCTAAAGTTGCTCTTGCTTTACATCCAACAATTGGCCAATTAAGCAAACACTCTAATTGTAGATTTGTTTGTAACAACATACTTTCTTGTAATTCATTTAATTCTGCTGATTGTAAAAGAACCCCCGGTTTAAATCCAATAAGTGAATAATTTTCCTTTAAGGTGTTTTTTTTCTTTGAATAGTATGGTCGAATGTTTAACAGAAATTTTTCACTCGATGGTGTATTTTTTGATATAGGAACAAATGAAATACTAGAAGCAGTTTTAAATGGAATGTCTGGTAATGTATCTACTACATCACTTAGTTTTAAAATATTGCTGAAATCTTCTATCAATGAAACGAGTGGTTGATTCAAAGAACTCAAAACTTTATTAATTTTTTGAATTCCCGTTTCTTCATCTGAAAATATACATTCCCATGCCCTCGCAGAGTCCGCAAATGTGTCGAATCCAACTATAGTTTCGTTTGTATTTTTATCGTATAATAATCTAGGAGTTCCACTTTGGCCAGGAGCAGCATAAAAATCTCTTGGTTGATTTATATTTTTTATAATATTACTTCTAGGAACAAAGAAATTGTATACACTAGAATAGTTTCTTGAAAAAGGCGGTTCCCATAGGGGAGGATTTCCTAGTATCATTGCAGAAGCCCCCCCAGATTCTATAACGGGACTTGTCAATTTGATAACATCAAATGGAATTTCAGATAGAAAAAAAAGACCTTGTGAATTTACTGTAAACCCAAGAAATGCGTCCTTTTCATCATGAGTAGAAGTTTGTAACCAATTTTTTGCATTTTTAATATTTGCGAATTTATTATAAAATGTTGTAAATTGTCTGAAATCGTTGTCTGGTATCTTAAACATTACAGTATCGCTAAAATCATTGGCATTAGGATCACTTATATTCATTGGTGAAGAAGCACTATTTCCTACTAAATAATTAGTATGTGGACGATAAAATATTTTTTCTAAAGTAAAATCCTCAAAGACCTTTGTATTTCTATTATACATTCGCACAGAATGAGTGAGGTTATCATTAAGTGTGTGAAATGTTGATATTGCTACTTTAGGAGATATTGCTATAAATAATGGAGTTGCTCCAGTATATAATCCAAATTTCCATTTCATTTCTTCAGCAGGTCTACATCCTACTCTTAAATAATCATTTGAAAATCTATCATTCCCGAAGCCACCCCACGGACTCCATGTAAAATAAGCAGCACCATATGATCTTTTACCAACAGAAATGCCGTGCATATTGATTCTGTTAGTAGCACTTGGAAAAATATTTTTAATCCAACAGTCGGGGTTAATACTTTCTGGTTCTATAGCAAATTTTTGATGATTTCGGTCGTCAGCATTTAAATTTGGTGAGTCTTCACCATAACCAAAAAAATCCCAAATAGAATCAACGTGGTTTTGTCCATATTCAAATTGATTTTGTGCATGTATGGTATTACATATCCCAGAAAGAACTACTGGCCCCCCTCCAGACCCCTCGGTAGTATTAATTCCGTATTTTATTTTATCTTTAATTAAAAGTGGCATTATTAATCTTTTTAAACATTTATTGTTCTTTTTCTTCCTATAGAATCTTCAATTTCAAATACTTTGGGAGTTATTCCAATCTCACTCAATCTTGTAACTTTGAATATGAAAGAACCTTGTCCATCTGTGTTTACTCCGTTTGTTGCTTTTATTGCAAATCTATCAGCTCCATTACTTGACGATGAATATACTACACCGGAATTATCATTAAATTTAAAACCTTCTTTAGAGGAATCTGAAGAACAAAGAATAAAAGAAGTTTCATATTCTATGTGAAAACTCTTGTGGTGACCTTGTTGAAAATTTTCTCCTAGAGTATGGATTAGTCCATCATCAAGCGGGGCCCATAATCGATAAAAATCACTAACTTTAAAATTTAATACCACAATGTCAAGCCTTACTTTGTTGGCTGTTCCAGAAATTGTTATCTTATTTAGAGAACATAAAAACACTCCATCATTAGTAGATATAGATGATAAATTTACAGCATTGCTAGATGCAACATCATAGAAAAATTCATTATTATAAGTGTTTTGAAATAATATATTATCTTGAATTTCATTTAATTCTGAAGCTTGCAAGGAATATCCCGGTTTAAACGCAATTAAAGAATATTTGTGATTTTCAAAAATACCGTTTCTACTTTTATATGGTGAGGGGCCTAATGGTGAACTCATATTATATCCTTTTTACTGTTATTATATTAATTGAACTGTTATTATATTAATTGATGCGTTTTCTAAATATCCAGTTGTCCTTGAACTTACTATTTGACTTGATCTTGGAGTTCCGGTAAATTGTGTTACATGAGTTGGAATTATAACTTCTTCTGGAGTTACGTATGTTAAGTCTGGCAAAATAATCGAATTGATTCTAGAGTATTCGGATTTAATATCACCACTCACTCTTACATATACACACGAAGCATCTTCAGATACATTTTTAATATCTATCGTTGATATTGGTGAATAATTTTCCACAACCTCCACACCTAACCAATTTGAGGTATCTTCTATTCTTTCTTTATCAGATCCACTAAATTCACTTTTTACTAATTTCAAAGTAGTTAAAAATGATTGAATTTCTTTTGTATATTTTGAAGATGTCGATTTACCGGCAACAGATGAAACATCTCCTATTTTTAATGGGTTTTCTACCAGAGAAAAGAAATTTATTTCTCTTGGTAAAATTAAACTTGCATCTGCTAATTCTTGTTTTCCTAAACTAATAGAAGTCATTACACTATTAGAATTCAATGTTTTTGCAGGATCTAAACCCAATTTATCAACAGGATCTAAATTTATTTCAATTTTTGAGTTTATAAAGTCTTGATGATCATCCATTCCGGGTAATAGTGAAGTATCTATTGATAAACTTATGTCTTTGTAATTTTGTCCTCTGGAAACAACTCTAATACCACATACTTGGTGATTTCCATTTGGATTTATAAATGTAATTAATTCTATTATTGCACCATAACCAGTTAGTGATTTTATCTGTAATCTTGGATTTGCTTGAGTTGCAATTAATTCTGATGTAGTTTCGGCCGATAAATCTATAAATGATGAAACCACACACCCATCCTCAAATCCATTATTGTACCAAGTTGAATATAATTTATAGTAAACTGAATTAGGAGACAACTGACCGGTTTGAATTTGTTTTTCGACTAAATCAAATTTTGATAATATTTCTATAGATTCTTTTACTTCTTGATCACCATAAAACACAGAAACAAAATCATCATCTTCTTCGTCTTGAAACAAGAAATAACACTCTCTACATGTTAAATCTGGTATTGTTGTGTATAGATCACCTAAAGCATATGATTCATAACTGGAACCAGATGTTGGTATTTCTTTTTCTTTGTTTACATATACTGCACAAGTACCACTCACACCGACTGCCCCATTACAAAAGGAATTACATCTATCCCAAGGTGTAGTCCCCCCTATTCCCACTTCAAATTCATCTAAACTAGGAGCTGGAATAAAAGCACTAGTAACGAATTTTTCAAGAGAAGGAGTAATCTGATAAAGAGCTAACCAACTATATCCATCAGAAAAAGACATTTCTCCTGTTGTATGTGATGGTTTAAATCTAGAAACAGTATCATAACCATCTAATCTATTGTTTGAATTATCGGAAATACAAAGATAAACGTAACCGTTTTCTCTGTTATAAATGTAACAATTTTGCACATCTGAATTTGGATTCCAAGGAGTATATTGGGAACCCTTATTCCATGAAATTCTAGGAATAACTGCTGAAACGTCATTTCTAGAAACTTTATATGTCATTTCTGCATCTTTCCAAGATTGTATAAACAACTCTTGAGAATTTGGTAGCAATGAAGTATGAGTAGTTTTTCCTAGTAAAAAATAATTCTGATATTTTCTACCGACCTCTAGTTTGTAATCTATTGCTTTATTCATTTTTACACCAAATTAACTAGCACATGCTTCCCCGCATGTTAATCCTGCATTTGGACTTGTGAACCCAGAAACATAACACATGTTTATGAAGTTAGTAATATTTATATCGTTAAACTTATAGCCGGTTATATTCTCGGACCAATTTGGGAAAACATGAGTTGGTTTATTCCAAGGACTCGCTTCCGCACATCCCTCGCAATAGGTCAATCCATATAATGAGTAAGTAGATCCACCAAAATTACCAACACCTATTTGAGTATTATACGTTACACCTAATTGATACGAATGATAATTTCCCAATATAGGTGTTTCACAAATTAATAAATCAAAGTCTCCGGGTGTTCCAGATCCTGGATAATCTTCTATGTTAGATTCCAAAATTACTCTTAATCCGGCCGGATGTAGAGTGCTCATAAAACTAGTTTGGTATAACTCTTGATTTATTCCGGTTTTGAGAATATATGAAAAGTCTTGAAACCAATCAGAGTCTTGGATTCTAGAATCATTAAGAGAACTTCCTCCTAAATCTAGAGTTTCATCATACTCTCCTGTTCCACCTCTAAATGAGAAATTTTCAGAGTAAAACTTACCACCATTTAATCTTAATAGATTAACTTTTGGGTAGTAAATTGAAAAATCCTCTTCAGAAAACTCAGGAAATAGTGTTAGAAAAAAATACTTGATAGAATCAATAGTTGTTTTCTTTTGATTAAAATTCTTAGATATACCTTTTAGTAATTTTATAAATTTTTCATTAGAAATAGATCCACCATTAAATTCAAATTTAGAAGGATCTAATCCATTACCATAAATTTGTAAAAATCTATTCAAATATGAAGTTCTTGTTTTTTCTATATCAACAAGTTCTAACAGTTTTTGAGATAAAGTATACTGAGCACCCGATGGATTGTCACAATATAACCAATCATAATATTTTTGAAGGAAGTCGAATACTGAAACTTGCTTTGTTCCATATTCATTTTCCAATTTAACTTTTTCTTCGACTATCCAAAAAGGAACATATCGACTGATATCAAAATTAGTAGGACATTCAAACGAAGTGTCCTCAAAAAAATCTTGAGAAGATAGCAAATCAAAGAAGTTCTGCAATTCGCTTCTTAGACTAGATGATTGATTTGCTAGATATGAATAATTCAAAGTGAGGCTACCGTTGAGATGTAAATGTTATTAATATTGTTATATTTTGATTGCAATATTTTTTCACTCATTGGGAGAGTGATGGTGAAAGGGACGCTAGCAATATCAGCAATATAAATTATTCCCTTATTTATTAATATTCTACCATAATCCAAAGAATTGTCTTCTAATCCGGTGAGTAGATTAAATCCTTTAATTTTTACATAATTATCAAAAGAAGTAGTAGGTCCTGTTATAACTTTTAGTATTGTTGGTACACCATAGATATTTGAAAATTCAGTACTTATAGGAGTAGAACCAAGAAATGGTAATTTAAAAGGACTTCCTAAATTTATATTAGTCTCGCTACTTCTATTTAAGTCTATATTTGTTAATATATATTTTCTGAATTTTATATCAAATCTATCAGCAGATATTGAAATGTCATCATATTGTTTCATTATAGAATTTGATATTTCAAACGAATCAAATGTAAAGTTGAATTTATTATACTCTATAGATTCTTGAATTTTATTTTTAACCTTTTTGATTGCTTCTAATTTTTGAGTAGGTGTTGGTGATACATTTTTATATGTAAATTTCACATCTACTAAAAATTCATTATAAACTGGTGAAACATATTCTGGCAATACAGTAATTACCGAATATTCTTTCAGGTATGATATAATTGTATTTGGATTTAAAGAAGTATCTGCTATTGATACAAAGACTCTACCATATTTTGGTGGTTGTAGTTCATCTCCTCCAAAAATTGAAATTTGATCCACAGAATCTATTAATTTAGAATCTAATAGCAATCCCATATAGTCAGATTTTGTGACTGCTCTACCTTGGGAGGAGAACAATTTCGGTGCTAAAAATTTAATCAAATTAATGTTTGGTTGATCTAGGCCGCCAGCAGACGAATTACATTCATCACAAGACACTCCTACATTTAAATTTCCTGGAGTATATGCTACTGGAGTTCCTGCTCTGAACTGATATATGTTATTTCCTTTTGTTCCAGAGGAAACCATATATCTTATTTTTAAAACATCTCCATCTTCAATTGAAACTCCCAAACTATTTTCAATTCCAAATTGAACTATGAATCCTCCAGTGCTTAATCTTTCTACAAAGTATATTTTATCATCTACTCTAAATGGAGTTCCTATGTTTCCAGATAAAGACCAAATTTCATCATTTACTTTCACTTGAATAGTAGACATATCAATATTTTCATTTAGTATTAAATATCTTTGTTTTTCAAAATCAAAAGAAGTAATAGCAGATGTATCATTTACTAGTTGTCCTTCTGTTATTTCTATAATAACATCACTATCGTATACCACTCCAGAATTTAAATTTCTAAAAACATATTCTATACCGTCTTCGTTTATTCCATAAAAATATTCAAGTTCTGGAAACGAAGAATTATCTTCTTGATCTATACCCGTTACCTGTATAGTAGCTCTAGCAGATCTCTTACCTGCAACTGTATAACCTAATGGTTTTGTCAAAGATATTATGGAATCTAATCTTTGTGCAGAATCTAAAAACATTTCACTTGATACCATATTCATATAATACGCATAATAAAAAGTATTATATGCCAGCAAATCCACTAGAGCTCTAATAGCAGAACCCTCATAGTTGTAGTCTTTAATTATGCTTTGATTTCGTAAATATTCAATTAAACTGCTTTTAATATCTTCAAAGTCTAGATTCCCAAGTACATTTGTTGGCGTATTTGCCATTATCTGTTCCTCTCTACGCTAATTGTTACAGTCTGAATTGCTCTTGTATTTACATTTTGATATGTTAGATCTATCAGCAAAATTCTAGGGTTAGCTGTATCTAAATTAAAATTTACTTCCATTACCTGTATTCTGGGTTCATAACGATTCACTGCTGCTTGTAAATCTATTTTATATGGAGTCAATCTAACATCTTCGTTGTTTATGTTTTCAAAGAGCAGATCATAAAAAACAGTACCAAAATCAAATTTAAAGGGCTTTTCTCCAAGTCTTGTCAATACTATATTGATTATTGATTGTCTAATTGCATTACCATCTTTCTTCAAACTCAAGTCATTTGTGAATGAGTTTTTTGAAAAGAAAAATGGTATGTCGGAAAAAATATTCTTAGTTATTTGCATGGCTTTATTTATAGTTAAAATAAGTAAGATAATATTTTTTCTAAAGTAGTTGTAGTATAATCAGGAGATACTGGTAATGTGTCTCGTATCAGAGTTAAGTCTTGAGTACAATTTGAATCTTTATAGAAACTCATATTGACTTCAGACACCAACCACCTTCCGTGAAGATTCTTTTCTGAAATTGCCATATTTGGGTCTGGATTTAGTTGTTTTATCTTTATTATATCCCCTACCTTAACCACGCTTGTTGGTGGAATTGATATTGTTATTTGCTGTGCTCCTATTTGTGAAACCAACGCCTTTCTAATCAAAGGAGTAGCGTCTGGAGTATCCCAGAAAGTAGCATATGTTCTGCTATATTCTAGATATTCTTTAAATTTTTCTCCTTGATTTGGACAATTGCAACTACATGGATTTGTTGGATCACTCCAAAGACAACCAATATATTCCTCTCCTAACACACTTTCAATTAAATCGCATTCCTTAAGATCTAAATATTTTTTAAACAATTCTAGATAACTTGGTTCTGGTTCATCCGGTATATGTTCTTGTGCTGGACAATTACAATATGGATTTTCTGGACCACAATCATCGTTTGAAATATATCCATCTGGATTTGCACACTTTAATTTTCCACAAATATTTGGAATTTGTCTAGAGAATACCACAAATTGTGCAGAAAAATTATCATCAAATACATCATGATTTGGTGACATCGTTTTTGGAGAAACTAAACCATAATCAGTTTCTCCGGTCAAATCATACTTCCAAACATCTTCAGGAACCAGACTTGGACGATATAACATAAAGTCTCCAAACATCCAATGCATTGTTGTTTTTTGGAAGTAAGCAGTTAATGCAGTATCAAGAGAGTCTGGAGAATGTACCTCTGCATGATTTGCAAGTGGTTTATTGTTAGTATTTGAAAGAACACTAAGAAGTTTCAAATCAAAACTTTCTACAAACGATTTTCCTGCTGGACTTAATCGTAACCATCTATCCACTTCATCACCATACCACCAATAGTAGTCTTTGTATTTGTGTGCAAAAATGTCACCAAGCACACCACTACTTTCTCCGTCTATTTCTGCAAATTTGGTAGAAAGCATATGGAACAACTTTTGTGGTATAAAGATGTTCTTGGGAATATGGAAAGACCACCAAGATCTATGTGGTTTTACTTTTCTATGCGAGTATTGTAAATATCCACTG
>Ga0194128_10008943_pt1 | contig 12475 bp, 11 predicted proteins | sample TA2KigCa65mmetaG_FD_148650 | JGI IMG/M metagenome (GOLD analysis project Ga0194128, IMG submission 148650) | Freshwater microbial communities from Lake Tanganyika, Tanzania - TA2015037 Kigoma Deep Cast 65m | ecosystem: Environmental > Aquatic > Freshwater > Lake | place: Tanzania: Lake...
CTTATTTATTTCTTGGAACGCTTCATGGCTCCAAGGGCTTGTTTAATCATGGGTCTGGGCATCCATTCCACAAAGCGGTTAAATTGTCCGGCCATTAGGCGTTCTCCTCCATCGATGGTAATGCATCCTCCTTGAATGTAGTCTGCCATTGGACTCATCAGGAAAGATGCGAGATTGGCGAGTTCAAAAGGGACACCGTAACGGCCTAATGGAATTCCCCTTTGGTAGGCTTCCTCGACGGATGGGTCCGGCATAAGCCGTGACCATGCCCCCTCAGTTGGAAATGGACCAGGCGCTATCGCATTGAGACGGATCCCGTAGGTTGACCATTCGACTGCAAGACTGTTGGTCATCGCAAGAACCCCTGCCTTGGCACAGGCCGATGGGAGGACAAAGGATGAACCGGTCTCGGTATAGGTGGTGACAATGTTGAGGATGTTGCCGTGGATAGGTGAATTTCCGGTTTTCGCGCCGGTATTGGATTCCGTGCTTAATTTACTAATTATCCGATTTCCAAATTCTAGGGTGCAATGGAAAGTTCCTTTGAGGACGATATCCACCACCGAGGAAAAGGCGTTTGGGCTAAGATCTTCTGAAGCTGTTAGAAAATTCCCTGCGGCATTGTTGACAAGTCCATCTATTTGTCCCCATGTTTCGTTCAAGTAATCGAACATGGAGGCAACATTTGCGGCTTCACGCACATCGCAAACGTAATAAAGACTACCATCTCCAATGAGGTTGCAAGCGTCAATAAGTTTAGACTCGGTTCTGCCACAAATGGCAACCTTGGCACCAAGTTCATGAAATCGCTTAGCCATAGCGAGCCCTAGTCCAGAACCTCCTCCAGTCACGAGGATGTGCTTGCCGGATAATGTGGTTTTGTCAAACATCGTATTGATTTGAAATAGCAATATAATTCACGGTTTGCAATGTTCAGTGGCCCATGAAATAGGCAAGGTAAGCCCCTAGTAGGGCACCACTCAGTTGAAACCAACTGAACTTGTGGTTGTTACTGCTTTCGAAAAGGATGGTAGAAGCTATTTGAAGGAATGATCCTGTAGCGAGGGCCATCAAAGCGTGAAGTATTTCCCGATTGCCATTGCTTGTATGTCCGAGGCTATGACCGATCCATAAGCCAAAGGGAGTACAGCAAGATACCCAAAGGACTGCCGACCATAATAGGAGGGGTGTTGCCTTCTGACGAAGGAGCAATGCAGCAAGAGCAAAGGTTGTTGGGGCCTTGTGAAGAAGAATGCCCAGCAGGAGTGGCGACCACGCTAGAGGACTGTCTATGTAATCGCTTGCAGGCGATACGGGGATTCCCTCGATTAATCCGTGGATGCTAAGACTGATCATTAAACCCCAGGAGCTTGCTCGGGTTAATTTTGAAGACTGCAAGGGATTTTTGTCTTTGGTTAAGCGTGAGCTGGTTGCTTGTAGTGGATTGTGTGGACCAGCATACGGAGATCCGTCATGCATCGCTCCTATGTGCAACACTCCTTCGTGGCGTATTTCATCGTGCGGTGTTTCTCCGTGGAGGGGTTGATGGAGGTCTTCATGCAAGGGATGATCGCAGTGATGATTGGCTTCATGATGAAGATGTCCATGTTCTATTCCTGCAGAAAATTTTTCGAGAATGAACTGAAGGAAGAAACCACTTAGCAGCCAGAGGTTTTCGGTAGGGTGTCCGTAAGCGAGTACCTCTGGAAGTAAATGCAGAATGGCTGTGCTGAAGAGCAAGCCCCCACAGAAGGTGAGCATCCATCGGAACCTCAAACGGTCCATAGCGCCTTGGTAAGTGCGGGCTAAGAGGCCACCCAAAAGTCCGGATAGCAATAAGGCCAGGCCTGTTATCAACATGGGGATTGTATTTGGGATCAGGATGGTAGGGCGGGCTTGGTTGAACCGTCAACTTTGTTTAAAACAAGCCATAAACTTAACGCAATAAGGATACCGAGGAAAGCCCCAAAAACAATATCCAAAGGAAAATGAACGCCTACTCTCATTTGCGACCAACTCACCAAACTTGCCCATGAGCTTCCAACGATAAGCCCCGTACTTTTCCACCGCCGGAGCATGATCAAGCCCAGGGTCCATGCAAGCGCAAAGTGATTACTGGCATGGGAGGAAATAAAACTGAATCCACTGCCGCACTGTACAAGCAAACGGCAATCAGAGGCGGTTTCAGGGTAGCGGCATGGGCGAAGGCGCATAGCCCAGGGCTTGATCACCGACGCAGACATTTGATCGCTGAGGGTTACTGCCAAAAGAAGAAGAAAGACAATTTGCCAAACCTTAGGAATTGGTTGGAAGAGCAACCAAGCCAGAATACCCAAATACAAAGGCGTCCAGGTCCATGGATTTCTGGCGAGAATAGCCAAGGTGTTCATCCAAGAGGGTAAAGAGGATTGGTTAACCGCACGAAAGAGGTACAGCTCCCAATCTGGAGGGGCCATTAACCAGCCGATCTGTCGAAGGATATAAAGGGCCGTGATAAATCCCACCCATGGTAACGCGACCAATCGAAGGGCACTCATGACCGCATCTGATTTTGGGAGAAGGTTCAAGGGAATTGTCTTAGGATTTACGCGCCAGAAAGATGCAGCGGGGACTGCCTTGCCCAGCTGGCGATAATTGGTAGTCACCCCAATGTTGGAGTACTTCGAAACCGCTTGATTTCAGCATGGATTGAAGTTCTTCGGGGCTATAACAACGAACTTTTTCTACGTAGGCCTCGGTGATTGCCCCCGAATTTTGTTGAATAATTTCAATGGATTTGAGAACATAACCGTCTGCTAACGTACGACTTATTTTGACATCAAATTTTGGCCCATAACGATATTCGGATTCGTTGATTTGACTTACAACAAACTCTTTGTTAAAAAAGTCCAGCACCAAATAACCATCTTCTTTCAGGTGGCGATGTGCATTGCCAAGAACTTTCAAATCTTGGTTCTTATCATCGAAATAGCCAAACGAGGTAAAGAGATTTACAATAGCATCAAAATTCGTATTCAATTGAAAATCACGCATATCCCCGATACAGAACTTCATACGCTCAGAGATAGGGTTGTTGGGTTGGATAAAATTCTCTTGAGCTTTGGCGATTAGCCGCGGCGATAAATCCAGACCGGTCGTGGTATAGCCTAACTCTGCAAAGGAACGAGTATGCCGACCCCAACCGCAACCCAAATCAAGAATTTGAGCGGTGATAGGTAAAGCTAGCTTTGTGGTTAATCGGAGGATGAATTCTTTGGCCTCTGATAGGTCGCGATGATCGTAGATCTCTTCGTAGTAGGGACTGTCGAACCATGATTCAAACCAGGCCCTGTTCAGGCTTGGCGAGTTCGAGGCGAGGGTATTTGGGTTGGGCATGGCAATTTGGCAGAACTAAGGGCAACGAGGACAACGTATTCGAAGAAGTACCGGCAGATGGTCGCTAGGCCCACCAAGATAACGATTGCCCGCATAGGTCTTGTAAGGGTATCCTTTGAATTTGCCTTCTTGCTGCACCATGGATTCATCCTTGGACGCTTGGGCTGACCCGATGATGTAGTGGTTTTGAGAAGTGTTACTCGGTAACAGCGAACGGCTTAGGATGATTTGGTCTAGCCATTCCCAGCGATCCTGGAAGCAATACGACCCTCCCTCCCGGCCGCTAAAGGGGTGATATAATCCCCTGGAAGCTGTGGAATCTGCCCCCAGCACCAAACGAATACTGGCATCCTGTGGGGTATCGTTGAAGTCTCCAGTGATGATGATGGAACAGCGGTTGGGCCCACCGTACAGGGCAAAGAGGCTATCCACGGCTTTGCGAAGGCAACGCGCTGCAGCATATCGGTTGGGGGCCGATTTCTCCAGGCCTCCTCGACGCGACGGCCAATGATTGACAAGGATATGAAGGGTATCGCCGCTGGGTATTTTGCCAGAGACCAAGAGAATTTTACGGGTGGGTGAGGCTGTATCTCCAGGTAAATCTACTGTGAGGTCTTGGCGTGCAATGGGCTTGAAGTGCGATTTGTGGTAAAAAAGGGCAACATCGATTCCGCGGGGATCGTTCGAGGGGCAATGCAAATAGGTTAAAGGGCTGCGACGCAATTCGGGTTGTCTCAACAGATCTTTGAGAACGCCTTCGTTTTCCATTTCACAAAGTCCCACCAAATCAGGCACATTGCCTTGGTTAAGGCCAGCGATGACTCTTGCCAATTTCCCCAATTTGGTATAATAGCGCACGGAATTCCAGGCCAATTCTGACTGGGGGAGGAAATCTTCGTCGTTGACTTTGACATCGTTGAGGGTGTCAAACAGGTTCTCCAAATTGTAATGAACGATACACAGGTCGAGGCCCTTCGGTTTGCTGCGATTTTGAGCGATAACCTTCAGAGGGACTGCATGGCCAAGAAAAGCGGTGCAGACCAACAGCCAACCTAAGTTTTGCATGAAAGAGGAGTTTGTTAATTTTACGTAAAATAACGTCACAAACTGGCAAAGGGAATTATTATTGACCGTTCATGGTGATGCAATTGAGCGTGAACCAGCTAAAAATTTCGATCTAAGCGCATGAATGACCCACATTTTCCTTCCTTCGGCTCCAAGAGGCAAGCACCTCAATCCGTTAGCGAAGCTCATCCGATGGTGATTCGCAAGCTTTACCAAGGCCGTCGCATTGAGCTTTACAACAGGGAAATGTCATGGCTGGACTTCAACGAAAGGGTCCTTCAAGAAGCGGAGCATCCCGATACTCCCCTGGGCGAACGCTTGAATTTCATGTCCATTTTTTCGTCCAATATGGACGAGTTCTTTAGGGTGCGGGTGGCCAACCAATACCGCCTTATACAACTTGGGGCGGCCTCCTTAAGGAAATTGGATTTTCACCCAAAGCAGGTATTGACCCAAATCCACCTCAAGGCCCAAGAACTGCAGGATCGATTTGAGGCTTTGTTTCAGCATCAAATTCGCCCAAAGTTGGAAGATAGTGGATTCATACTTTGTGACGAGCAGACGATTCCCCCAGTGCTGTTGCCCAAGGTCGATGAAATTTTTCAATCCAAGGTACAGCCCTATCTTAATCCTATTCTGCTTAATTCCAAAACAAGGAAGTTAAGACTGCGAGATGCCTACCTCTATTTCGCAGTTCGATTGGAATATGAGCGAAAATCATCAGGCACCCAGCATGCGATTTTGGAAATTCCGGTTCGCTACACCCAGCGTTTTTTTGCATTGGGGGAATTCAATGGAAGGCAGTATGTGATCTTCCTGGACGATATCGTTCGGCTTCATTGGAGAGATATTTTTCGGGCACTTGCCCCGGCTAAAGTTCATGGATACACGATCAAAATAACCCGTGATCAAGAACTGGATTTGGAGCATGATTTGGGACAAAACATCTTGGATAAAATGCGGGCTGGGTTACGCAAAAGAGGCAAGGGGGATCCTGTCCGTTTTCTTTATGATCAGGCCATGCCCCAGGACCTGCTCAAGGCCTTGGTTCGTAAATTCTCTGTCAAATCCGCTGACTTGTTTGCGGGAGGGCGATACCATAATTTCAGGGATTTGAGGCAATTTCCATTGCATGGAAGGCCTGACCTGCAGTATCCCGTTTGGTCATCTTGCTCCCCAGGCCTATGGTCGGAGCAGCAGAATTTATTCAAGGCTATACGTGTTGCCGATAGGTTGGTGCATCACCCTTACCATTCCTATAATACCGTTCTACAATTTCTGCGAGAGGCTGCTTTGGACCCAAAGGTACGCTCCATTGAGATCACCTTGTATCGTTTGGCTCCGGTGTCTTCGGTGGCTCGTTCCTTGATCACGGCGGCACTTAATGGTAAGAAAGTGCGTGCGGTGGTCGAAATCCAGGCACGCTTTGATGAAGAAAATAACATTTTCTGGGCCGAAAAGTTAAAAGAAGCAGGAGCGGAGGTTTTGTACGGTTATGAAGGCATGAAAGTGCATTGTAAATTATGCCTTGTGACCCGGCGCGAAAAAGCCAAAGATGTTCGTTATGCCCACCTGAGCACGGGGAACTACAATGCGCAAACGGCCAAAGTCTATGCGGATGATGGCTTATTCACCTGTTCGCCATCAATCACTGCGGAGGCCGCAAGACTCTTCAAGTCGTTGGATAAAGGTCATTTTCATTATTCCTACCGGCATTTGTTGGTAGCTCCCTATTTTTTGCGCCAACCTTTGCTCTCCTTGATTGATTACGAAATTCAGGAGGCCAAGCGAGGTCAGCCTGCATGGATTTTTCTTAAGCTCAACTCCTTGGTGGATGAAGCGCTAATTGCCGCCTTGTATCGAGCGTCCCAAGCTGGTGTTCAGATTCGTTGTATAGTTCGGGGCATTTGCAGTCTAATTCCAGGAGTTCCGCAATTGAGCGAGCATATACAGGTTATCTCCATCATTGATCGTTATCTGGAGCACTCCAGGGTCTATGCCTTTGGGCATGGGGGAAAGACGAAGCTCTATTTGTCCTCGGCAGATTGGATGGCTCGTAACATGGATCATCGGGTGGAATTGGCCTTTCCGTTGGAAAGCACTTTGCTCCAACAAGAAATGCTAAACCTCATGGAAATTCAATGGTCCGATTGTACGCAATCCCGTTACCTGAACGGGCCTCAGGCAAATCGTCGAAGAGTCCCCGAGCAGGATTCCTCACAAGGTTCTGGCAATCCGGTGAGGGCCCAGGCCGCATTTTATGATTACCTTCGTGATCTTAATTTGGAGAGTTGAAGTTAGCCGCCATTGATTTGGGATCCAATGCCGCTAGATTGTTGGTGGTTAAGGTTTTGGCCCATGAAGGCGCCAATCCTGATTGGAAGGCTATCGAATACATTCGGGTTCCGGTCCGTTTGGGAGAGGACGTTTTCTTAACCGGAAAGGTGGGCGCTCTTCGTCGACAACAGTTGCTGGAAACGATGAAGGGTTTTGGCTACCTGCTCAAAGCCTACGAGGTCGATCATTCCTTGGCTTGTGCGACCTCTGCTTTGAGGGAGGCAAGCAATGGCTCCGAAATTATCGAAGCGATTCATCGTGATGCTGGAATTGCGATGGAACTCATTAGCGGATCAAGGGAGGCCGAGTTAATCTACAAAGCTCACCGTTCCTTGGCAGGCCCCGAGGACCAATTGGTTTTGATGGACGTTGGTGGTGGTTCCACCGAGATTTCTTTGATCCAAGGTCAACGCTCCATCCTAAGTAAATCCTTCGCCCTGGGCGCCGTTCGTCTTTTGGACAAAACAGACCGCGAAAATGATTGGAAAGCCTTCAAAGATTTTGTGAAAGGAGAATTACTCCCATTCAAACCTTCGGCTTTTTGGGGGAGTGGGGGAAACATTAACAAGGTATTCGATTTGTTACGTCCTGGCAAAGGCGAGCCATGTTCCTACAAGCAATTGGAGAAACTGTATGAACAATTGCTCCCGATGAGTCCAGTCCAAAGGGCTGAGCAATACGGGCTAAATGAAGACCGGGCCGACGTGATTGCTCCTGCCTTGCGCTTGTTTCTTTGGGTCATGAAGCAAGCAGATTTCGGTAAATTGCATAACAGCAAATTAGGCCTTAAGGAAGGCATGATTGTGCAACTCCTCGAAAATTATTGGCAAGGTGAATTTTCAACCAGAGCCGGATGGGGACCCGGGCCTTTGAGCGATACCACCCATTTATCTACTGCCGAATAATTCAGTTTTCATTCCAACGCTGGGAGTATGTCAAACCGCTTTCCCATCGGATGTGATCTTCATCTTCGATACGCCGAACCCACAGTCGCCAACCATTCCCACCGGAACGGCCTTGCAAAGATGCTGTAAATCGGTATTGCCCGGATGAGCCGGTCCACCAGCCTGTCCCGAAACTTTGATCTTCACGGACCGTAACACGCTCTCCTTCCGGCCCAGCGATGGCCCAGGTTTGACCAATCTTCAAATCAGCATGGGTTCGAAATACCCTTTTCCACAACAGGTTATACGCGATAACCCAAGTTTGTTGGTGAGCAGTGGAATACCCATGGGCAATCTGTACATATCCGCTCATTCCCTGGTCCAATCCTTTGCGTTGAGGCAAAGGCCACGGCATGCGCAGGTATTGAAAAAGGTAATCTCCTTTCCGCCCCCTCTCAGCTTGTTTGTAGATCATTGTGTATCGGGTATCCTTGAAGGGGCCTTTTAGCATTCTTCCTTCCAGTCCTCTGTTCCATCCGATAAAATGACTTCCGAATTGCTGCTCGGGCCCTTCCTCTACCCAATGAGATCGCAAAGTGATGGACCAATACGGAACAGGAGACCAAAGGGCATTAAGGTCAAGAGATTGATGAACGCCTTCTGTGGGCAATGTTATACTGAATATCCTTAAAGCCTCTGTGCTTTGGGATAGTTTAGACCATCGAAGGCCCAAACTCCAGCTTGGATGTGGAGTCATGATCAAGGTGTGGAGATGACTGTAATCCCAGGATAGGATATTATCAAGAACGGGGTGCCTGGGTTTTTGGACCTTGTTCAAAGGCAAGGGCGGGTAAGAGGCCCTGATGGCCACATTACTTTGAAAAAAGTAATTTTTTCTTTGAATTCTGTAATTAAACCCCAAGGCTTTGAGGTTGGTGATGATTTGATCCAGTGGGTTTATGTTGTTTTTTGTCTTGATCATTTGGGTAGTCAAGATGGTTGAATTCCATGATTCGGGAAGATTCAGAGAGGAAGGCATCGCGAGTTGAAGACCTAGAATCCCCCAAGATCGCTCTTTTTCCCAAGCTAATGAATTCATCCATACGGCGGTCTTGGGTAGAGTATTTACCCCCAATGCCAAGTCGTCCATAGTAGCATCCTGTAAGGGACTGCTCAAGATGCCCAAGGCATAGGAGTTCATGACTATCAGATGATTTCCCCATGCACTTTGCAGCGAGAACCCCCTTGCCTGGTTACCGTTGGACATTCTGGAGGATGCGAATGGAATTTCCGATCCTGGGATATGCGCCCATGGATTGGCAAAGGCCGGAATACGCTGGGTATTGCCCAAGAGCCTGTTCCCGGATTGAGGGTGAAAATCCCCCAATAACCACATCATTTTGCCTCTTATTCCTTGAACAAAGAATCCGGGAATTTCGGCAAAGCTCTGGTCTGCTGGTTTTTCGATCGTCATGGACCAACCGATGTTACGGAGCTGTTGGCGTAGGCGGTACTGCCAACGTTCGTCCAAAATCGCCAGTTCATTGCCCCTAATTAAGCGCTCAAATCGGGTTCCGTAGAGGACATCCATTCCCGATTTCAGGGCCCTAAAACTCAGGTCATGGAGCGGGAATTCTCGTTCCAAGGCTTCCTGAAAGGTCAAGGCCATCAAGCTTTCCATAAAGGGAAGCATCAGCCAGAAGGGGGCTTGTTTTGGCCTGCCATGCGCTTTCACCAGGCTGTCCATGGCCAAGCATTGTTCCTTGCTTAAACCCAGGGTATCCATGGCCAAGGCTCTCAGGGATTTATTCCACGGTAACTTATTTTGGAGGGTCCACGGAAGGTCCAAAGCATAGTTCTCCCAACGGTCGGGCATATCCTCCAGCATAGGGTGCTGCATTGCCTGAATTTGTTCTTGTGTTTGGGCATTATCTTGATCAAGATCGCTTTGTGCCCACAAGAGTTGGCCTTCCCCTAACAACGTACATAACCATTGGATGCGTAACCAGCCAAAGGCGTGCCTGGGTATTGTTAGTCCGCATTGGTGCCGAAGGATACCATCGAGTTTAATCCGGAACGGTTCCGAGGGGTTATTGTCGCTCATTTTATTGACTTCCCTCCTTCCCACGCGGTCTGGTAGCTAAGTCCGGGTAATGGGCTGTCCATGGTGGAGGCCCATACCGAGGATTTATCTTGTTTGTAACATATCCCAAACTTCATAACGGTATTCACTGGGTCGGCACTGAACACCATGCCAAGACCTGAGTTTCTTCGATAGATGAAGCCCGTTTCAAGTCTCAATCCTTCGATTCGGCTGAAATGTGTTGCTCCATGGACGAGCCAAGGGTCGCTTTCAACCATTGTGAACAGGCCTAAACCAAGTCCATACACAGGCTCTTCGCGTTGGTCGAGATTTGTTCTGGAAACCGATGGGTTCTGAAAGGTTAAGGGATGTTGAATGGTTAGTCCAATGCGCCACTGCTTGTTCAGGGCTTGTTCGGAGCCAAGGGTTGCTGATAGGCTTTGTGATTGAATGTTTGTGCGGTTTAATCTGATCCACTCAAGGGATATACCGCTACGGTTACGGTTCATGGATTTGCTATACCCAAGATTTACCTTGTGCCTTCTCAGAGGTGGACTTCCGTATTGGGTGATGCCTAATGTTAACCAGTTTTGAAGTGACGAGAAACCCACAGCGATTGTTATTTCTTGGAGGGAAGGGATCGCAGGATGGTAACGACCGCCTACAACCGTTGACCACTTTAGATCAGTACGAGGCGGGGTGGATGGCCAAGACCATTGGCCTGGAATCCAACCGTTTAGTGCAGGTTCTCGATGAATCCCTAAGGGTAAAAGAGCGGGTCTAGATTGTCCTAGAGCGATGGAATTAAGTGATAATTCCGTCATGGCCCATACCAAGAAGGCATATCGGATCACCAATGACCCTGCACAGCATTTTACCTTATTGGAACATAATGGAGTGACTCGCAACGAATCCATGGCCCTGCAAATTGGGCGAAGATCGATGCAAGACTCGTATGGATTCGTTTATTCCCGGATATAAATCCGAACCTACCAGCGCATCAACGCCGAGGCCCAGGTGAAACCGCTACCAAAGGCGGCAAACAGCAACAAATCTCCCGGCTCAATGCGGCCTTGGGCGTAAGCCTCGCTTAAGGCAATTGGAATACTGGCCGCAGTGGTGTTTCCATAACGCATGATGTTATTGAAAACCTGATCATCACGAAGCCCCATTTTGTTTTGGATATACTGACTGATCCTGAGATTGGCCTGGTGGGGAATCATGAGTTTGAGATCGGTGGCTTGGTACCCGTTGGCCTTCAGGGCTTCCTCAATCACCTCTGCAAATCGCACTACCGCATGTTTGAAGACGAAGTTGCCGTTCATGTAGGGGAAATACGAAACATCCTCGGGGTCGTTACGTTCCACAATCTTGGGAACCCATTCCCTGGTGCTGGGCCCCAGAAGGGCAAGTTCTGTGGCGTGTTCTCCTTGGCTATGCAAATGGGTGGACAAAATTCCCCTCCCTGATTCCTGGGTGGGCCCAAGGACTATTGCTCCTGCTCCGTCTCCGAAGATGACTGAAACATTCCGCCCACGGGTGCTCAAATCCAATCCTGCCGAATGCAGCTCAGCACCGACGACCAGAACATATTTGGCGGCACCGTTGCGTATGTATTGATCCGCAATGGATATGGCGTAGACAAACCCGGAACATTGATTTCGAATATCGATGGCTCCGATGGTCCTGCACCCCAAGTTCTGTTGGAGTTGTACCCCAGGGCCTGGAAAGTAATAATCCGGGCTAAGGGTAGCAAAGAGAATGAGGTCCACCTCGTCAGCCTCTATGCCTGCGTTTTCCATCGCTCGTTTGGCCGCTTCGGTCCCCATAGAAGAAGTGGTGTCCACACCTGGAACCGCAAACCGACGCTCTTCGATACCGGTCCGTTCTATGATCCATTCGTTGGTTGTTTCCATCCATTGGCTAAGGTCATTGTTGGTCACGACCCTGGATGGAACGTAGTGGCCGGTTCCTAGAATGCGGCTATGGGTGGCATTTGTAGGCATTCTTTAGGTGATTGTCTCTCGCAATTTACGAAAAACAATCCGATCATGGCCTATTAGCTTCCAAACGATTATCAGCCTCCATGATCAATGAAGGAAACGAAAAAAGAAGGGGGGATGTTAAGAAACGATCGGATCTACCGATACAAAAGAGCGGTCTTTGTCTCCTTTGGTGAAAACAACGCGACCGTCCACCAAGGCGAACAGGGTGTGGTCTTTACCAATCCCCACATTGCGACCGGGATGATGACGGGTACCGCGCTGGCGGATAATGATATTACCGCTGTTGGCCAATTGTCCGCCAAAAATCTTGACGCCCAAGCGCTTACTTTCCGATTCGCGGCCGTTTTTGGAGGATCCTACACCTTTCTTATGTGCCATGGTTGGGGTGAATTATATGCTTTGGAAAGAAAATGATGGATTATGCGATGGATTCAATGGCGATTTTGGAAAAAGATTGACGGTGGCCGTTCATCTTTTGGTAGCCTTTGCGCCTTTTTTTCTTGAAAACCAAGACTTTATCGCCTTTGAGGTGGCTGATAACGCGAATTTTTACTTTGGCATCCGTGAGGTAGGGTTGACCGATGCGAACCTGTCCCCTGTCTTCGATGAGCATAACGCTATCCAACTCCATGGTATCCCCTTCTTTGGCATCCAGCCGGTGTACATACACGCTCTGGGAAGGGCTCACTTTGAACTGTTGGCCTTGAATATTAACGATGGCAATC
>Ga0194128_10008946_pt1 | contig 12470 bp, 20 predicted proteins | sample TA2KigCa65mmetaG_FD_148650 | JGI IMG/M metagenome (GOLD analysis project Ga0194128, IMG submission 148650) | Freshwater microbial communities from Lake Tanganyika, Tanzania - TA2015037 Kigoma Deep Cast 65m | ecosystem: Environmental > Aquatic > Freshwater > Lake | place: Tanzania: Lake...
CGTCCTCGCGGGCCAGCGACGCCACCAGCTGGTCGCCGGCGCCGGTCTTGTCCCGCGCGAACACGATGCCCGGCGGCAGCGCCTGCCGCAGCTGCCCCTTCGGGCCCTTCACTTCGACCGCGTCGGGCGCAATCGTGACGGTGACGCCCTTCGGGATCGGGATCGGCTTCTTACCAATTCGAGACATGGTCCATTACCACACGTTGCAGAGCACTTCGCCGCCGACGCCGGCCTTGCGGGCCGCGCGACCGGTCATCACGCCGCGCGAGGTCGTCAGGATGCTCGTACCCAGGCCGCCGAGCACCGTCGGCACGTCGTCGCCGAGATAGACGCGGCGCCCCGGACGGCTGATGCGCTCGATGCCGCTGATCACCTTCTCGCCGCGCGGGCCGTACTTGAGGAACACGCGAATCACCTGGCGCGGCTGCCGGCCCTCCTTCTCGGCCGGCTCCTCGACGAGGCGATAGCCCTGGATGTAGCCCTCGTCCTGCAGGATGCGGGCAATCTCCGCCTTGAGCCTGCTGGCGGGCAGGTCCACCCGGGAGTGCTTGGCCGCAACCCCGTTGCGGATGCGCGCGAGCATGTCGGAAATCGGATCTGTCATATCCCTCTCACCACGAGCTCTTGGTCACGCCGGTGATGTCGCCTTCGAGCGCCAGCTTGCGGAAGCAGAGGCGGCACATCGAGAACTTGCGGATGAACGCCCGCGGCCGCCCGCACAGCTTGCAGCGGTTGCGGAGGCGGATCTTGTACTTGGGTGGCTTCGCTTCTTTCGCGACTTTTGCTGTCGTTGCCATCTCGATCCTTCTAGTTCGTGGTCCGGAACGGCATGCCCATGAACTGCAGCAGCTTCCGCGCCTCTTCGTCGGTCCTGGCCGTCGTCACCACCGACACGTTCATCCCGCGCGCCTTGTCGACCTTCATGTAGTCGATCTCGGGAAACAGCAGCTGGTCGCGCAGGCCCAGCGTGTAGTTGCCGCGGCCGTCGAACCCCTTCGGCGACACGCCGCGGAAGTCGCGCACGCGCGGCAGCGCGATGTTCATCAGGCGGTCGAGGAACTCGTACATCCGCTCCCCGCGCAGCGTGACCATCGCCCCGACCGGCATGCCCTGGCGCAGCTTGAACTGCGCGATGGACTTGGTGGCGCGGCGCACGACCGCCTTCTGGCCGGTGATGCGCGACAGCTCGTCGGCGCCGACGTCGGCCAGCTTGGCGTTCTGCGTCGCCTCGCCGAGCCCCATGTTGATGACGACCTTCTCGATCTTGGGGATCGCCATGACGTTCGTGTAGCCGAACTCCTTCTTGAGCGCCGGCACGACGTCCTTCTGATACCGCTCTTTCAACCGGCTCATTTGTCGACCACTCCCTCGCACTTGCGGCAGATCCGCACCTTGCGGCCGTCGTTGAGGATCCGGTGCCCGACGCGCGTCATCTTGCCGCACTCGGGGCACACGAGCTGGACGTTGCTGGCGTGCAGCGACGCCTCGCGCTCGACGATCCCGCCCTTGATGTTGCGCTGCGGGTTCGGCCGCGTGTGGCGCTTGATGATGTTCACGCCCTCCACGATCAGCCGGTTCCGCGTCGGGAGCACCTTCAGCACGCGCCCCCGCTTGCCGCTGTCCTTGCCGGTCGTGACGACCACCTGGTCGTTGCGGCGGATCGGTGTTTGCAGTCTCGACATAGTTCGTTCCCGGGCCGACTACCGTCGGCCCCTACAGCACCTCGGGCGCCAGCGAGATGATCTTCATGAACCGGCGCTCGCGGAGCTCGCGCGCCACCGGCCCGAACACGCGCGTGCCCACCGGCTCGCCCTGGTCGTTGATGAGCACCGCGGCGTTGCGGTCGAAGCGGATGTAGCTGCCGTCGCGGCGGCGCTGCTCCTTGACCGTGCGCACGATGACCGCCTTGACGACCTGCCCCTTCTTGACCGTCCCGTCCGGCGTCGCTTCCTTCACCGAGGCGGTGATGATGTCGCCGAGCCGCGCGTAGCGGCCGGTGGACCCGCCAATCGGGTTGATGACGGCGATCTTGCGCGCGCCGGAGTTGTCGGCGACGTCGAGAATCGATCGCATCTGAATCATGGCGGCTCTCCGTTAGACCTGCGGCGCCCTGGCGACGACGCGCGTGACGACCCAGCGCTTGCGCCGGCTGAGCGGACGCGACTCGGCGATGGCGACCGTGTCGCCCACCTTCGCCTCGTTGTTCTCGTTGTGCGCGACGAACGTCGACGTCTTGCGCTGCGACTTGCCGTACACGTCGTGCCGCACCTGCCGCTCGACGGCGACGACGACGGTCTTCTCCATCTTGTCGCTGACGACGGTGCCGGTGAGTTGTGACTTAGCGCTCATGTCCTGCCTACTGCCGGCTGCCGGCTGCCTGCTTCTCTTTCAGAATCGTCTTGATCCGGGCCAGGTCCTTGCGGACCTCGCGCACCCTGGCCGGCGCCTCGAGCTGGCCCATCGACTTCTGGATGCGCAGCCGGAAGAGCTGATCGTCGAGGTCCTTCACGCGCGCGCGCAGATCGTCGACCGTCAGCTCGCGGATCTCCGCCACCTTCATGACACCCTCTCCTGCGCGAAGCGCGTGGCGAACTTGGTCTTGATGGGCAGCTTGGCCGCGGCGAGCTCCATCGCGCGCCGGGCGTCGACCTCGGGCACGCCCTCCATCTCGAAGAGGATGCGGCCGGGCCGGATCACGCACACCCATTCCTCGGGCGCGCCCTTGCCCTTGCCCATGCGCGTCTCCTGCGGCTTCTTCGTGATCGGCTTGTCGGGGAAGACGCGCACCCAGATCTTGCCGCCGCGCTTGGTCGACCGCGCCAGCGCCACGCGCGCCGCCTCGATCTGGCGCGCCGTCATCCAGCACGGCTCCATCGCCTTGAGCCCGAAGTCGCCGAACGACACGTCGGACCCGCGCCACGCCTTGCCGGCCATGCGCCCGCGCTGCTGCTTCCTGTACTTGACCTTCTTCGGCATCAACATGATGCGATTCCTCGTTCCACGTTCCGCGTTCGCTCGCTACGCTCGCCGCTCAGGACGACGCGGCGCCCGATCGCGATATTCCTCGTCGCGGCCCACGCGCGGCACGAGGCGCTCGCCCTTGTAGAGCCACACCTTCACGCCGATCTGCCCGTAGGTCGTGTTGGCTTCCGCGAAGCCGTAGTCGATGTCCGCGCGCAGCGTCTGCAGCGGCAGCTGGCCGTGCAGGTACCACTCGGAGCGCGCGATTTCCGCGCCGTTCAGCCGCCCCGACACGCGCACCTTGATGCCGCGCGCGCCGAAGCGCAGGGCGGACTCGACCGCCTTGCGCATCGCGCGGCGGAACGCCACGCGCTTCTCGAGCTGCACGGCGACCGACTCGGAGATCAGCTGCGCCTCGAGCTCCGGCTTCTGGATCTCCTGGATGTTGATGAAGACCTGGCGGCTCGTCCGCTTCTGGATCTCCTGCTTTAGCTTGTCGACCTCCGTCCCCTTGCGGCCGATGATGATGCCCGGGCGCGAGGTGTAGATGTCGATCTTCAGGTTGTTCGCCGCGCGCTCGGTCTCGATGCGCGACACGCCCGCGTGCGAGAAGCGCTTCTTCAGCTCCTGCCGCAGCTTCAGGTCCTCGTGGAGCAACTTCGCGTACTCCTTGTCCGAGAACCAGCGCGAGCGCCAGGTCTTGTTGAAGCCGAGCCGGAATCCGTAGGGGTGAACCTTCTGGCCCACAGTCTCTCCTATTTGCGATTTGTGATTTGTGATTTGCGATTGGAGCTGTGATTCGAAATCACAAATCGCAAATCGCAAATCGCAAATGTCATTACGCCTTCGCCGCCGCCGCGCGCTTCGGCGCCGCGGTCTTTCTCGCTCGCGCCGGTTTCTGCGCGGCGTCTCCTTCTTCCGATACCCTGGCGATCTTGAGCGGCCGCTCCGCCACGCGCACGGTCAGGTGCGCGGTGCGCTTGGTCACGCGGTAGGCGCGGCCCATCGGCGCCGGGCGCACGCGCTTCATCGACGGCCCCTGGTTGGCGTAGCACGCCAGCACGTAGAGGCGCTCGATGTCGCCGCTGAACCCGTCCTTCTGCTGCGCGTTGGCCACGGCCGAGCGCAGCACCTTCGCCAGCTCGCGCGCGATCGTCTTGCGCGTGAACTGCAGCGTCGCCAGCGCCTGGTTGACGCCCTTGCCGCGGATCAGCTCGCACACCAGCCCCGCCTTCTGGGCCGAGGTGCGGACGCCGCGCGCGGTTGCCTGAGCTTCGATCATGTCGTCGTGCCCTTCGTCGCCTTCGTGGCCTTCGTGCTCATGCCTTCGCCGCCGGAGCCGGAGCGGCGCCCGCAGCCGGCGCGGCCGCCGCGGCCTTCTCGGTCTTGGTCGTGTGGCCCTTGAACGCCCGCGTCGGCGCGAACTCGCCCAGCTTGTGGCCCACCATGTTCTCGGTCACGTACACCGGGATGAACTTCTTCCCGTTGTGGACCGCCATCGTGTGCCCGACCATCTCCGGGATCACCGTCGAGCGGCGCGACCAGGTCTTGATGACCTTCTTCTCGTTCGCCCGGTTCATCCCCTCGACCTTCTCGAGCAGCGAGGTGTCGACGAACGGGCCCTTCTTCAGTGAACGGCTCATTTACTTCGTCCTCCGCTGGACGATGAAGCGATCGGCGTCCTTCCGGCGGCGCGTCTTGTAGCCCTTGGTGGGCTGGCCCCACGGCGTCACCGGGTGCCGGCCGCCCGAGGTCTTGCCCTCGCCGCCGCCGAGCGGGTGGTCCACCGGGTTCATCGCGACGCCGCGCACGTGCGGCCGCTTGCCGAGCCAGCGGCTCCGGCCCGCCTTGCCGATCGACACGTTCTCGTGATCGAGGTTGCCGACCTGGCCGATGGTCGCCACGCACTCGACGTTGATCTTCCGGATCTCGCCCGACGGCATCTTCACCGAGGCGTACTCGCCGTCGCGCGCCACCAGCTGCACCGACGACCCGGCGCTGCGCGCGATCTGGCCGCCCTTGCCCGGCTTCAGCTCCACGTTGTGGATCTGCGTGCCGAGCGGAATGTTCTTCAGCGGCAGGCAGTTGCCCGGCAGGATGTCCACGTTGTCGCCGGCGACGATCGTGTCGCCGACCTTCACGCCGACCGGCTGCAGGATGTAGCGCTTCTCGCCGTCCGCGTAGGTGACGAGCGCGATGCGCGCCGAGCGGTTCGGGTCGTACTCGATCGTGGAGACCTTCGCCGGAATGTCCCGCTTGTCGCGCTTGAAGTCGATCACCCGGTACAGCCGCCGGTGGCCGCCGCCGCGCCACCAGGACGTCAGGTGGCCCTGGTTGTTGCGGCCGCCCGAGCGGTGCAGGTTCTCCGTCAGCGGCGCGTACGGCTCGTCGGTCGTGATCTCGTCGAAGGTCAGCGACGTCTTGCCGCGGACGCCCGGCGAGGTCGGGTTGTATTTGCGAATAGGCATGACTGTTTACGCCCCCTGGAGGAATTCGGGCATCTTTTCGCCTTCCCGCAGACGCACGTACGCCTTCTTCCAGTCCGAGCGCCGGCCGGCGTAGCGGCCCTGGCGCTTCATCTTTCCGTGCGCGAGCGACGTGCGGACGCTCGCCACCTTCGAGCCGAGCAGCTGCTCGACCGCGCGCTTGATGTCCACCTTGTTGGCGTCGCGCGCCACCTCGAAGACCAGCGTCGCGCCGTCCTCGCGGATGACGGTCGTCTTCTCGGTGATGAGCGGGCGCCGGATCACGTCGGTCAGCTTCATGGCTAGCCCAGCGCCTCCTGCAGCTTCTCGAGCGCCGCGCGGGTCAGCACGACGCGGCGCGTGTTCATCACGTCGCGCGCGCTCACGCGGTTGCTCGGCACGACGCGCACGCCCTCGATGTTGCGCATCGACAGCGACAGCTTCTCTTCCGGCTTCACGTCCACCAGCAGCACTCTGCCGGCTCTCTTGCCGCGGTCCACGCCGAGGCGCTTCAGCATCTCCGCCGCGGCCTTCGTCCTGATCTCGGCCACCGTCAGCGCGTCCACGACGAGCACCTCGCCGTCGCGCAGCTTCTGCGTCAGCGCGGCGCGCAGCGCGCCCTTCTCGACCTTCTTCGGCAGCTGGTAGTCGTAGCTGCGCGGCTGCGGGCCGAACACGGTGCCGCCCTTGCGCCACAGCGGGTTGCGGATCTCGCCCACGCGGGCGCGGCCGGTCCCCTTCTGCCGCCACGGCTTCTTGCCCGAGCCGCTGACCATCGCGCGCGTCTTGGTCGCGTGCGTGCCGCGCCGCTCGGCCGCATTCGCCCGCACGACCGACTCGTGGATCAGGTCGGTCTTGACCCGTCCGCCGAACACCTCGTCGCGCAGATCGATGGAGCCGACCTTCTCGTTCTGTGCGTTAACAACGTCAACAGTCATAGGTTTCTTCCGGGCCGACTGAAGTCGGCCCCTACTGCCTGCTGCCAGCTGCCGGCTGCCAGCTATTTCTTGCCCTTCTTCTTCACGGGCTCGACCTGCGCCACCTTGATCTTCTTGGCGGCGACCGCCTTGCGCACCACGACGACGCTGTTCGGGCCGCCGGGCACCGCGCCCTCGACGAGGAGCAGGTTGTTGTCCGCGTCCACGCGCAGCACCTTCAGGTTCCGCGTCGTCACCCGCGCGTCGCCCATGTGGCCGCCCATGCGCATCCCCTTCACCACGCGCGAGGGGTAGGAGGAGGCGCCGATGGAGCCGGGCGCGCGGTGGAACATCGAGCCGTGCGTCGCGCGGCCGCCCTTGAAGTGGTGCCGCTTGACGACGCCCTGGAAGCCCTTGCCGCGGCTGGTGCCGATGACGTCCACGCGCTCGCCGTCGGCGAAGATCGAGACGTTCACCTGGTCGCCGGCCTTCGGCGCCTCGCCGCCGTCCGCCACCTTCACCTCACGCCGCACGCGCGTCGCCGGCACGTTGGCCTTCTTGAAGTGCCCCTGCGACGGCTTGTTCTCCCTGGTCGGCTTCGCCTCGACGAGCCCGAGCTGCACGGCCTGGTAGCCGTCGCTCCCGACCGTCTTGACCTGCGCGACCACGCACGGCCCCGCCTTGATCACGGTCGCGGGCGAGACGGTGCCGTCCGCAGCGAAGAGCTGCGTCATGCCGACCTTCTTGCCGATGATGCCTGTGACAGCCATGACTTACTTCCCGTGCTCCTTGCCGAACGCCTTGATCTCCACGTCGACGCCGGCCGGCAGGTCGAGCTTCATCAGCGCATCCACCGTCTGCGGCGTCGGCTCGAAGATGTCGATCAGCCGCTTGTGGGTACGGATCTCGAACTGCTCGCGCGACTTCTTGTCGACGTGCGGCGAGCGCAGCACCGTCCACTTGTTTTTCGAGGTCGGCAGCGGAATCGGTCCCGCCAGCCGCGCGCCGGTCCGCTTCGCGGTCTCGACGATCTCGCCGGTGGACTGGTCGAGAATCCGCGAGTCGTACGCCTTCAGGCGGATCCGGATCTTGTCGGAGAACATGGCCATTGTCTGTGTCTCTCTTGCGGGCGACGCGTGCGTCGCCCCTACTCGATGATTTCGGAAATCGTCCCGGCGCCGACCGTGCGGCCGCCTTCACGGATGGCGAAGCGGCTGCCCTTCTCGATGGCCACCGGCGTGATCAGCTCGCCGACGATCGGCGTGTTGTCCCCCGGCATCACCATCTCCACGCCCTCGGGCAGCTTCAGCACCCCCGTCACGTCCGTCGTCCGGATGTAGAACTGCGGCCGGTAGCCGTTGAAGAACGGCGTGTGCCGCCCGCCCTCTTCCTTCGACAGGATGTAGACCTCGCCCTTGAACTTCGTGTGCGGCTTGATCGACCCCGGCTTGGCCAGCACCTGCCCGCGCTCTACGTCCGTCTTCTCCACGCCGCGCAGCAGCACGCCGATGTTGTCCCCCGCCACCCCTTCATCCAGGAGCTTGCGGAACATCTCCACCCCCGTCACCACCTTCTTCTCCGTCGGGCGGAAGCCGACAATCTCGATCTCCTCCCCCACCTTCACCTTGCCGCGCTCCACCCGCCCCGTCACCACCGTGCCGCGCCCCGAGATCGAGAACACGTCCTCGATCGGCATCATGAACGGCTTGTCGATCTCCCGCTCCGGCAGCGGAATATACGTGTCGAGCGCCTCCATCAGCTTCACCACGCTCTCGACCCCGTCCGCCTCGCCCTGCAGCGCCTTCAGCGCGCTCACCCGCACCACCGGCACGTCGTCGCCCTTGAACCCGTAGCTGCTCAGCAGCTCCCGCACCTCCAGCTCCACCAGATCCAGCAGCTCCGGGTCGTCCACCGCGTCCACCTTGTTCAGCGCCACCACCAGATACGGCACGTTCACCTGCCGCGCCAGCAGCACGTGCTCCCGCGTCTGCGGCATCGGCCCGTCCGTCGCGCTCACCACCAGGATCGCGCCGTCCATCTGCGCCGCGCCCGTGATCATGTTCTTGATGTAGTCGGCGTGCCCCGGGCAGTCCACGTGCGCGTAGTGCCGGTTGGCCGTCGCATACTCCACGTGGCTCGACGCGATCGTCAGAATCTTCGTCTCGTCGCGCCGCCCCTGCGACTCCGAGGCCTTCGCCACCTCGTCATACGGGACGAACTTCGCCCACCCCTTGTCGGCCGCCACCTTCGTCAGCGCCGCCGTCAGGGTCGTCTTGCCGTGGTCAATGTGCCCGATCGTGCCGACGTTGACGTGCGGTTTCGAACGATCGAATTTCTCTTTGGCCATCGAAGTCGCTCTCCGTTATTTGGTGCCCTGAATCCGGGCCACAACCTCTTCGCTGACGTTCTGCGGCGCCTGCTCGTAGCGGTCGAAGTGCATCGAGTAGGTGGCGCGTCCCTGCGTGCGCGAGCGCAGGTCGGTCGCGTAGCCGAACATCTCCGACAGCGGCACCCGCGCGTTGATGATCTGCGTGCCGCCGCGGTCCTCCTGCGACTGGATGCGGCCGCGCCGGCTGGCGAGATCGCCCATCACGTCGCCGAGGTAGTCCTTCGGCACCACCACCTCGACCCGCATCACGGGCTCGAGCAGCACCGGCTTCGCCTTCTTCGCGGCGTCCTGGAACGCCATCGAACCGGCGATCTTGAACGCCATTTCGGACGAGTCCACGTCGTGGTACGACCCGTCGTAGAGCACGATCCGCACATCGTCGATCGGGTAGCCGGCGAGCACGCCGCGCGTGAGCGCTTCCTTGATCCCCTCGTCGATCGGCTTGATGAACTCCTTCGGGATCGCGCCCTGCGTGACCTCGTTCTCGAAGATGTAGCCGGTGCCCGGCTCGCCGGGGAACAGGTGGATCTTCGCGTGGCCGTACTGGCCGCGGCCGCCGGTCTGCTTGGCGTACTTCATCTCGCCATCGGCGGGCCGGGTCAGGGTCTCCTTGTACGCGACCTGCGGCTTGCCGACGCTCGCCTCGACGTTGAACTCGCGCTTCAGGCGGTCGACGATGATCTCGAGGTGCAGCTCGCCCATCCCCGAGATGACGACCTGGCCGGTCTGTTCGTCGGTCTTCACGCGGAACGTCGGGTCCTCGGCCATCAGCTTCCCGAGGCCGACGCCCAGCTTTTCCTGGTCGCCCTTGGTCTTCGGCTCGATGGCGAGCGCGATGACCGGCTCCGGGAAGTCCATCGACTCGAGGACGACCGGATGCTTCTCGTCGCACAGCGTGTCGCCGGTGCTGACGTGCTTGAGGCCGACCGCCGCGGCGATGTCGCCGGCGTAGACCTCCTTGATCTCCTCACGCTTGTTGGCGTGCATCTTCAGGAGGCGGCCGACGCGCTCGGTGCGCTTCTTCGTCGAGTTGTAGACCGACGAGCCGGACGTCAGCACGCCCGAGTACACGCGGATGAACGTGAGCTGCCCGACGAACGGGTCGGTCATCAGCTTGAAGGCCAGCGCCGAGAAGGACGCGGCGTCGTCGGCCGGACGCTCGATCAGCGTCTCTTCCCTGGCGTTCGGGTCGAGGCCGGTGATGGCGGGGATGTCGAGCGGCGAGGGCAGGTAGTCCACCACCGCGTCGAGCATGGGCTGCACGCCCTTGTTCTTGAACGCCGAGCCGCAGATGACGACGGTGAACGGCGCCTCTTCGCTGCGCACCGAGCTGATCACCCGGCTGCGCAGCACGGCCTTGATCTCGTCCTCGGTGATCTCTTCGCCGCCGAGGTACTTCTCGAGCAGCTTGTCGTCGTGCTCGCTGACCTTCTCGATCAGCTTCTCGCGGTACTCCTTCGCCTCGGCCAGCATGCCGGCGGGGATCTCCGAGACGATGGAGTCGGCGCCCATCGTCTCGTCCTTGTAGGTGATCGCCTTCATCTTCAGCAGGTCGACCACGCCGAGGAACTTGTCCTCGCTGCCGATCGGCAGCTGGACCGCCACCGGGTTGGCGCCGAGCTTGGAGCCGATCTGCTCGAGCGTCCGCTTGAAGTCGGCGCCGATGCGGTCCATCTTGTTGACGAAGCAGATGCGCGGCACGCGGTACTTGTCCGCCTGGCGCCACACGGTCTCGGACTGCGGCTCGACGCCCGAGACGGCATCGAAGACGGCGCAGGCGCCGTCGAGCACGCGCAGCGAGCGCTCCACCTCGGCGGTGAAGTCCACGTGGCCGGGCGTGTCGATGATGTTGATCCGGATGTCCTTCCAGAAGCAGGTCGTCGCGGCCGACGTGATCGTGATGCCGCGCTCCTGTTCCTGCTCCATCCAGTCCATGACGGCGGTGCCCTCGTGGACCTCGCCGATCTTGTACGTGATGCCCGTGTAGAAGAGGATCCGCTCGGTGGTGGTCGTCTTCCCGGCATCGATGTGCGCCATGATGCCGATGTTCCGGGTCCGGTGCAGGGGTGTCTGACGAGGCATTGCTACAGAACAATCCTTACCAGCGGTAGTGCGCGAACGCCTTGTTCGCTTCGGCCATCCTGTGGGTGTCTTCGCGCTTCTTCACCGCGCCGCCGCGCAGGTTCGACGCATCCAGCAGTTCGTTGGCCAGCTTCTCCTGCATCGTCTTGCCGTCGCCGCGCGAGCGCGCGTAGCTGACCAGCCAGCGGATGCTGAGCGAGAGACGCCGGTTCGGGTTCACTTCCACCGGCACCTGGTAGTTGGAGCCGCCGACGCGGCGCGACTTCACCTCGAGGCTCGGCTTCACGTTGTCGAGCGCCTTCTTGAACACCTTCAGCGGATCGTCGCCGGTCCGCTCCTTGATGATGTCGAAGCTGCCGTAGAGGATGCGCTCGGCGGTGCTCCGCTTGCCGTCGCTCATCACGGTGTTGATGAACTTGCTGACGAGCGTGCTGGCGTACAGCGGATCGGCGGGCAGCTCGCGCTTCGGGATCTCTCGTCTACGAGGCATGTCTCAGTTCCTGCTTCCAGGTTCCTGGTTCGGTTACGACTTCGGGCGCTTGGCGCCGTACTTCGAACGACCCTGCTTGCGACCCTGCACGCCCACCGCGTCGAGCGTCCCGCGCACGACGTGGTAGCGGACGCCCGGCAGGTCCTTCACGCGGCCGCCGCGGATGAGGACGAGCGAGTGCTCCTGCAGGTTGTGGCCGACGCCGGGGATGTACGTCGTCACCTCGATGCCGTTGGTCAGCCGGACGCGCGCCACCTTGCGCAGCGCCGAGTTCGGCTTCTTCGGGGTCTGGGTGAACACGCGCACGCAGACGCCGCGCTTCTGCGGGCTGGTCTGCAGTGCTGGAGACTTCGTCTTGGTGACGATCTTCCTGCGTCCCTCGCGTACGAGCTGACTGATGGTCGGCATAAGGGGTCGGGAGTCATTTCTTCGAGGACACTCCAAAAACACGCGAAGGCTCGGGAGTGTCCTCGAAAAATGACTCCCGACCCCGTTACACGTACGAACGCGACCGGCAGCCAGCCGGCCACGTCGTCGCCCCAAGCCTGAAGACGCGGAGCGTCTGGCGCTTGGGACACTGACCCTATCTGTTAAGTCGCGACTGTCTGCGGAGAGGCTTTTCGCCGTCTCCACGAGGAACGGCGTCGAGCCGTTCCGGTAGACACTGTGCGGTTGGGGCTAGATAGGGTGTCCTAACCCCAAGAGAACCTGACGAATATACCATGTGGGCGCAAGCGGGCGCAAAGCCGGCCGGGGCCTGACTGCACGTTCTTCGGTGCTAACATGCGCCCGGCTGGCGGGCGAGTAAACGGCGAATGGTCGAGTATCACTTCGGCGCGTTTCGGGTGGACGTCGCATCGCTCCAGCTCTGGCGGGGCGACGAGGTCGTGGCGCTCACGCCCAAGGCGTTCGACACCCTCCTCGTCCTCCTCCGCAACAGGCACCGGCTCGTGCGCAAGGACGAGCTCATCCATGCAGTCTGGACCAATTCGTTCGTCTCCGAAGACAGCCTGACCCAGAACATCACGGCGCTCCGGCGCGCCCTGGGCGACGACCCGCAGGACCCGTCCTTCATCTCGACCATTCCCCGCCGCGGATACCGGTTCATCGCGCCGGTCGTCGAGCGGAACGTCGGGGACGCGCCCGCGCCGGCACCCGCCCCGGCC
>Ga0194128_10008950_pt1 | contig 12464 bp, 11 predicted proteins | sample TA2KigCa65mmetaG_FD_148650 | JGI IMG/M metagenome (GOLD analysis project Ga0194128, IMG submission 148650) | Freshwater microbial communities from Lake Tanganyika, Tanzania - TA2015037 Kigoma Deep Cast 65m | ecosystem: Environmental > Aquatic > Freshwater > Lake | place: Tanzania: Lake...
CGCAACGCGAGTTCGGCCGCGCCGGTCAGCGCGACGGCCAGCGCGACGCCGGCCACCACCAGCAGCGCGCGGCCGCCTCGCCTCATCGCTCCCGTCTCATCGCGCTGGCTTCACTTCGGCGCCGCCCCCGGCGACTCGAGCAGACGCAGCAGCTCACCGAGCATAGCGAGACCATGGCACTTCAGTGCCGCGGCGCCGCCCGCGAATCCGGCATCGCCTTAGGCGTCGCGCTGCGTGAAGAAGGCGATCTCCGCCGGCGCGAGGCAGGCCTGGTCGATCAGCGCATCGACCATCGCGGCGGTCTCCTGCGCGTAGCTCGCGCGGTAGTTGAAGACGCAGCGATCGGGCGGCGATTTGCGCAGCGTGCCGGCGCCGGTGAACGCACCCCAGAAGAGGGCGTTGCGCTCGAGGGCGACCGGGATCGCCGCCACCGCGGTCGGCGTCCCGACGTTGCCGATCACGCCGAGCACGCCGCGCGCGTCGAGCAGCTCGACTGACCTGCCCCCGATCGTTGTACCACGCCTCAAGTTGTACTCCCCGGGACGAGTGAAGGCAGCGGCGCCCACACGACGACGGCGGCCGCGATGCACCGCCTCGCCTTCGGCGGCCACCTGATCGACACGCCCGGCGTGCGCGGCGCAGAACCTCGCGGCGATGGTCGGCGTCGCGCGGGAGCGGCGCGCGGCCGGCGACCGGAAACGCGGTGTGCCATCCTCGCGGCTCGCCCCGATCGGAACGTGACGGCGAGGAGCTCGCGATGGGTGGCACCGTGCACGGCAGCGGCCGGATCGTGATGACGTGGCTGCTGCTCATGCCCCCGGCGCGAGCAGCAGCTCGTGCGCGTCGCCGGTGCGATAGAGGATGCGCTCGGCCTCCAGGTCCTCGATGAACGGCACGCCGTCGCGATCCGTGACGCGCAGCACCACGACACCGATTGGCGCCCCGTCGTCGCGATGGAGGCGCAGCTTCGTCCGGACCGGCGCGACGAGCTCGCAGCGTGCGAATCCGCCAAGCGAGGCGTCCGAACCCGCTCCAGGTTGGAACTCAGCCGCGTTCGTTCGGCTGCACCATTCGCCGTCGAACCGAGGCAAGGTCACCCTGAACCCTCGGGCCCGCCGGGCCGCACGTACTCGACCACGCGCCGGCCGCCCCCCTCAGGGCGGGTTGCCGGGGTTCCCGTTGACCGCCTTGACGGCCAGAGCGGCGCGCTCGCCCTCGTGCAGCGCTCCGACCACGGTGGACGGGTGGGTGACGTGGGTGGCCTCTCCAGCGAAAAAGATCCGGTCGTCGGCAACCGGAGCTTGAAGGTCCTTCCTCCTGTTCTGGTCGGCGGAGTCGTAGGTCCCCACCTTCGGATAGGAATAGGCCCCGAGCGTGTAGGGCGCGGCCCCCCAGTTCTGGACGATCCCTTCGACGTAGTTCGCAGTGGCCGGGTTCGCCTCGTCGGGGAAGGTCGCGTCGAGAGAAGCGAGGATGGCATTCACGATTGCTTCGTCGCCGGCTGCCCCTCCTCCTGCTTTGTTGGCCAGCCAGGTCAGCGCCGCCGCGTTGTCGCCCATCGGGTAGCACATCATCACGTACGACGTTGTCCCGGCCTTGTAGTCGCTCGGGATCCAGCAGCTGCCGGCCAGGCTTTCGGTCACCATCCAGCCCACCGGCACACCCTCGGTCTCCCACCAGGGGGCGGCGAAACGCAACGCCACCTTCATCCCCTGATCAATGCCGATGCCGTTGTACGCATCCACCGTGGTGGTCGGCAGGTCCGGCACGAAGTCGATCTTCTCCGCCTGCAAGACGCCGATCGACACGGTGACGATGACCTGGTGGGCGAGGTGAACGGCACCGGATGCGTCGGTGACAGACACGTCCTCACCGCTCGTGTCGATGGTTACCACCGGACTGTTCAACAGGAGGTCGCTGTTGGCGACAACGTCGTCCCACCACACCGTCTGAAGGACGTCGGAGTAGCCGAGGTCCTTGTCGCCGAGCACCCGGATGCCGTCCGACAGATCCCAGCCGGAGTCCTGGATGGCCAGGCTCTGCGCGCCGAGCCGATCGAGATTGGTCGCGAACTCGGCGCCGGCGAACCCTGCATCGTAGAGGTGGTACGCCCGGTGACCGAAGCCCACGCCGTACTCGGCGAGCACGTCGTCCGCTAGGGAAGTCGTGGGATCGAGGTGAAGGTCCGGATTCCCGTACCAGTCGTCGATTTCCCAGAATTCCACCACGTCGGGATCGTCCTCGCACGATCGCGTTGCGCCACGGAGCGTCCAGCACGTGTTGGTGCCGCCGTCCATGGAGGAGACCTCTGTCACGTCGGGATCGTCGGCGCACGATTGCGTTGCGCCAGGGAGCGTCCAGCACGTGTTGGTGCCGCCGTCCATGGAGTAGACGGTTGCTCCCCGGTACCCGGGTACATAGACCGACTCACCGTACTCCTTGGTCACGGCTGGGAAGACGGGGTTGTCGCCCCTCTGAAGATAGTGCTCCTCTGCGCCGAGCTCGACGCGCATGTCACCCAAGGTCGCGCTCTTCACGCGCCCGCCGATGCGATCGGTCGCCTCGATGATCAGGACCCCATACCCATCGGCGATCAGGGTCTTCGCGGCATACAGGCCTGCGCTACCCGCACCGACGACGATGACGTCGTGACGGCTTGCGGTCGTCGGAGTCGTACCCGTCGCGCCGTGCCTGGGTTGACATCCCAACGCGAAAAGGAGCAGAAGCGAACGCAGCATGAGCTACTCCACCGACAGGACACGTTGGTAGCACGGCCGCCCGGGTGTGCTCGCAGGCCGTTGGATCGTAGTGTCCCCCGTCGTGGTGGACTTGATCGGGCTCCTGGAATCCTCCGCGGTTCATGCTGGAGCATGCCAGTTGGCGCCGTGCGCGAACCGCCCGCTGACGCGAAGATCGTCCTCGAACAGGAACCGGCCATCGACCCCGTCGCGGACGACGTGCCACTTCCCCGCGACAACCGTTCTTCCGAAACCCGACTCGTGAGCAAAGCGGGTGCCTGCCTGATCGCGGTCCGGAGCGCGTGGTCGTCGCGGTGCCGACGGTTGCCTTGGACTGGCGGGAACTCTGGGCCGCCCGGCGGCACTCCTGCTCTCCGCCCGGCGCGCGATCGCGAGTCCGGGCGGGAGTCGGCGCATGCATCTAGCGGAAGGGACGCTGCCCCTCGGGCAAGCGCTGGCGTGGTGTGCGCTCGCTGCTCCGGTGGTGGCGTGGAGCGTGGCCGGCGAGCGCGCGGCGCGGCGTCGTGAGCCGACGGCGGGGCTGCTTTCGGCCGGCGCGACGAGTCTGTTGTTCGCGGTCACTCTGCTGCCGCTGCCGGTTCCGGTCGTCGGCGCGACCAGCCACATCTGCCTCACGCCGGTGCTCACGCTCGTGCTTGGGTGGCGTCGCGTGGTCTGGCCCACCTGCTTCGTGCTCTTGCTGCAGGCGCTGTTCTTCGCGCACGGCGGGATCACGACGCTGGGAGTCAACACCGTCACCCTCGGCGTCTTCGGACCGTTGGCGACGATCGCATTGCGCCGCTTGTTCCGGCCTCTCGGGATCTTCGGCATCGGGCTGGCGTGCGCGCTTGGCGGGCTCGCGGTCTACGTCGCGGATGCGGTCGCGCTCGCGCTTGCGCTGCACGACGCGGTGCCAGTCGCGACGACCTTCGCCAGCGTCCTCCTCGGCTTCGCGCCGGTGCAGGTGCCGCTGGCGGTGCTCGAGGGGGTCGCGTCGGCGGGGCTCATCCGCGTGCTGCTGGCGCGCCGGCCCGACTTGCTTCCCGACGCGCTTCGCGCCGCGACTCCCCCGGCGTACTCCGCGGGGGCAACCGCGCTTCTTGCGCTGCTCAGCCTCCAACTGCTGACCGGTTGCGACATCGCCGGAATCGACGGCACGGTCTTCGGCGCCACCGCGGAGGCGGCGGGCCGGCCGCCGTCGGACAGCTTGCTCAATTGGAGCCAGGGCGAGGTTGGGCTCGCCATGACGATCGTGGTGCTCTTCTCCCTCGGGTTTGTTGCCGGTCGGGTGTGGGAGCAGATGTTGGCGGGCAGAGGCCGAGATGGCCCGGCCCGCTGAGGATGCGCTTTTCCTCGAGCTGCGGCCGTCGCACCGGCGCGTGGCGACGGCACTTCTGCTCGCCATCGGCGTCCTCCTGTTGAACGCGGCGGCTGACGATCGGCTCGTCTCCGTGGCGGGTGCGGTGGCGGGCGCCGTCCTGTTCGTCGCGGCGCCGGGAGCCGGTCGTCGTCGTGCCATCGGTGCCGTGCTGTGGATCGCGCTGCTCGGCGGCGCAGCGATTGTCGTCGCGGCGGTCGGCGTCGGCGAGCGAGAAGCGCTGCTCGCCGCGGCGGCGCGCATGGCGTGCGGAGTGATCTGGACGGTCTGGATCGGATCGCAGATCGACTGGCCGTCGCTGCGCGATCTCCTGCTGCGTTTGCGCGTCCCCGAACCCGTCGTGGAGACGCTCGATCAGGCGCTCTTGCATGGGTTCCTCACCGTGCGCGAATGGGGCGTGCAGCGCGACGCCGCGCGCGCGCGGCTCGGCCGGGCGCACCTGCCGCTCGCGACGTGGGGTCCCCTGCTCGGCGAGGGGGCGCTGCGCGCCTACGTTCGGCTCGAGGCCACCGCGGAGAACTCGCAGCTGCGCGGCGCGGACGCGAGTGCGCCCGACCTCGCCTCTGGCGTGCACGTCGAGCAGGTGGACGTCGAGCGCAACCGCGTGGTCGCATTGCGCGACGTGTCGTTGCGGCTGGTTCCCGGCGAGTGGGTGGCGGTCTGTGGACCGAGCGGTTCAGGCAAGTCGACGCTGCTGCGCCTGCTCGCCGGCCTCGAGCGTCCGCTCCGCGGCAGCGTGACGCGCTTCGGCGCCCGCTTCGGCGCGGAGTCCCCTTTGCGCGAGCGGCTCGATCGCCGCGTCGCGCTGCTTTCCCAGAACCCCGAGCACCACTTCATCGCCAGCACGGTGGCGGAGGACATCGCATGGGGACTGCGCAAGCGCGGCGTGGCTGCGGCGGAGACGCAGCGGCGCACGCGGTCGATGGCGCAGTCGCTCGAATTGGAGCTCCTCCTGGAGCGGCCGTGCCACGAGCTGAGCTTCGGCGAGCAACGGCGAGTCGCGCTCGCCGGGCTCCTGGTGCTCGACCCGGCGCTACTTCTCCTCGATGAGCCGACCGCCGGTCTCGACCCGGTGGCGGCGCAGGCGCTCTGCGCGCAGATCCGCGAAGTCGTGGCGCGCACCGCCTGTGCCTGCGTCTGGGCGACCCACGACCTCGCCGGGCTGCCGCGCGAGATCGAGCGCGTCGTGCTCCTGCACGATCAGCGCCTCCTCTTCGAGGGGCCGCGCGGCGAAGGACTCTCGGTGCCGTGGCTGCGACGCTGCGCACTCACGGTCGATTGACGCGAGGAGAACCCATGCAAGTCGGCCCAGGCCGTTCGAAACCCGACCTTGCTCGCGTGCGCGCCATCAAGGAAGCGTTGCGCGCGCAGCTCCAGCTGACCGACGTCGACACGGTCACGGTGGCGGAGCTCGCTTGCCTCGAGTCGAGCTGCGCGCCGGTCGAGACCGTGCTCGGGCTGCTGCGGCCAGGCGCGCCCCAGCTCCAGCGCAGGCTCCACAAGGCGACCTCGGCGGTGACGGACGAGGACCTCGCGGAGACCTGCAGAGCCTGGCGGCGCGAGCTCGAGTCGAACCAGTCGTCGCCCTCTCGATCGCCCTCGAACCGCCCTGATCAAAGGAGCACGGAGCAACCATGAAGCGAATCCCAGTCACGATCCTCACCGGGTTCCTTGGCTCGGGGAAGACGACCCTGCTGAACCGCATCCTCAGCGAGCAGCACGGCAAGCGCATCGCCGTCATCGAGAACGAGTTCGGCGAGATCGGGATCGACCAGGCGCTGATCATCAACGCCGACGAAGAGATCTTCGAGATGTCCAACGGCTGCATCTGCTGCACCGTGCGCGGCGACCTGATCCGCGTGCTCGGCAACCTGATGAAGCGCCGCGACAAGTTCGACTACGTCGTCGTCGAGACCACCGGGATGGCCGATCCGGGCCCGGTTGCGCAGACCTTCTTCATGGATGACGAGATCCGCGCCGAGTTCTCCCTCGACGGGATCATCACGCTGGTCGACGCGCGCCACATCCCGCAGCAGCTCGGCCGCAGCAAGGAGAGCACCGAGCAGATCGCGTTCGCTGACGTGCTGGTGCTCAACAAGACGGATCTCGTGACCCCCGAGGAACTCGACGAGATCGAGGCGCGCGTGCGCGGGATGAATCGCATGGCGAAGATCTACCGCGCCAAGCGCGCGGCGGTGCCGGTCGAGGTCGTGCTCGGCTTGGAGGCGTTCGACCTCGAAACGGCGCTCGTGAAGAAGCCGACGTTCCTCGAGCCCGAGTACCCGTTCGAGTGGACCGGCGTCTACGCGCTGGAAGCGGGCCGCTACGAGGTGAGTCTCGCCGACGGCCCCGACCCGACCATGTCGCTCGTTGCGATCGTCGATCAGGGGTGCGACGACATCGATCTGCGCGGAGGGGCGGAGCGGTGCGTGCGGAACTGGTCGGAGCCGCCGCTCGAGCTTGCGCCCGGCGCGCGGATCCCGTGCGGGCGCCACGTGCGGCTCAAGCTCGAGACGCAGGGGCGCAAGTCGTTCGTGCTCGAAGTCGAGCGCGCCGCCTCGGTCGGCCTGTTCACTCAGCACACGGCCGCCGAGTTCGACCTCGCGGTCGCGCCGGTCGGGCGCGCCGGCGCGGGGCGCCCGCTCCCGCCGAAGTGCGAGCGCACCTGGGTCGCGCAGCACGAGCACGACGACCAGGTGGGATCGGTCGGGATCGAGCTCGTCGGTGACATCGACGGCGAGAAGCTGAACGCGTGGATCGGCCGGCTGCTGCGCGAGCGAGGCTCCGACATCTTCCGGATGAAGGGCTTCATCAGCATCGCCGGCGATCCCCGCCGCTTCGTGTTCCAGGGGGTGCACATGCTGTTCGACGGCCAGCCCGATCGCCCGTGGGGCGATTCGCCGCGTCGTAACCAGCTCGTCTTCATCGGCCGCAACCTCGATCGCGCGGCGATGACCCGGGAGTTCGCGGCATGTCGGGTGTGACCATCAAGGAGCCGCAGGGGGTGTTGCGCAGCCGTTGGAGCGCGAGCGTCGATGACTACGCCATCGCCGGCGGGTGGGCGCTTCGCGGCGATGCGATCGTCGTGGCCGATAGCGCGGGAGGTGTCCACGCCTTCGATGGGACGACGGGTCGGTCGCGCTGGTCCCGGCGCGACACTCATCCCGGTGGCTTGCTGGCGATCGCGATCCGTTCGGACACGGTGACTCTCGCGACGGCCGGACAGGACGGGTGCGTGCGACTCTGGTCGATCGAGGACGGCGAGCCGCGTCGGTCGCTGCCCATCGCCGACGGATGGGTCGAACGGTTGGAATGGTCGCCGAACGGCGACTACCTCGCCGCCAGTTGCCGGCGCGAGGTGCGGGTGTTCAGCGCCGCTGGCGAGGAGGTCTGGCGCTCTCCACCTCACCCGAGCACGGTCAGCGCGCTGCAGTGGTTGGATCCTCGCACGCTGGCGAGCGCCTGCTACGGCCGCGTGACGATGTTCCGCATCCCGAACGGCAGTGAAGCGCGGCGCTTCGAGTGGAAGGGCTCGCTGGTGTCGATGGTCCATAGTCCCGATGGCGACGTCATCGCGTGCGGCAGTCAGGACAACTCGGTCCACTTCTGGCGACGCACCACGGGCAAGGACTCGATGATGTCGGGCTACGAGGGGAAGCCCGCCGCGCTCGCCTTCGACGACTCAGGGACGCTCCTCGCGACCGGGGGCGGCGTTGCGGTCACGGTGTGGAGCTTCGCCGGCCGCGGGCCGGAAGGGACGCGGCCTGGCGAGCTCGAGATGCACGTGCTGCCGATCATGTCGCTCACTTTCGCGCCCCGCTCGATGCGCCTCGCCTCCGGCGCCCGCGACGGTGCCGTGGTGGTCTGGGCTCTGGAGAAGAGCGGTCGCGGCAAGCCGATCGGCGTGGTGCAGCTGCAGCATGCGATTGCCGGGCTCCACTGGCATCCCGACGGTGAAGCGCTGGTGGCGCTCGACGCAGGCGGCGGGGTGGTGGCTTGGCGCGTGGAGGCGCCGCCGGCGGCGCGCCGACCGGCCGGGAAGACACCACGATGACAGCGGGGGCGACGCTCCGGCGACGGAGCGGGCGGGTGCCGTTCGGCTCGCTGCCGCGGGTGCTCCTCCGGGCCCCGCTGCCTTCACTCGTCCCGGGGAGTACAAGGAGTACAACTTGAGGCGTGGTACAACGATCGGGGGCAGGTCAGCTGCTGCGCGCCGCGTGAGCGGCGGCGATTACGACGACTCAGGTGTCCAAGAAACCGGGTCCGCTACAGTTTCGGCGCGCCCCGGTGAGAAGTTGTCCCGCCGATCGGTCTAGGGCTAGCGGCCCTTTTCCCGTCGGAGGCGCTCGCCATGCTCCCTTCCTCGCTGAGGCTTGGTTCGTTCCTTGTCGGTGCGCTGGGCGCGCCATGCTCGCCGCGCCGCTGGCTCTATTCTCTTGCCCCACGAAGCCGATTGTCGAGCACTGGAGATTCGACATGAAACGAATCATTCGACTCGCAGGCACATTCGTCCTCGCGGGAGCCACGGCGCCAGCCGCGCCGGGCCAAGCGATCCTGCGCGAGTGGTACGCCGATGCGACCACCAGCTACATCGGGACGGCGGTCGAGAGTTTTGCCGACCTCGATGGCGACGGGTTCGGCGATGTCGCCTACTCGACCGGCTTCCTCGGAACGACCGGCTATGAGGTGCGCTCCGGCAAGACGGGAGCGCTTCTCTGGAAGCAGAAAGTCGGCGTCAACTCACTTCACGCTCTGCCCGATTTCGACGGTGACGGTCGCTCAGAGGTCGGTACGACAGCGTCGAAGAGCGTCGAGGTTCGATCGGGCGCGACCGGCAACCTGCTCTATTCGATCCTCCTCGGATTGTTCGACTTCCCGCTGTCGATGGTTGGCATCGGTGATGTGGACGGCGACGGCGTCGCCGATCTCGCGGTCGGGACGCCAGGAGGCTACCGCTCCGCCTCCCCCAATGGTGAGGTGAAGGTCTTCTCCGGGGCGACGGGAACGCGGCTCTACGCGGTGAGCGGTGCGGGAAATCTCGATCAGTTCGGGTCGATCGTGACGACTCTCCCTGACGTGAACGGAGATGGGATCGCCGACTTCGCTGCCGGCGCGCCGACTGGGACCGTCCCGTCGCTCGGCCAGCGGGTCGGCTACGTGCGCGCCTGTTCCGGCGCCGATGGCGCGACGCTCTGGCAGTTCGATGGCCAGATGCGTTTCGCGAGTCTCGGACGGCAGTTGGCCACCACCAGCGACCACAACGGCGACGGGCTCGGCGACCTTTGCATCTCGAGCACGAGCGACGTGAACGGCGTCGGCTCTGGACGCCTTTGGATCGTCGACTCGGTCAGCGGCGCGGTGGTGACGACGACCGACGGGCCTGACGGTTTCGACGTCGGAACACGGTTGGTCGACGCCGGGGATGTCGACGGCGACGGCTGGCGCGACTTGCTGGCCAGAACTTCGCGCGACCAGACCTGGCTCTACTCGGGCAAGACGCTCCTCACGCTTCACACCTTCGAGGATCTTCGCGGGACGTCGAACGGCTGGGCGATGGCGACCGGTCACGATGTGGATGGTGATGGTCGCGCCGATGTCGTGCTGGGCGACTTCACGGCTCAGAATTCCGCCCCCTACTTCGGAATCGTCTCGATCCACGGCGGCAACGACCTCTTCCTCGACATGACGCCGATCGAGGTCGCCGACGGCGACAGCCTCTACCGCTCGATCCGGACGGGCGTGCCCGGCAACCTCGCGCTGCTCGCAATCGTCGAAGACAACGGCGTTCCGGTCTTCTGGATCCTGGGCGGGCTGCGGACCTTTGACGCAACCGGCACGGTCGAAGAGACGGTCATCGTCCCGCCCGGACTGGCCGGCAACGTCTACGCCTATCAGGGCTGGGCGATCAACGCCCGCGGCAAGCTGAGCAGCAGCGACTTGATCGACGTCACTTTCCGCTGACGTTGCGGTTCGTCGAGGGAGCCGGTGCGGGGGGGAGGCGCCGACGGCTGATCGCCGGCGCCGCCCCAATTCGGTCAGCGGCAGACGGTGCCGATGATCGCGAGGGCGCGCGCGTCGCACCGGCTCCGTAGCGCTTCGTCGCGGATCGCGGTGCGGCGGCGCCAGTAGCTGTAGGCGAACTTGAAGTTGTGCCCGCGAAAACCCCAGACCTGCTTGCGCACCGCGGGGTTCTCCCAGAAGCGATGCGAGAGCGGCGAGTCGGGGAACGCTTCGGCAAGCGCCGGCTCCGTCTCGTCGAGCACGGGGTCGTGGGACCTGCCCCCCAAGAACTAGTCCACCCGCATGATGGCAGGTGGCCGCATTCGAGGGAGGCGGCGAAGCTCCCGTCGACGAGCGCCACGCCGCAGCAGAGGGTTCGTTGGTCGATGAATTCGCTCAGCGTGCGCGAACTTCGAGCTCCACGACGACCTGTCGGCGCAGCGGGTCCTCGATCGCTTGCTGCGGAACGTTGGCAAAGTCGATCTTGGCGAGATCGAGCTTGCGCACCTGACGGTTGTGCATGGTGTGGAAGTACAGCGTGCGGCGCGTCAGGTCGCACACAACCGTGATCTGGGTGGCGGAGGGAATGTCGGGCGGGAGCTGCGCGCCGGGCGCGGTGGCGCCGACCGGAATGTTGAAGCTGTCGAGCAGCCGAAACGCCTCGAACACTGCGTCCTCGCCGTCAGCGAGCGGGCGCACGCAGGAGCTCAACACGGCGGCGCGCACGAAACGCGACGGAGGCGTGAAGTCGCCCGGCAACCCGCGCAGTCCCGTGCCGCCGCCCAGCGGTGCGAATTCGCGTCCGTCGATGCGCAGCGTTTCGACGGACCCAGGTACGAGTCCGAGGTAGTTGCGCAGGTTCGTCAGGTGCCAGTCGTAGCCCGGCGAATTAGTGATCACGCCGCGGAACGCGTCGAACACTTGGACACGCCCGCCCTCGACGATCTCCACAACGATGCACTCGCCAGTCGGATCGGCGATCTTCCAGTGAAACGGCAAAGGCGCGCCGCCGAAGCGCTCATCGGCGACGTAGACCACGCGCAGGTCGTTCAGGTGCTGCCGCACCTGGGCCACGCTGCCGAAGCTCGAGAGCAACCACTGCTGGAAATCGCCGACACTGCAACTGCGCGAGGCCTGCGCCGGATCCCACGGCGCGTAGTCGGCGAAGCCGGGGAAGTAGTACATGCCGACGTAGAGCCCGCGCTCGTTCAGCGCGTCCGGACCGTAGTCGGTCCCGTAGGCCGTGATCGTCGCGAAACCGTGTTGGCCGGTCCACGCGAAGCCCGTCGCGCCATCTGGAACCACGGACTGAAAACGCTTGCCGCGCGGCACAACCGCGAGGCGGTCGTGTTGAGCGTCTCCGAGCGCCCATTCGACCGTCCGCGCGACGATCTGCGACCCGTCCGTTGCGGCGAAGGAAATGCCAGTGCACGGACTAGCGACCGGGATGCCGGCGCCGCGCGGAGCCCCGGCGACGAGGAACGAGAGCAGCAAGACGGCGGTAGTGTCCATCTGCGGATCGTAGCACGGCGCAAACGCCGCTCTCAAGCGTTCAAGGACGTCGAACTCGATGCGCTGCAGTTCGAGTGGCGCACGTTCGTCGAAGGCCTGCAGATCAACGAGAAGTAGCGCTGTGCGTCACGGGTGGTGGAGCGCGCTTTGCGCCGCACTCGCGTGCGTCGCGTGCCGCCACGCGCTCCCGAGTCCTTCGACCCCTTGGGGCTGAGCGGACCTCGCGGCGTTCGATCGGACCTCATCGCGGCGCCGCAGCTGCGCATCACGCGGCTGAGCGTGAACGGTCGAGCGCTCTCCGAACGGACGTGGGAGCGTGTGCTGAAGCGTGTTGACCCGCCCCCCCAAGAACTAGTCCACCCGCATGATGGCGGGTGGCCGCATTCGAGGGATGCAGAGATGGGACGGAAGGGCAAGTTCACCCCAGAGCAGATCATCACGATGCTTCGCGAGGCCGAGGTGCGGCAGTCGCAGTAGATGTCGATCCGGGAGGTCTGCAAGCAACTCGCGATCACGGATCAGATCGTGCTACCGATGGCGCAAGGAGTGTCGTCGTTGCGCCGGAGCCGATACCCGACCACGGCGTCGTGCTCGCCCAGCGCCGCCAGCATCGCCGGCAGGTCGCCCGGGTCGTTCTGCATGTCCGCATCGAGCGTCGCGATCAACCGGCCGCGCGCATAGGCGAGCCCGGCGGCCGTCGCGGCGGTCTGGCCGCAGTTGCGCTCGAACAGCACGCCGCGCACGCGCGGATGGGCGCGCGCGAGTTCGCGGATCCGCTCGCCGGAGCCGTCGCTGCTGCCGTCGTCGACCAGCACGAGTTCGTAGTCGAGCCGGCC
>Ga0194128_10008954_pt1 | contig 12456 bp, 9 predicted proteins | sample TA2KigCa65mmetaG_FD_148650 | JGI IMG/M metagenome (GOLD analysis project Ga0194128, IMG submission 148650) | Freshwater microbial communities from Lake Tanganyika, Tanzania - TA2015037 Kigoma Deep Cast 65m | ecosystem: Environmental > Aquatic > Freshwater > Lake | place: Tanzania: Lake...
AACTGTGCGGACCGCAGCCTTCAGGCTGCTTCCGGCCCCGCGCTGGAGTTCAGCGTTGAAGCGGCCTAAGGGTCTGTGCAAAAATAACTTCCGGTTTTGGCGGGAGCGCCGCCTGGCCGGATGCAAGGCGCGAGGAGGGAGCATCCCCGTTTTGGGGCTGTGACCGACGAGCAACGCCGCAGCCGGCCAGGCGCCGCCCCGCCCCGGAGGGCTGGGGCGATTTCGCTTTCTGGCTTCGTTTCTCCTCAGAGCGTGTCCGAAAATTCCGCGGGGTCCTGTTTTCGCGCCAAAGGCCGGATGGCGAGGCGCGACGAAGGAGAATATCCTCCCTGGATCTTCGACTGAGGAGCAACGAAGCCAGGCGGCCTTTGGCGCGAAAACCCTCCGGGCGGCGGGTCTTTTGTCCGTGGCCTGCGTTGCCTCGGTCCTTACAGCCCGCGTTGGGGATGCTCGGACCTCGCCGCCTTGGCCACAGCCAAAATCCTTCGCCGCAGGACCCCGCGCAATTTTCGGACACGCTCTCAGTCGCAGAGCCCTGGCTATGCTCCTTCGTCGTGCCTCGCCAGAAAGCGAAATCGCCTCCAGCAAAACCGGAATTTATTTTTGCACAGACCCTAAAGGCCACGGTCCGGGAGACGGGTTCATGGGAAGGAGGCCGTTCTTACTGCCGACGACCCCTCTCCCCAATCCTCTCCCCACTCGTTTCTCGCGGGGAGAGGAAGTAGAGGGCTGACGTTACGGCGGCGTCATCTTGCGGACCTGATCGACTGTGAGCTTCTTCACCGGAAGCGCCCAGCCCAGCAAATCGCCATTCGGAGTGAAGCCGCTGCCGTCCACATCGACGAAAATCGGATTGTGATATGCGAAGGGTTTGATGCGCGATTGCGTGCTGGTCCCGTAGCCGATCGACAGATCGAAGTTTTCGCCCACCGCCACCACAATGACGTGCGCGTCCTCCGCGAGCGGGACCTGGAGGTCGCGCTCGAATTTCACCACGCCGCTTCCGAACCAGTCCGCGTGGGTCTTGCGCGTGAAATTGAGATCCCTGCGCGCGCGGCCATTCACCAGCACTTGCACGCGGTCGATGTCGATCCAATCCGTGCACTGAACTTTCACGTGCAAGCGGACGCCGCCGGGCCCGCGCACCGTGCTGCCAGGCAAACTGCCCTCCTCCGTGCGCACCTGGAGGAAAGGGCCGGTGGTCAGGATCGAGCGGCCCGCTTTGGCGTGGCGGCTGTTCTCGCGCCAATCGATTTCCGGGGGATGATCGGATTTGCTCGGCATGTACATGCGCCAACTGCCGACGCCGTTGCCATAGACCGAATGCGCATCATTCACCGCCATGGCGGCGTAGCGATGCCCGCGATTGAGCATTTGCAGCCAGGTGAATTCGCGGATGTAGAACACGACTTCCTTGCCCGCGCTGTCCTTCCCGATGCGGAAGGGCCGTCCATCCAGGATTTCGCTCGTCGCATAGTTCTGCGTTTCCAACCCGTCGATCAACTGCGCGATGCCTTGAAAGCCGCCATCGACCTGGCCGTCGGCGTCGCGGTCGATGAAATTCTCGACCATGTCCGGGTGATTGATCTGAATCCAGCGATCCGGCTCCGCGCCTTGCCAATCGCGCAACGTGATGGCGCTGATGCGCGGGTCGCGGTTCCAAACGGGCGCGCCGTTGTCCTGTTTGAAGGGTTCGGGTTTGAACGGAAACGAATTGAGGTGCGGTCCGCTCCCGGTCAACTCGATCCCGGGAACGGTTTGCAGGAAATCGATGAGGCCAAGTTTCTGAATGTGAGGCCGCCAATCGTAGAGTCGGTTGTGCTCGGTCGTGGGCGCAAACTCAATGTGCTCCGCCGCGAGGTTGATGATGCGGTCGTCCGTGCCACAGGTGTTGTCGCCGCTCGGCGTGGAATGATTGTGGTAATCTGCGCTGACCCAGCCGGTCGTGTCCACCAGACGTTTGAGGATTCCTTCCACTCGCGCCGATTCTTCCGGACGCAGTTCGACCGGGCGTTCGAGGTGGCTGTATTCGATGCCGCGCGTCACGATCACTTTGTATTTGCCGGCCGGCAGCGGCACGCGAAAGCGGCCCGTCTCCGAGTGATATTGATCCACGCAACCGTGAGCGCGGTTGGGAGGGCCGAGGTGCGGCGACGGTGTGCCTTCGATGCCGTGGAACTGCGCCTTGCACGGCAAACTGCGGCCCGCCTCGTCCCGAATGTCGAATTCCACCACCGCCAGACGCTCCATGACGATGTCCAATCGCTGGGGTTGATCGGCGCTGGCGGCCAGGGTCTGTTTCACCGCCGCTCGGCCCGAATCGGTGAATTCCAAAAGGTACTCCGCTACCGGCAGTCGAAATTCGAACATGCCCTGGCGGTCGGGGTAAGCGACGCAATTGGTGGCCGTGCTCGCGGAATTGGTTCGAATCAAAATGGCTGCGGTCGGAACGGCCCGGCCATCCTTGTCATGAACTCGGCCGCCGAGCAAACCGGTTTTGCCCAGTCGCGTCGCGACGATGCCCACGGCTTCGGCGGGCGAAGTTCCGACCGCCAGGAACCGCGCATACTGCAAGGTCTGACCGGGCTGGAGTTCCACGGTGTCGGCCGGCGGCGGATTTTCGACCGCCGCAAACGCGTACCCCGCTTTGTCCGCCGGGTCCACCGCGTCGGCCCACCGAATGTCTGCGAGGGAATTCGTCCGCGCAAAATTCGTCCACCGATCCGGGGTCGTCACTTTGATCGCCTTGTGGGTTTCATTGCGCCAGGTCGTGGTCACCAGAATTCCCTGCCAGCCGTCGCGCAACCGGTACTCGTGGCGTTTGAACAACCCGCTGTTGCTCGGTCCCGTGAGCACGGCTTCCACGACGGCGTCTCCATCCCGGCCGTCGTTGGCGATTCGCACGTAAGAGACGGCGCCCATCTGGCCGGAGGGAGAGAAAATCGTGATTTGATCGTTGTGCGCGCCGCGCAACGTCAGATCATAGAGACAGCCGGGGGTCATGCCGTTGGTGCCGTAAAACGTGCTCATGTTGGCGCGCCGCAGCGGGAGGTTCCCGGAAATGACTGCTTCGACGAGGTCGTTGCGGAGCAGGAAGTCTCCGATGATGCCGTCGGCTTCTTTGCCTCGCGGCAGTTGGTCCGTGGTATTCGGTCCGATCTCCAAGGCCGTAGAGGCTGCGGCGGCTGTAACCAGGTTCGCGGTCAGCAGGAGTACGCAACCAATCCGCTTCCACGTTGAGGAAAAATGTTCCATGGGTCGAGTTTGTGAGCGTGATAACGTCTCTGACGAGGATTCAATCTAACTGCCCACCATTCGCGCTAACTCGCGGTGGATGCGGGCGACGCGTTCCACCTGGCCTCTGGCCGGGAAGCGTTCGTAAAATCCGTCACTGCGGAAAGCGCGCGCCTGCTCCGTCCAAGGCGACAGACGGCCGCGCCAGCGCTCGACGCGACCTTCTTCAGGTTCGGCGTCTTTGCTGGCCAGATCGGCGCAAACGCGGATCAAGGCTTTGAGCGTGACCGGTTTGGTGACCATGTAATTGGTGTTCCCCCAGGTTTCGCCCCACACCTGAGCACACGCCTTGAGAAAGTCACGCACGACGCGGTAATAGCGTTCCGCGGCACGCCGGTCCGTGCCTTCCGGTTCGATTTTTGCCCACGCCAGCTTTACCCATCGGTGGATTTCGTTGAACAGCTCCGCCTGCAAAATCCATTTCTCCTGTTTGCTCCGGCCTCCGAGCCGGTTGATGCGATAGCGCAACGGACTATCCCCTTCGCTGTAGAGCATCTCAACGATCCGCGCCGCGAACCGCCGGTCCGGCTCGGCCCACGAGACCCGCTCGTAGAGATCGATCAAATGGCTCTTGTTGATGCGGGTGGGAGTCGAGTTGATGATCACGAACATCTCCGTCGCGAAGTCCTCGCTCCGGGCGTCGAAGATCACGCAAGGCACGTGGATGTTCTTCGTTTCGTCCGGGTGAGTTCGTTCGTAGAAATGCAGCGCTGCCAATCGATGCTGCCCGTCGATGATGAGAAATTTTTCGTCCGGCTGTTGGAGTCGGCCCACGTTGGCTCCCGCGTCCAACGGATCGAACCTGAGTTTCTGGGGTGTGAATAAAAGGACGGTGCCCGGGATCGGCGGTTGGGAGATGGCGGTCTCGTAGAAATTGCGGATGGCGCGCACCTTGGACCGGGAGAGCGCGCGCTGGAAGGCCTTTTCGTTGCGTTCAATTCGCGCGATGAATTGGGCAACATCGTCTTCCTCTTCCACGGCTTCGGCTGGAATCGCTTCGCCTTCGTCGTAGAACCGGCTGATGAAGCGGACCCTGGTCAGCAGTTCCTCCGATGGATAAGCGACGAAATAGAAAACCGCATCCTTCTGCCGGATTTGTGTGCCGATCATAGCAGCGCCTTTTGTTTGAGTAGTTCGGGAGGCTACGTCACGTTCAACCGCCGGTACCCGCATCAACAGGTAAACCTGCCCGCTCCGAAATACAAGTGAGATGGGAGCGATGGGGTCCTTAAGCGCCTTGAACCCACGGATAAAATTTCTAAAACCACTATCACTCCAATACTCCAATACTCCGGCCTGATCCCCGCGCCTGCGAGTTGAGACCAAACCGCTTTCGACGAAAATATTCGGTAAAGGCAATCGCTGAATTGCCGATATATCTTGCTAGCAGAGTGATCCACGAACCGGTGAGAGCTGGCTCGTGAAGCAGCGATAGTTGGAACGACTCAATTGCTTCCATGAACCTCACGGTAGGGCGAGCCTGTCCCCAGCGAGCCGAGTCGGACGTGTTCCACACACGTCGAGCGGCTCGCCGGGACGGACTCGCCCTACCTGGTTCATGGGGCGAGAGCATGGGAATCAGACCAGGGAAGCTTCCCAGGGGAGGCGATGACAGACGCCCTTCTACGCTGCGCCAGGTCCAGGTTGCAGAAACCGAGTTATCGTCCAAATTAGGGTGGGTGTTGCCGCCTGGAAGTTGAGATCGATTATGATCGCCGACTTAAAAGACTACTACGAGTTGCTCGGAATCTCGCGCGAAGCAAGCGGGGAAGAAATTCGCAAGGCATTCCGCAAATTGGCGCGCCGTTTTCATCCCGATCTCGCGGACGACAAGGCGAAAGCGGAAGAGAAATTCAAGGAGATCAACGAGGCCTACGAAGTCCTCGGCGACCCCGAAAACCGGCGGAAGTACGATCTGGGGCAGGGACGGCGGCATCGGTTTTCCGGCTTCGGGTCGCGCCACATGCGGAGGGAAAACGACGGCTTCCGGAGCCGCAGCAGCCGCGAAGGTTTTCGGCCCTACACGGAACGCCCGGAGTTTCGGAGTTTTTACGAGGATTTCTTCGGGCGCAAGCGCAGCGGAACGAATGGCTTCTCCGGCTCGGAAGGAGAGGCGGGAAGGTCCTCAACTTCGGAGCGCTTCCACCGCTCTCCGCGGCCCGGGAACGACATCGAAGGTGAAATGCAGGTATCGCTCGGCGAAGTCCTGCACGGCTCCATTCACACCATTGCCGTGCTGCGCAACAACCCGTTGACAGGGGAAACCGAGCAACGCCCTTTGCACGTTCGGATTCCCGCCGGCGTCCGGGACGGCCAAGTGCTTCGGCTGGTCGGGCGGGGAGATTACGGGATTGAGGGCGGTCCGCCGGGCGATCTTTTCCTGCGGATTCGCTATGCGCGGCATCCTGAGTTCCAAGTGCGCGGCACGGACCTGACGCACGTCCTCGAACTGACTCCCTGGGAGGCGTTTTTCGGCGCGCGAAAAACTATTTCGACCCTCGACGGGGAAGTCGCAATCAAGGTGCCGCCCGCCACGCCAGGCGGCCAGCGGCTGCGTTTGCGAGGGCGTGGACTCCCCGACGCCGAGGGGATGCGGGGCGACCTCTACGCGCTGGTCTCGATCAAGATTCGCCTGAAGAACCTGGCGAAAAAGGTTTTCAAGCGCCGTTAGCCAGGGCGAAGTGAATCCGCAACTGCAGCAGGTCACGGAGACGCTCGGCCTGGAGAAGTTCTCCCGGCACATTTTCCTTTGCGCGGACCAGACCGAACCGCACTGTTGCTCCAAGGAGAGCGGCCTGGCTTCGTGGGAGTACCTCAAGTCGCGGCTCAAAGAATTGAAGCTCGCCGGTCCACAACCGCTCGTTTATCGCACGAAGGTCAATTGCCTGCGGGTCTGCTGTAGCGGTCCCATTGCGGTGGTTTATCCCGAAGGCGTGTGGTACCACTCCTGCACCCCTGAAGTGCTGGAGCGGATCATTCAGGAGCATCTGATCAACGGGAACGCAGTCCAGGAATTCGCTTTCGCCCGGAACACGTTGGGCCGACAATTGTAGCAATCCCAACTGCAAGCTGTTTGGGGCGGCAGGCACCGTCAAATCCTGCCACAGATCGCGCTAGGAGAGTCTTCTCAGACGCACTTCGCGGAATTCGACGACGCCGGTGCGGTGGTGCATTTGGAGCAACACAGAGCCGCTGCGATAGCGGTTGTCCGGATCGCGGCAGTCCACGGCGGCGTCGCCATTGACCCAGGTGCGCAGGTGATTGCCGCGCGCGGCGAGGCGGAGCGTGAACCACTCGCCGTCCTTGACACGTGGCTTGGGCGCGCGGGCGCTCGGCACCGCCAGACTGTAAATGCTCCCGGTGTAGTTGCGCGTGTCGCCGTGGTCGCACTGGGCCTCGTAACCTTCCGGATATTCGCGTTTGCGGTCCAAGTGAGGCTGGCAACGAAAGTAAATACCGCTGTTGCCGCGTCCGCCCGCAGTGTCATAGATGCGCACTTCGGCGAATAATTCAAAATCCTCGAATTGCTCGTAGGTCGCCAGGTAGCCCTGGCCGCCTTTGCCGATGAGAATGCCGTCCTTGACTTCCCAAACCGGTTGATGCGCGAATCGGTTCTCGCGCCAGCCATCGAGATTCTTGCCGTTGAACACGTCGATCCATCCGCCGTGGCGCGCGTTGGCGGCTTCAGGATGACGATAAGCGCCGAGGGCGTGGTCTACGGGGCTGTAAGCTAGCTTCAGGTCCGGCGTTTCGATGCGCCGATTTTTTTCAAATCGCGAATCCATGGCGGTGGAAAGAATGCCCGTGGTCAGCACGGTGCGTTCGACCGGATACGGCGGCCTCCCCGTGCGGACCATTTCCATGATCGCATTGGCCAGGTAATCGAAGTGCCCAAAGGTCGGCTCCTGAAGCCAGAATTGGGTCGAGGCGAATCCGGTGTCGCCACTGAGCTTCGCGGCGAAGAGGAATTGTTGCGCGAGGTTGTTCAACATCAGGCACGCCGCGCGGAAGCCATCGGCGTATTCGATCAGGAACGCGGCCGGGTTTGGACATCGGGACTCGAAATCGCCTTCGATCGGGGGCATGTGGCGGCTGAGCGCGGCGGCGAGCAGATCGCGGGAGAACCGGCCAGCTTTCATCGCGTCCCAGACCGCAGCGCCTTCCAGGCATTGGACGGACGCCACGCCGGGTTCACCCCCGCGGCGGCGCTCAATCATACATTGGAGTGTTTCAAGCGCGTGAAATCCGTACGCTTCGATTCCGCCGTAACCGACGGAGAGCGCTTCATCGACCGGCGTGCCGATGGGGATTTCCAGCCACGGACGCCGCCACGCCAGAGGCAGCGACGAACCCGCCATGAACGGAATGTTCAGCTCGCGCGCCTTCTCGTACATCCATTTGCCGTCCCCCCAGCGCGCCGCGAGATGTTTGTCCGTGAACACGGGTACGACCTCGCCGGCCTTCTGGAAGGCGGCGACCGTCTCCTCGAAAAAGCGGCGGCGCGGATAGAGATGTTGCCCGCGATCGTTGTGCGGATAGTTTCCGTGCTCGCCGATGAGCAGCACGCCGTCCACGGCGACCTTGCCGTTCGGGTCGAGAATTGCTTCCGCAATGCTGTTCACGATTGGGAAGCCGTACTGGCGCGAGAGCGCGCGGCTGAGGTCGTTCGCGGGGAATTGATCGACGTACATGGCGCGGATGGGCACCGGCGTCCAATGCGGCGTGATGTCGAGCTTGAGGCCCTGGATGAATTTGCCGCAGATCACATCGGCGTGCGACCAGGGGCGGTATTCGGTGACGACGGCCGCCACGCGCAGGCCGCCGGAACGGGGACGTGTGCGGGTGGGTTGGGCGAGTGTTGAGAAAACGGTGAGGCCGCCGGCGAGCTTGGTCGAGTGGCTTAAGAATTCGCGTCGTGTGAGCATAACGTAGGGGCTTGGGGCAGCATATTCATTCACGTGACAACCAACGCTCCGTGAACCGTAGATGGGCCGTGAGGTTTTGGAGTGCGCCAGTCTCCTGGCGCTTTCGATCTCTCGGACAGGTCCAAAAGCGGCAGAGAACCCTGGGCTGGAGGACGCAATCCCCTTGGGATTGGCGACCGCCGCCCACAGAATCGTGTAAGGAGCGCAGAGGTCTGCCGCACTCCAAGGCGCTGGCGCGGGCAGGGTACATCGTCGGAGCTTTCAAGTTTCACGAGAATCATTCCTTTTCCAGAGCAGAATCCTCAATGAAAATCCGCGTCATGCTGGTTGCACATCCGGGGGGGGGCATTACTAGTTTCTCCAGGGCATCATTCGAGCTGGAGAAACCGCGCCGGATGCGATGATGGAGAAATCGAGTTACGTCCTCGGCGTGATGTCGGAGCGGTTGACGGGCCTGGGGGGTTGCTGGGAATCGGTCACGGCGGTGGACGTTTACACCGCCCAACCAGTCGATGTCTTGCTTGAGAAAGCGTTGCTCCCCGGCCTCGGCTCCGCGGTTCGACACGGTTTGCCTTTGTTCCCCACACGCCCGCCCATCGTGGACATTGAGTTCGAGATGGATTTGAGAGGGGTGTTGACGGAATTGACAGGGGGAACGGGATGAGGCGCGAGGTCGTTACCTCGTTAAAAGGGTTAAATGGGTTACACAGGGCCACTTCCTGGTTTGAACTGCCGAATTCGGGCTGATACTGTCCTGGCCCATGCAGAAATATCAAAACCTGATCAACGGGGAGTGGGTGTCAGCAAAGTCGGGCGCAAGTTACCCAACTCGCAATCCCGCCGATACCCGGGAGATTGTCGCGGAGTACGCGCAGAGCGGGAAGGAAGACGCTGCCGCCGCCATCGACGCGGCACGCAAAGCGTCCGCCGGATGGAGCGCCACAACGCCGGTCGCGCGCGGGCGCATTTTGAGCAAGGCGTCGCAAATTCTCGAATCGCGCAAAGCGGCGTTGTCCGAATTGCTCACGCGCGAGGAAGGCAAGACCCTCGCGGAAAGCCAGGGCGAAGTTCAGCGCGCCATTGATATCTTTCGTTTTTTCGGCGGGTTGAGCTACACGCTGGGCGGGCAGACGATCCCGCACGATTTGCCGAACAATCTCCTCTACACAACTCGCCAACCGCTGGGCGTCGTGGCCTTGATCACGCCGTGGAATTTTCCTGTGGCGATCCCGGCCTGGAAAACGGCGCCCGCGTTGGTGGCGGGAAACGCGGCCATCATCAAGCCGGCCTCTGCAGCGCCGTCGATGACCGTGGAATTGGGGAAGGCCCTGGTCGAAGCAGGTCTGCCCAAAGGCGTGCTCAACGTCGTGACGGGCGAAGGACGCGCCGTAGGCGGGGAGTTGGCGGCGAATCCTACAGTGGCGGCACTTTCCTTCACGGGTTCCTATTCGGTTGGCCACCAAATTTACGCGCAACTGGCCCCGCGCATGGCGCGCGCGCAAATGGAAATGGGAGGGAAGAACCCGACGATTGTTCTTGCGGATGCGGACCTGGACCTGGCGGCGACGCTCGTTGCCAAAGCCGGCTTCGGATTGACCGGGCAGGCTTGCACTGCGACCAGCCGGGCAATTGTGGAGAAGAGCGTTCTGGGCGCGTTCACGGAGAAGCTGGTCGCCAAAGCCAAGGCGCTGAAGGTCGGCAACGGCTTGAAGGCCGGCGTGGAAATGGGACCGGCCGTGAGCCAGGCGCAACTCGAAAGCAATCTTCGCTATGTCGAAGGCGCGTTGAAGGAGAGCGCGGAATTGGTCTGCGGCGGCCAGCGCCTTGCGGAGGGAGATTGTGCGCACGGCTTTTTCATGCAACCGACCGTCCTGGGCAACGTGAAACCCCGCATGACCATCGTTTGCGAAGAAGTCTTCGGCCCGGTGGTCGCTGTGCTGGCCGCCGAGAATTTCGACGACGCCATCGCGCTGGCCAACGGCGTGGACGTCGGCTTGTCCGCGTCGATCGTCACCCGCGACATCAAGAAGGCGATGCTCTACGCCGAGCGCATCGAGGCCGGCGTGGTGAAGATCAACCAGATTTCAACCGGGTTGGCCCTCCAGGCCCCGTTCGGTGGCGTCAAGAAGTCGAGCACTGACTCCTTCAAGGAACAGGGCGCGGGCGCGATTGATTTTTACTCGCGAGTGAAAACGGTTTATCTGGATTATTCGGCGTGAATCAGCCCAAGCACAGGATGCCTCTTGTTTCCCACTGTGATCTTTGTGCTCTCTGTGGCTAATCAACCGCCGTTCTAAAGTTCAATTGAAGGAACAATGAAGATTTGTCGATTCAGGGTTCGCGAAGAGCAATGTCGCGTAGGCATCTTCTCGGAAGATTCGTCGATCCTCGATCTGAGCGCCGTGGGAATCAATACCCTCAGTTCGCTGCTCCACGGCGAGGACGTAATTCAGCGATTGAACGCACTGGCGAGAAGCGATCTGCCCAGGCGTTCGTTGCAGGAGGTCGCGCTGGTGACCCCGGTCGAGGGCCAGGAGGTTTGGGCCGCGGGCGTCACGTATCTCCGCAGCAAGAAGGCGCGGATGGACGAATCGGATTTCAGCGCCGGTGCTTACGATCGAGTCTACGCGGCAGATCGGCCGGAGCTTTTTTTCAAGTCGCTTCCGGAAAAGGTCGTTTCTCCGGATCAACCGGTCGGCATCCGCAAAGACGCACGGTGGAACGTGCCGGAACCCGAACTGGCGCTCGTGATCAGTCCTCGAGGAGAGATCGTGGGCTACACCATCGGCAATGACATGAGTTCGCGGGATATCGAAGGGGAAAACACGCTGTACCTGCCGCAGGCGAAGGTCTATTTGCATTCCTGCGCCGTGGGTCCGGTCGTGAAAGTGGCGGCCAGCGAAGCCGAGGCGCGCTCGTGGAGAATCCAACTACAGATCGAGCGCGCGGGTCAGACGGTGTTTCAAGGGGAGACTAGCGTCGGACAAATCAAGCGGTCGTTCAGCGAACTGGTGCAATACCTTTTCCGAAGCCAGACTTTTCCCAACGGCGCCGTGTTATTAACAGGGACCGGGATCGTTCCTCCGGACGATTTCAGCCTGCGTCCTGGCGACGAAGTCCGAATCTCGATTTCGGGCATTGGCCTGCTGAGGAATATCGTGGTTGAGGTTTAGCCCTTCAGACAGGCTTTCAGCGGACCGCGGCCTTGAGGCCGCTTCAGCGGGAAAACGCCGGCGCGCGGCGCGGGGGAGTCGTTCATTCATACGCCTTGGCCTGTGCGAACGCTGAGGCGCCGTGAACGGCGCGGTCCGCCAGGCTGTCCGGACCGCGGCATTTATGCCGCTTCCGCCGAAACAGGTCAGAGGGCTGGGCAAATCCCAGGCGCTGGGAGACGTTGACCCTCAAGCGCCGTGAACGGCGCGTTCCGTCCAAAACAAAACTGGTGTTTTGGCCGAATCTCCTTACACTCCCCGGTTGAAGCGCGACCAAGCCACGCTTCACATCGCCATGGAACCAACCCACTCCAATCCGAACCGCAGCACTCCACCCAAGAATCTCGGTCTCCTCAAATTGATCCGCGCCAAACGTGAATGGACCTGGAGACCGTCCCTTGAAGAATTGAAGCGGGGGTTTCGCGGCTGGCATCAGCGCGGGCACCTGCCGCACTTCGACGCGCCTGGCGTCATGCAGTTTGTCACGTTCGTTCTCGCCGACGTATTTCCAGCCGCACGCCGCGTGGAATGGGAACCTCTCTTGAAAGAAGCGCACGGTTCAGCCAAGCGGCGGCAACTCGAACAATGGCTGGATTGCAGCCGCGGCGCCTGTTGGCTGCGTCAACCAAACGTGGCTGAACTCGTCGAGCAAATCTTGCTGGAGGCCGACGGACACGATTACCGGCTACTGGCCTGGGCGATCATGCCGAATCACGTTCATCTGCTGGTGTCGGTTTGGGACGTCCCTCTCGTCCCACTGATCAATCTCTGGAAAGGGAAATCTGCGCGCGAGGCGAACAAACTCTTGAACCGGTCCGGCCGCTTCTGGTTTCCGGATTACTTCGACACGCTCGTGCGTGATGAAGAGCACTGCGGCAAGGCGATTCGATACACCGAACAAAATCCCGTGAGAGCCTTCCTGGTGCAGACTGCCCGCGACTGGCCATTCAGCAGCGCGCGGCGTCGCGACGAATATGAACGGCTGCCCTGGCAGCGGGAAGGGACATAGAAGCGCAGCCGGACCG
>Ga0194128_10008958_pt1 | contig 12449 bp, 13 predicted proteins | sample TA2KigCa65mmetaG_FD_148650 | JGI IMG/M metagenome (GOLD analysis project Ga0194128, IMG submission 148650) | Freshwater microbial communities from Lake Tanganyika, Tanzania - TA2015037 Kigoma Deep Cast 65m | ecosystem: Environmental > Aquatic > Freshwater > Lake | place: Tanzania: Lake...
CGCGGATGATGGTTCGGGACGTTCGGGACGTTCTGGACACGGTGTAGCGGAAGAGGGATGCAACCGGCAGACACACGATGTTGAGGTATGCTCCCATCGTGTTGCCGTTGATCTGCGTGTAGACACTCGGCAGATCAACATTGGTGCGCATCACGTAGACACGCACAGTGTTCAGACCAATGCGCTGGTCGAAGGTACCGATGTTGTGCATCTGGTGCATCGCGATGGCACCGACGAACGTGTCGTTCAGGATGCGACCTGATGCATCGACATGAGTCTCGTCGTGGATGCGATCGCCCCAAGGGAGCTCAGCCGTGCCACCGTGCCGAGTTCCGAAGAACACGTTGCCACGGCCATCGGTGATGATGATGCAGACTGCGATGGGGCCGAGCTGACCAGTTGCGCGCTGTGCCGGCTGAGGAGCGAGTTGCATCGCATGGCCAATGGGTGGGACGAACTGCACCTGTGCTGGCTGAGGAGCGAGTTGCATCGCATGGCCAATGGGTGGGACGAACTGCACCTGTGCTGGCTGGAGCAGAGGCTGTGCCCAGTTGAAGATCTGGGGAGCATTGTGAACAGGCGGGCCGATGGGGATGCCACCAGCAGGGACAACGCCAGCGGGAAGCTGGACGAAGTGACCACCAATGGGAGCGGGAGCGAAGCCAAAGAAAGCCATGATTGCGTGAGTGCGGTGTAAATCTTAACAGAGAAACACTGCAGGATTAATATGGCAAGAGTTATGGGAAGTTCAAGCAGTTCATACTTTCAATTTTTTATTTAATAGAGAATTATTGGAAATTGTGATAAAGAAAATTATTATGACAAAATAATATTTATTTAGTATATTGATATGCATATAGCATTAGTCATTACCATGTCACTTATTAGGATATTATGTTTACACGGAGATTTTTCCTTTATAAATAATATCATAAATATGTGAATAACTAAGTTCATACATCTATATTTGTATGGTGATAAAATAATAAGATAAATAAAATTACGTCATTTTTGATGTAATTCTATCTTTTAAGATAGGAGCAATAATCCGAAGATTATTGAAGAGTCCTGTAACTATACCTATTTTATTAAAAGTGGCAAATCTTTAAGTAGTTTATTATTCAAAAAGAGCCGAAATGCTTTCACCAGTCAAAATTCTCGTTGCAACTATTGCAAGAAGAGAACTCACATCTACCACATTAAGTTTAGCCAATCGAGCTGTATTGGTTGTTTGGTCAAGTGTGTTGGTGCAAATAACTCTCTCGATTTGTTCTTCATTAGCGAGTCGTTCGGTTGCGTTATTTGAAAAGATACCGTGAGTTGCAACAAGCCATACATTCTTAATTTTTGTATCTCTGAGAGATCGTACAAGCGAGATCATTGTGCCACTTGTATCCATCATATCATCAATCTAAATCCAAATATTAAAGATAACATAAAACGAGTAACACATACTCTCCCATTGGATGCAATAGAAACTATTTACGGTTCTCATGATCCAATTGCTGAACAAAATAATAATTGGTTAATAAAAGTTGTAATTATGGTGAATATAATGTTATTCATAATATTTATTTTACCAACATTAATACTTAAATACGTATGCGAAAAGGATATTCCGATCAAACATATATTAATAGAAAATCTCGTAATATTCGCACTTATCGGTGTTGTAGAATATTTATTCTTTACTCATATCGCATCGAAATATATTCCAGTGAAGCCATCAACAATTGTTCATTCATTTATTGAATCATTAAAGAGAAATATTTAATATCAATTGTTTGCAATAATCTTCAATAATTTTTTATTTATATAGAGAATTTTTTAAATTCTCTATATAAATAAAAAATTGAATTAAACTTTTTAAATGAATAATTTTCAATATATTAGTATAAGCAATACTTATGAGGGGGATTGAAAAATTAGTTAATTATTGTAAAAAATATGTAGCATCACATCATCATTGTATGTTGTATATTTGTATTAATGGATCTGGCGTCGTTTATGGAAAAGTTATACTTAACATCTATCGTAACAATCCGGCGTTGAGACATAAGATATATAAAATTTATGGTCAACAGGAGATAAATGAAACTAATTTATATATGAATCCCATTGTTCATAATATAATTGGTACTTGTAATCCTAATATAACGATAAAATTTGTTGGGGATGATGTACAATTAAAACAAAAATTGAATGAGAATGTAATTAGTACGGATGAATTTTTAAAGGAGATAACAACAATATCCAATAATGATACAGCATTTATATTGGGTTGTACTTCAGCAACAAATAAAGAAAATGTTCATATTATTGATATTTAACGTTTCCAAGCGGATTTAATATCCTCAGAATGTTCTCTATTTTCTCTCATGTGAGGTGGGACGTATTTGGGTTTAACGCCCTCTTGTAGTTTTTCTTTCTTTATCGGAACTTCTTCTGGAAGAGGTTCACGTCTATCTCGGCGACCATAATGTTGTTCTTCACGTCTCTCATATCTATCATGACTTTCATGACGATACGGTTGATGTGAATGATATTTATCACGATTATCCTGATGATATAATTGTTTTGGAGGTTGAGAATCTTCTGGTCGATCGCGCCAATTACGATTCATATCAGCACGTGATTCACGTGATTGATGTTCTTCACGTTTGTGTTCATTTTTGCGAACAATATCTCTTGGAATTATTTGAGAAATACTAACTAATTCAATAGTTGTTTCATCTTCATCATTTGTTTTCGTTTCCGCTTCATTTAGTTTTTGAATCATCTTCATAGCCAAATCAATGCGTACTTTTTCTATTTCATTATACATGTCATTCATATTTTTAGCTTCACGATTAGTATCCTCGCCTTCACAGTGAACATAAGCAATAATACGTTTAGCAGTATCCAAATCTACGAATGCTTCTGCGACCCATGATTGACCAACACGACCTGCGCGACCAAGAACTTGGAAAATAGTATTAATACTATGCAAGATAGCAAACTCTTTTGTAATGAAAACGCGATTGATTGGGAAGTTAGTACCGTAACAAATGGAACTATCGGCAATCAAATATGCCAATTTGCCATCACGTGCAAGATCAAGAACTGTATCGAGATAATTTCGATCGAGATATTTACTCGAAGGACAGTAAACACCAACTCCTGTGAATAGAAGTGTAAGAATATCATCGGATACATGCATTGTGTTTACCTTTAGCTTTTCCAATGCAATAGCAGTACGAACATTTCTTGGATTTAGTTTACCTGCATGTTTCTTAGCGTATTTAGCAATATGTGAAGGAGTATTAATTTGTCCAAAATCGGGAAAATTAATTTTTGGTCCTTCATTTTCCATGAGATCTTGTTCGGCCTTAGATCGTTCATCTTCATTTTCGATATTCTTTTGAAGTCGTTCAAGATTTTTTTGGAAAATATTCATATAAGTATTATATTCATCTAGAAGCTTATAACCTGATTTAATACCAGATTTTGCCAAATCTGTCAACAGTGATTTGAAATTCTCTAATGCAAACTCAACAGGATCGGGTGTTACAACAAGACCAGTACCGAGAAAACGATAACTTTGTAATGTACCCATTTTGAGAAGATCAATATTACTCGTAGGATCATCACAAAGGTCTTCATTTTCGTCTTTCCAAACAATTCCTCCATCACTATCTTCAATTTCGTCTTTATTAACATTGTTCATTGGAGTAAAAATTTCTGATGCACAAACAATTTGAACAATTTTATCGGGTTGTTTAGTAAGTAGTTCTAACATAGACATTGCAGTTTGTCTCACTTTATCAGAAGACATATTATCAACATTGGCGAATAATTCGGCAATATTGGGTACATTACTAATCTTTGCTTTTGTCATAATTGTCCAAAGAGATCTAACAACATTTGCCGTATAAATTCTTCCGAGGAATGGATTTTTAACAATTGTAACGATAATCTTTGCTAATTCTTCATTTGTTGTGCAATTTAGATGTGGAACAACAAGATTACCATTATATGTTTTAACATCACAACCAATTTGAATGTCATTCGAATAGATATTTTCTAATTTAGCTGTTGGAAAACGATCGGTAAAATTAGTCACAAACGGTTCGAGTAGTGATTGTTCTGGCAATGTCGCGGATGACAAAATTGTCCATTTAGGCATTTTCATCATTACTTGAACATTTTCTTTGAGCGATTCACTTCCTTTAATATCTGCTCCAATAGTTGGTTCATCTAAGAACAACATATACTCTTCATTTTCAGTCGTATTACTGAGAATATTAAATGCTGTATCTGGACTACAAATAATAACGCATCTTTTAGCATTATTTTTGCAAGTATTATGATTGACAATACGAAGACCCCTAACAGAATCCATGTATGCGATTGCAAATTTAATATTAAGATTATAACACCATTGTGCAACTTGGTTTTTAACAGAGATCAAATTGCAACAGAAAATGAGTTGCATATTTTTATGCGCAACATCTGATTTTTTTTGCATTTCGATAAATTTACCAAGAATTACAGATGAAACTGTTTTACCAGAACCGATCATAGCTTTATAGAAGATAAGAAATCCATCATTAATATTATTTTTTACTACGTGGAATAACTCTTTTTGATTTTTGCGTGGAGTGATACCTTTAGTAGGAATTGCATTATCATAATCTGTAAATACTAGAAGTTCTGGAGCTACATCATAAACAGTAAAACCATCATAATGATAAATACTTTTAACTTCTTCGAATTTCTTTGTGAGATCTGCAATAAATCTGGAGGAGATTGACATTTCTCCACTATTATCAGTCATACTTTTACCAATGTATGAATTGCATGCATTGATAAATCTTTGAATTGAAACGATAATTCCCAAAATAAATGGTTGCTTACTTGGATGGGTAAATTGTTCTCTATGTTTCATAATAAACCATGCGCAGTAGAGAAAACCGATACCGCGAATTTCCAAAATATCACTATTAAAAGCGTAGCGTGGCATCAATTCTGTTGCATGAAAAGTTTTCATTACCGAATTTACAGTTTCGAGAACTTTTGATTTGGCATTATCGAGGCGAATTTGATCAGCTTTACTAATTCCTGTATTTTTCTGTTGTTTACCCTTCTTTTTCTTTTTTTCTCCTTTTTTCTCCGATGGTTCTTCTTTTGATCCTCCCTTTTCCTTTGTAACTAGAGGAAAATGTGAATTAAGTTCTGGACGTACAAGAGTATATAAATCTTCTCCCATTGTACGAAGTTTTGGAACGGTAGTAATAGTATTGGAGGAAGCTACTTCATTAACAAGACTTTCACCAACTTTCTGATTGAAAGGCGACAAACGTACTTCAATAGCTAACCAATTTTCTAATGTGAATTGCTGTTTAACAACATTTGATTCATCGCGCGTTGCGTCGTTGAAATCTCGTAGCACTACTGCCATTCTGGCGAATAAGATCAATATTGCTATATAGAGGCGATATAAAGTTAAATAATCAATTTTTTATCTTTTATGAAGTAATTTTTGTAAATTTTGAACTTCTGTTTTTTCTTCGATCATTTCGTCAACCTCTTTTTTGCTATATTTATCTTCAATAGATTTAACTAAATCTTGGTGCTTAATAATATTTTTATCAAATAATTCAAATACTTTCTTATCAAATTGTGGAGGGACAGCAATAATAATATATTTGAACTTATGTCCATATTTAAATATAAACCAATTGTATAATTTAATAATATCTTCTTGCGGATTTTCATCCTCATTTGCACCGAATGGCGATAATATTATCATATTATGAAAGTTTGCCATTGCTACTTGAAATATACAATCTATCGTATTCATTGTTTTGATATATTCTGTCGACATCATTCTTGTATCATCGATCATTTTTGGTTTATTAACTGGTATTGCTGTTATTAATGAAAAATGATATATATCATCTAATGATAATCCGTATAATGTTGGATTTCTAATAACAGTTACACATTTAGAATATACGCATTCATTATCTTTTATTGGATAGGGATTATGTCTTGTTGTTGTATTATTAAAATTGGTTCTCAAATTAAACGAATCATCTCTAATACCTTCATTTGCTTCATAATTTGTTCCACTAAATTCTTGTCCAACAGTATTAATCAAAACTGGGAATATTCCTTTATGCAACATATAATTTGATCCCTTAACAACAAATTCACTAACTATATCTAATGGATGTTTATTAATTACAAATACGTTGCAAGTATTATTTATTTGTCCTATTTTAAAGTTTGTAACTGGTGTTACTTTCATTGCTGGGAACACCGGAATATTTTTATACAATCCAAATCTCGATTGATACATATTGATACTAATTAGTTGTCTCTTTCTATATTTATCATTTTTTGATTGATTAAACATCTATATATCTAATTAATACTTAATTTAGATCTTTTCTAACACATCAATCATCCATATCGAAAATTAAATTGTCTATCTTATCATCCAAGTACTTTGCATTCTTATTTTCAAGTTCTGGATTTATACCTCGTGTTGAAGACACAATAGTTAACCAAGGAGATTTTATTATTTCGTTTATGGCGATTCTTTTAACTGGGTCGATTTCTAACATCATTAATAATAAATCAAAACAATCTGATGATATATCTTTTTTTATTGGCAATTTTATCGATATCAATATAGTTTCTTTTAATTCCCTCATATCTTTACATTTATTAAAAGGATGAAAACCAAAAATCATTTCGAATAAAATTAATCCTAAAGCCCAAACATCGACTGCTTCCGTATAAATTTTTTTGAGCATAATTTCAGGTGCCATATATAATGGACTACCACAAATGGGTGTTTTTTCTATTTTTTCTTTTTTATTAGCAAAACCAAAATCGCATAATTTTATGGTGGATCCTGATAATAAAATATTTTTAGGTTTGATATCTCTATGAATGATATTATGATTATTTAAGAATTTTATTGCATCAACTAATTGTTTAAAATATTGTTTAATTTGAGACTCGTTCATTGATGCATGTATGAGAGTACTAAGATCGTTATTATCACAATATTCCATTATTATATATACTTTATTTTCCATTTCAAATACATCATAACATTTAATAATATTATTATGAGTATGAGTAATTAACCATTTCATAATAATTATTTCAGAATCAATCAATATTTTTGTTTCAGATTTCATATCAAATATATTTATCTCCTTTATTGCAATAAGACCATCATCACGATTAATATTGAGAATATTTCCTACATATCTTCCTAAGTATACTGTTGAATATGAACCGTAACCGAGTTTATTATTTTTATATATTTCATATTCGCAATTTTGTCCAATTCTACGGGTGACATTTTCATCCATAATTAATAATAATTGATAAATTTTTGATTATCTAAAGTCCAAATAATATTTCTCCTATATATCATTTATTATGAATAAACATTTAGTGTACCAAATTGAAAAAGATGTTGATTACGATGATTATAAATTCATGACGTATAAATCATGTCCTTATTGTGACTGTGATTATGGTCCGCGTGTTCCAATAGTCGATTATGATTCCAAAGAACATTTTCAAGGTTGTGTATTATGTAAAACTCTTGTAAATTTTAAACGTCAATATTCATTTCGCGTAATATTATGTTACACAAAAATGAGTCAAATTGACATTATTAGAAAAACGTTTAGACTATATGATAAATTAAAACGTATACCGTATCCCTTAGAGATAGACAAAAATATTAAAATTGTATCATTTCCAATATATCGATATTTCGATATATATCATAAAATGAATATTAATGAAAAAAAAAGATTCAAACGTATCAAAATTCTTTTTTCGGATAGAATGGCAACAGAATTACGACAAGGCCAACGTTATGAATTATGGAAAGAATCCTTATTATTGGACACGTCAGTTTATACGGTTGAAGGCAAGAAGATGAAAATATTAAAAAATTATATGTTTAATGATGATAAAAATATAGAAAAATCAATAAATGAACTAAAAATATCTCATAATTCGTAAATATGACTATTTCTTTTTTTCCATGCCAGATCCTAAAAATCTATGCAAAACTATGCATAAACTTTTAATGGTATAACTTTCTTCATAAGGACGAACCTTATGAAGAAAGTTATATCATTAAAGATTTATGCATAGATTTGCATAGATTTTTAGGATCTGAACATTCATATTTTGGTGTTACCTTTGGAACTTTAAAGAATCTCCTAGGTCTAATATGTCTTAATTTAGTCGGTGCGGGTGCTAATTCTAGTTCTATTTCTTCTTCATCTGGATCATCTGATACATTATCATCTTCTTTTGTTTTTTCGATATGAAAAGTGTTCATATGATCTTGATAATCATCTTGATATTCAAACTCTTCACTACAAACATTACAAATATAAGTATCTTTAAATGCACCTTCATGATAAATAAGGTTATGATCCCAAAGAGCGGTTGTATCTAAAAAATGTTCATTACAAATATTACATTTTATTCCTGAGGAAAGTTCTTCCGGTGTGGGTTCTTGTTTTGATCCAAAGATAATTTTATTATTTCCGATCATATTCATCAATTCATTTTTACCTTTTAAAATAGTATTAAATAGATTGATGATATTATTCGCCTCATTGACTTCTTTAACTTCTTTAATTTCTTTGGTATCATCATTCGCCATAGTTTAATTGATATTAATTATTAATATTAATTATTCATCTGAGATAAAATTAAAATTCAATTTTTATTTTATTTTTAGTGCGCCATTTTTAGCCAGAGTGTCAACAATATCGTTGTTTATAGACATAATATCTTTTCCTCCTGTATGAGCTGTTACATGGATGAATTTAATTTTTCCTTTATGTTTATTAATCAATGCATCAATTTGTTCAATAAGTTCTCTATTCATGACAGGTTTTTTTTGAGAAGTTTTCCATCCGTTTTTTTTCCATTCATTTATCCACACTGTTAAACTTTTTATACTGTATTCTGAGTCACTATAAATATTTATATTAATATTTCCATCATATTTATGTACTTTCTTTATTGCTTTGTAAATAGCGTATAATTCAGTACGTTGATTAGTTAATGGAATATGTGTAAACGGTTTACTTAAATTTGGTAACTCTTTGTTTGGGAAATAAGCACCATAACCACATATCATGCCTGTTTTCTTTTTCATACATGAGCCATCTGTAAACACTTCAATAGTTTTATTGGATGATCCGCCTAACTTGTTCATGAGCTATATAAGATAATAACGTATTTATTAATTCATCGTTTCCCGGATATTTTGTTATTTGTTCAATCTTTTCACTAATTTTATTATTATCTATAATTGTTTCTAAAGCAATCCAATAACTACCATTTATATGATTAATATTTGTTACATCATCAGTTATAAATTTTATTACCAAATGACCAATAATACTATTATTTTTTCTTAATAATACTCCAATAATATTTAATTCTTTTCTTTCTATTTCATTTTCCGTAATGGTGTAGGATATAATGTCACAAAGTATATTCATAAATTTAAATGATAGAATTTTGCAAAGAACATCATGCTCATATAATCCCATAAATACTAATTTTACGGTAGTATCATTAATATTTTGTGCTTGATATAATTTTAATAGTCGTTTTTTATCTTTCACAACATCTTCAATGTTTATGTAATCGCTCATTATACATTACCAATAAAATGATAAAATATTTTAGCCACGCGACAATAATCTTGAGTTGAAAATCCGAATTCATTTACAGTATCATTAATTATCATCCCCAAACATAGTGAGTTTTGACAGATATAATGATAAACAGTATTACCATATCTATCTTTCTTATCCATATCGGCTCTTAATCCCTTTAATGTATAAATAGCATCCTCATGTTTATTAATTGCTGCAATAATGATTGGCGTTTCTAAATTTTTATTTTGAACATTAACCAATTGAGGATAAGTTTTGCATATATATTTAATTGTTTCAATATCTCCATTAATACATAAATTGTGTAAGATCGTATTTCCATTTATATCAACAATGGTAGTTTCTGGTTCATAATCCAATAAAATGCGTGTTAATAAACTACTTTTTCTCGATAACGTCATTAATGGTGTTTCATTTTGATCATTTTGTACTTCAAGTAAATTTTCATTTAAATTCATTATTAATTGGAGCAAATCTTTATAATTTCCATTTTCTGTTAGTTTATGAAGCGCTGTATCATTATTATCAAAATATTTATTAACTATATTAATATCATGTTTCGCAATGAAATAATACGATTTAAATAACCCTTTTGATATAATCTCTGGGAGATATATTATCGCCTTATTAACATCAATTTCATCAAAATATCTAATTAAATCAAAATCTTCCAACATTAAAAAGCATTTATACATTTGATCACTATTTAATTTATTATTATTCGCTCCTTTTTTGATTATATTTATTGATTTATACTCTATCATATTATCTATTAGTGAATCTGGTATGCTTTCTAATTTTATATAATCGGTATATTCATAAAATTCTTTCATATCGTTTATTATTAAAAAGTTAATAATATAATTATCAATATCATTCATGCTATTTGGTTTAAAATCGGAGTCTTTAATTCCGTATTTATTTACACTTGATGATAATAATGAATATATATCCTGATACGTATTATTTATATCTAGCATCTTAGAGTACAGAAATGGTGGTCTAATATACATTTCTGCCATTAAAAATACTACCATTTGTTTTAAGTGATCGATGAGGATTGGATTTGTTTCAGTTGTTATTTTTTTGAGAACTAATTCCATCATTGTAAAGCCATTATTGAGGTCATTATAATTACATTGGAAATTCATTAAACTATTAAGATCAACTTTATCAATTGCCGAAGTAATCGATACTGTTTCTCTCGGAGACGTAAATATTTCTAAAATATCTTTTGGTCGTTTAAAAACAGGATCAACTATTTTCGATGATTCGTCGTTCATATACTTATCATATTCAATTAGGAACATTGAACTTCCATAAAATTCGCCATTCAAATAGCATAATCTTTTATTATATTCATTCTGTAAAACGATATTTGCTGGCGATTTAAGTTTTTTGCGTATGAGATATACTTTTATTGCATTGTGATCAAATATATAGAAACCTTTTGCTTTTCTAAATCGTTTTATATCGAGTAAATTTTCCCATTCTATGTCTGTATAACGATATAAATAAAGTTCTCTTCTGATTTGATAATTTTCTATATTATGTGGAAGTTTCAAACATGATCTTACTATCGGTCCCATAAAGGCGATATCTCTCACATTTTTAATATCAATACCAAAGACTGATAAATCTGGAAAATGATCTATGTATTCATCTGGTATTTTCCAAATAAAAACAAAAGGATTTGCTATTATTTTTGATGATTTACCAGAATCATATACTTTAGCGATCATATCCTCCATCTCTCTGATCACTGTTTTTTCATCATTTATTCTCCCTTCAGATATAATTTCTGGTACATTTATACTATTTGGATCCATTATGTTAATAATAAACAAAATATAATTGCCCTTTTAACTCGCTTTTTATTTCACAAATATATCTTTAGGTATTATCTTACAAATATATCTTTAGGTATCCCGTTCTGTATAATTTTTTCCATCATTTCGTTTTGTATATTCAATGGAATTTTATCATTAAATTCAAAACTAATCGGGTCTTTGGCTAATGGGCAGTTGCTATAATATACATCAAAATCACCAAATATAGTATAAACACGTTCTTTGATGATCTCGGGATGAAAATCGCACCATACATATGCTAAACCATCTGCAGTATTTTTTTTAATATTATCTTCTCCATAAATCCACCAATCGTGTTGAACTAATTCGTTGAATTTTTCTGTTGTTACATTGATTCTTTTTGCTTGGTGCTCTTCGGTAATTCTCCCTACAGATTCAATATAACCGGTCATTAATGATGCAATATTTTTAACTGGTCCTTTGAGTTGTATGCTCATTTGATGTTGCATTAATATTGACGAATCCATTACTAATCTTGTTGGACAATATTGCGTAATTACAAATCCCATTGATAATGCAATATGCGAAACACAAATAACATTTATACCTCTTGCTTCTAATGATTTTAATACATTAACAATATTCATACCATCAGAAACACTACCTCCTGGCGTATCGAGATATACATATACTGTTGGTTCATTAATATGAGTTAGTCTATCTATTATTTTTGCCGTATTTAACGGTTCAATTTCACCTCTAATAACAACAAAATTGTTTTCCGTTAATCTCACCGTTTGAATCGTAGTTGTTGCGGATAAAACTGTTTTAAAACAAGATATTAAAATAATAAATAATATATAACGGTGCGTAATGATCATGATTTAAATATAAATACAAATATACTATTGAT
>Ga0194128_10008961_pt1 | contig 12447 bp, 10 predicted proteins | sample TA2KigCa65mmetaG_FD_148650 | JGI IMG/M metagenome (GOLD analysis project Ga0194128, IMG submission 148650) | Freshwater microbial communities from Lake Tanganyika, Tanzania - TA2015037 Kigoma Deep Cast 65m | ecosystem: Environmental > Aquatic > Freshwater > Lake | place: Tanzania: Lake...
CGAACCGGGCGTCCGCGCCGGGCAGCCGGAGCGCATCCTGCGCGACGTTGCCGTCGGGCGGCGCGATCTGCTCGTCGAGCTCGATACGGCCGCTTCAGACTGAGCGGCCGGACGCTCGGCGCGCGCGGGGATCGCGGTCACGGGGCAGGTCGCGGCGGGGGATTCGGGCATGGCTGGGAAGTGGGGGCGTTGGGTTTGGGAGACGGGGCGCGATTGACGATCAGCACGCCGAGCAGGATCACGGCGCCGCCGCACAACAGCGTGAGCGTCACCGGTTCGTCGAGCCACACGTAGCCCCACAGCGCGCCGAAGACCGGGACCAGATACGTGACCGTCATCGAGCGCGTCGTGCCGGCACGGCGCAGCAGGTGGAAGAAGACGATGTACGCGAGCGCGGTGCAGATCGCTCCGAGCGTCAGCGCGCAGCCCCAGGCCGCGGCACTCGGCAGCTCGCGCGGCCAGTACCACAAGGCGAACGGCAGGAGCAGCACGGCGGCCGCGATCTGGCTGCCGGCGGAGATCGCCAGCGGACTGGCTCCCGCCAACTTGCGCTTCGTGTAGTGCGCGGAGATCGCGTACAGCAGCCCGGCCAGCAGTCCCGCGCCGATCGCGGTGTCGTCGGCGCCCGCGCGCAGCTTGCCCGAGACCAGCAGCACGACGCCGGTGAAGCCCACGCACAGTCCGAGCCCGCGCCGCGCACCGAGCGGCTCGCGCAGGAAGAGCATTCCGACCAGGGCTCCGAACAGCGGCGTCGTCGCGTTCAGCACGGACGAGTAGCCGGCCGGCAGCGTCAGCGTCGCATAGGCGAACAGGCAGAACGGGATCGCGGAGTTCAGCGCGCCCAGGACCGCCAGCGGCAGTGCGTGGGCGCGCCGAGCTCGCCGCGCGCGGCCGCGACCAGCGCGAGCAGCAGCGCCGCGATCGCGACGCGCACCTCGATCAGTGCCAGCGGGCCGAACTCCGGCGCGGCGACACGCATGAACAGGAACGAGGAGCCCCAGATCGCGCCGAGCAGCACGAGCTCGAGCGCCTCGCGCCGACCGAAGCGCTCATTCATCGCGCGCCTCCGGGTGCGCCAGCGGAACGCAGGCGGTTTCCTTGTGCGTCGCCAGCACGATCGTGGTGCGCGTGCTGCGCACGCCGCGCACGCCCCCGATGCGCTGGCTGAGCACGCGCGCGAGGTCGTCGGTGTCGCGCGCGCGCAGCTTGACGAGGTAGCAATCCTCGCCGGCGACCTGGTGCACCTCGAGCAGTTCCGGGAGCGCGGCGAGCTGGTCGCCGATCGTGGGGCCGCCCGCCGGCGGTTCATCGGCGCGCACGAACACGAAGGCGGTCAGCGAAAGGCCGACCTTGCGCGGCTCGACGCGCGTCTCGTAGGCCTGGATCAGTCCGCGCTGCTCGAGCTTGCGGATGCGCTCGAGGATGGCGGAGGGGGCCATCGACAGCTCGCGGGCCACGTCCGCATTGCTGATGCGCGCGTTCGGCTGCAGCAGCTGCAGGATGCGCAGATCGATGGGGTCGAGGGAAGCGCTCATGAAGTTTATTCTGGCGGTTTATCAAGTTACAGAATAAACATCGGATGCACAACTTGTCAACAGACTTTCGGACGGAATCCGTGGCCCAATAGCCAATTTGCGTCAGCGCCGGCCCGGCTCGGGCACCTCGTCGCCGAGATACCCCATCGCGCGCATCGCGCGCAGCTCGTCCTGGGTCAAGGGTGCGTCCTGCTCGGCGCGCCCTTGGATCCAGGCCTCCAGGCGCGCGCGCAGGTCGGCGCTCTGCGCCGCGTCCTGCAACGGCCGCTGCTCGCCGGGATCGAGCTCGAGGTCGTAGAGCTCGCTCGGCTGCCACTCCGCGCTGCCGGGCTTGCCGCGGAACAGGTGCAGCTTGTAACGACCGTCGACCGTCAGCGCGTTCGCGGTGTCGAAGACCGCATACCGTTCCGCACGCGGCGTCGAGTCGCGCGGATCGAGCACGCGACCGCCCGGCCGCGGGAGCGACGGCAGATCGAAGTGCGACAGCACGGTCGGCGCGATGTCGAGCAGGCTTGCGTCGGTGCGCGAGCGCAACCCGCGCGGCACGCCGGGGCCGCGCATCACGAGCGGCACGTGCACGAGCTCCTCGTACACGAGCTCGCCGTGCGTCGAGAACAACAGCGGGAACACGCACTTCTGGAACGGCCCCTTGTTGGGGACCATCGGCCGCTGCCACAGGCATTCGCCGTGGTCACTGGTCAGGATCACCAGCGTGTCCTCGCTCAGCCCCGCGGCATCGAGCGTGTCGAAGAGCCGGCCGAGCGCGCGGTCGGCGCCGAGCAGCTCGGCGTCGTAGTTCGCGATCTCGCGCTCGATGGCCGCGTAGGCCTCGTCGGTCAGCTGCGCGCGCTGCGCTTCGGGCAGCGCCGCCGTGAAGGCCGCGCGGCGCTCGGGCCGGTCGAACGGCTCGAACGCATCGCCGGGCTCCGGGCGGTACGGGAAGTGCGGATCGAGCAGGTGCAGGAACAGGAAGAACGGGCGGTCGTCGCGCCGCGCCAGCCAATCCAGGCCCTTCTGCACGACCAGGTCCGCCGGCCAGCCGTCGTCCTTGACGGCGTCGAGCTTGTGCTCGTCCTGATCGTAGTGGTCGAAGCCGCGCGACCAGCCGAACTGCGCGCGCAGCAGCGCGTTCGCGACGATTCCGCAGGTCTGGAAGCCGTGCTGGTGCAGGCGCTCGGCGAGCGTCACCCGATCGGGGTCCTTCACGCCTGCGCGCCGCAGGATCTGGCGGCCGGTGAACAGCATCGTCATCGACGGCAGCGTCCACGGCGCCGGCGCGTACGCGTGCTCGTACACCGTGCCGCCGGCCGCCCAGGCGTCGATGCGCGGCGTGGTCGCGCGCTCGTGGCCGTACAACGACAGGTGATCGGCGCGCAGCGTGTCGATCACGATTAGCACGACGTTGTGCGCGCGCTGGAACTCCGCGGGCGCGCGCTCCGACTCGGTCGCGGGTTCGCCGCAAGCGGCGAGCAGCGCGCACAGCAGCGCCAACCAGGCGAACTCAGTCCTCATCGGGTTCCGCGCCCATGCCGTCGCCGCGCTCGTCCTGGCCCAGGTAGCCGAGCGCGCGCATGGCCGCGCGATCCTGCTCGTTGAGCGGAGCGGCCTTGTCGTCCCATTCGACCATCCACTGCTCCAGCCGCGCCTGCATCGCGCTGATGCGCGCCGGATCCGCGATCGGCGCGCGCTCGTGCGGATCGCTGACGAGGTCGTACAGCTCGGGCGGGAAGAGCTCCTTGGCCTCGCGGCGACCCTTGCCCAGGTGCAGCTTCCAGCGCCCGTTCTCGGTCAGTGCGCAGGTGTGCGTGAAGTAGGCGACGCGCTCCGGCGGCACGTCGGCGGCGCGCGGATCGAGCACGCGGCCGTCGGAGCGGCCGAGCGTCGGCACGTCGAGCAGCGACAGCACGGTCGGCACGATGTCGAGCAGGCTGGCGTGCTGCTTCGCGCGCGCGCCGGCGGGCACGCCCGGGCCGCGCATCAGCAGCGGGACGCGCAGCAGTTCCTCGTACACCACCTCGCCGTGGCCCGAGAACAGCTGCGGGAAGTGCGACAGCCCGCGTCCGCGCTGGGTCTTCGGGGCCTCGCGCTCCCACAGGCACTCGCCGTGGTCGGAGGTCACGACGACCAGCGTGTCCTCGCTCAAGTTGGCCTTGTCCAGGTAGGCGAACAGCTGCGCCAAGGCCTGATCCGCCTCGAAGATCTCGCTGTCGTAGGCCGCGATGCGCTGCTCGATGCCCAGGTAGGCGTCGTCGGACAACTGCGCGCGGCGCGCCTCGGGCAGGATCGAGCGGAACCGTTCGCGGCGCTCGATGGTCCGCTTGGGTTTGAACTCGGGTCCGCCGGGCTGCGCGTACGGCTTGTACGGATGGTGCGGGTCGAGCAGGTGCAGGTACAGGAAGAACGGTTGTTCCCCGCGGCCGTCGAGCCACTGCAAGCCCTTCGCCACGACCTCCGCACCGGGCCAGCCGTCGTCGAAGGTCTTCTGCCGCGTGCCATCGTCTTGCACGTAGGACTCGAAGCCGCGGTTCCAGCCGTTCTGCGCTCGCAGCAGCGCGTTCGCGACCACCGCGCCGCAGCGGTAGCCGTGCTTCGCCAGGTGCTCGGCCAGCGGCACGCGGTCGGCGTCGCTGAACCCGACGCGGCGCATGACCTGGCGGCCCGACATCAGCATCGACATCGACGGGACGGTCCACGGGGCCGGCGCGTAGCAGGTGTCCCAGACCGTGCCGCCCTTGGCCCAGGCCTCCAGCGCCGGCGTGTTCGGCTGGTCGTGGCCGTACAGCGCCATGCGGTCGGCGCGCAGCGTGTCGATCACGACCAGCACGAGGTTCGGGCGTTTCGCCGGCGCCCGCGAGCAGGCCAGGCCGACGAGCAGCGCGCACAGTGCGAAGCGGAGCGCGAGAGATCCCAGCCTGGGCATGCGGAGCGCATTCTAGCCCGGCCCGTTCCCGCGTTCCCGAACGCGCGGGAGGCCATTCAGGTTTCCACGGCTTTGTCCGATAACGGTCTCGGCGACCGCGCCCGCTCAGCCGACAAGCAACGCAGAGCCCTTCCCCACCTTCCCCTCCCACACGGGCCCGCTCCAGGCGGGGCCCGACTCTGCGCACGGGGCTGAACCGGACACCGGTCGCCATTTTCGTTTTCACGCCCGCGCTGTAAGAACGTCGCAAGCGCCGGGTTCGGCTTCGAGCAGGCCCTCGCGCGGCGGCCCTCGCGACGCGATCCTGTGCGGATGAAGATCCCGCAGTTGCTGTTCCCGGCCCTCGTGCTCTCGGCCCCGTTGCTGTCGATCGCACCCGCGCGCGCGCAGGAGCCCGCGCCGTTCGGAGCCGAGCGCTCGTGGCAGGTTCAGCGCCTCGGCGCGCCGACGCTGGCACCCGACGGCTCCTTCGCGATCTGCGCGGTCACACGCTACGACCTCGCGAGCGACAAGGGCCTGGCCGACCTGTGGCTGTGGCGCACCGACGGCAGCGGCTCGCGCCGCCTGACCACGCACGTCGCGAGCGAGAGCTCGCCGCTCGTGTCGCCCGACGGCAGGCAGGTCTTGTTCGTCGCGCAGCGCGACGACGACAAGGCGGCGCAGTTGTACGTGCTGCCGCTCGACGGCGGCGAAGCGCGCCGCGTGACCAGCGTGCCGACCGGCGTCGCGCAGCCCAAATGGTTCCCCGACGGCAAGCGCATCGCGTTCCTGTCGCGCGTGTGGACTGATCTGGCGACCTTCGACGAGCAGCAGAAGCGGCTCGACGAGCGCGAGGCCGCCAAGAGCAAGGCGATGATCTGGGACGCCGCGCCGGTCAGCGCCTGGGACGTGCTCGTCGACGACCGCGAGCTGCACCTGTTCGCGGTCGGCGTCGACGGCGGCACACCGGAACCGATCACGCTCGGCACCGGGCTCGAGCTGCCGCGCCGCGCGGTGCCGTTGGAGAGCCCGCTGTACGACATCGCACCCGACGGCCGCGAGGTCGCCTTCACGGCGGACTCCGATCCGGCCGCGAACTTCACCGACGGCGATGTCTACACGCTCGCGCTCGGCTCGAAGAGCGCGCAGAACCGCACGCGGGGCAACCGCGCGCCCGACGCGGTGCCGCAGTACAGTCCCGACGGCAAGTGGCTCGCGTTCGCACGTCAGAAGGTCGTCGGTTTCTACGGCGACACGCGCAAGCTGATGCTGCTCGAGCGCGCGAGCGGGACGCTGCGCGCCGTGGCGCCGGATTGGGATCGCAGCGCCGACGGCCTGGTCTGGGCGAGCGACTCCAAGCGCCTGTACGGCTCGATCGACGACGCCGGCACCCTGCGCGTCTATGAACTTCCGATCGACGGCGCGCCGCGCGCGATCACGACGGCGCCGAGCTATGCCTCGCTGGCGGTGTCGACGAGTGTGCCGCCATCGACGGCCGCGCGCGCAAGCGACTGCGTCGTCGCGCTGCGCCAGAGCTTCGTCGAGCCGTCGACGCTGGTGAAGCTCGATCTTGCGAGCGGCGCGGCGACGAAGCTGTCGAGCGTGAACGACGAGTTGCTCGCCGGCACCGCGCTCGGCACCTACGAGAGCGTCACGTACACCGGTGCGAACGGTGACCCGATCCAGATGTGGGTCAATTACCCGCCGGGTTTCGACAAGGCGAAGAAGTACCCGCTGTTCATGCTGATCCACGGCGGTCCGCACAACGGCATCACCGACGGCATGTCCTTCCGCTGGAACGCGCAGGTCTTCGGCTCGTGGGGCTACGTCACCGGCTGGCCGAACTTCCACGGCTCCAGCGGTTTCGGCCAGGCCTTCGCCGACTCGATCAATCCGCAGCAGGACACGCTGCCGTACGAGGACGTGATCCGCGCCGCCGACTGGTTCCGCGCGCAGCCGTGGATCGACGGGGAGCGCATGAGCGCCGGCGGCGGCAGCTACGGCGGCTACCTGACTTCGATCCTGCTGGGCCGCAAGCACCCGTTCCGCGCGCTCGTCGCGCACGCGGCGGTCTACAACTGGTACACGCAGATGGGGGCCGACTACTCGAGCGAGGTGCGGCGCTTCGGGCCGTACTGGACGGACGAGCAGAAGCAGGTCTTCGAGCAGGGCTCGCCGCACTTCGGCGCCGCGAACTTCAACACCCCCACGCTGGTCGTGCACGGACAGAAGGACATGCGCGTGCCGGTCAACCACGGCCTCGAGCTGTACCACGCGCTGGTGCAGCGCGGCGTGCCGTCGCGCTTCGTGTACTTCCCCGACGAGAACCACTGGGTGCTGAAGCCCAACAACTCGCTGGTCTGGTACCGCGAGGTGAAGCGCTGGCTCGACGAGCACGGGTCCGGCGGCACCCCTTGACGCCGGGACCCGCGCGCTACGGCGCGCGTTCCTGCCGCGTGACGATCGGCACGTAGCCGACCTCGAGGCCCTTGGGCGGCGTGACCAGCAGCGCCGGATCGAGCGCGACCAACTCGCCCGTCGTCGGCGGCGGCATGTAGTCGCGATCGATCGGCCACGCGCCGTGGATGCGCTCGACGAAGGCCTGCAGCGCCGCGCGCTTCTCCTGGCTCCACGCGTACTGCTGAAACGACGGCTGGTCGACGAAGCGGTACCACCGGTACGTGACCAGCGAGCCGTCGACGAGCCTGACCTTGAACGGCCCGGCGGCGGCGCCCGGCGCGGTCCACGCGCCTGCTTCGGGCGACGTGAACGGCTGCCCCGGCTCCGCCAGCGCGAACTCGGCCTCGCGCAGCCCGGTCTCCGCGGGCACGTCGCTCGCGGCGACCGCGACGCGCTTGCCGTCGTCGTGGCGGTAGTACTGCGGGAACTGACCGCGCGGCGCCTGACCACCCTGCTTCCACACGAGCCCCCAGGTGTTGTCGTCGAACACCTGCGTGTCGAAGGTGTTCGCGACGCCCTCGATCGGCTGACCGTCCTGAGCGAAACCGGGCGTGCGCGTGCTCAGCCTGGCCACGAACGCGCCCTTCGCATCGAAGCGGCCGCTCGGCGCGGCGCCGCCGCGGCGCCAGGCGAGGAAGGCGTCGTGCAGCGCCTGCTTGGAGTAGTAGGTCACGTCCTGCACGAGCACCGCTCGGCCGTCCTCGTCCACCGGAAAGCTCAACTTCGGAATCTTCGACCAGCGCGTGCCGTCGCGCGCCGTCGCGACGAGTTGCGGCACGGTGTTGATCTCCATCGCGCCGCCGCCCATCAGGCCGGGCCGAGCGTCGAGACCGCGACCGTGCAGGAACGGATAGTCGAAGAGGTCGGCGATCTTGCTCCACGTCTCCGGGATGTAGTACGCGATCGGCCCCTTGAAGTTCCGCGTGCTGACGAAGCAGGTCCAGGCCTGCGCGCCGGTCGGCGCCTTGCCGTTCGCGCCCGGCACCGGATCGGTGAACGGCAGCGCCATGTACGTGTAGCCGAAGAAGCGACCGCGCGGATCCTCGGCGAACGGCAGCGCATCCGGCGGGATCAGCAGCCGATTGCTGAGCTGGGCGATGCCGAGCCGATCATCGCGCAACGCCTCGGTGTCGTAGAAGAACGACCAGCCCGGCGAGCCGACCTCATAGTCGTAGCACTGCGGGGTCGCGTTCATGCTGAACTTGGGCGGCCCGTAGCGAAAGCGATTGCCGGCCCAGTAGCCGAGCCCGCCCTCGACGGTCTGGAACACGCTGTCCCACGTCGGTCCGCGCTCCTGCCACTGCCGCGCGAGCGTGCCGGCGGGCGCGAGCGGCACGTCCTTGTTGTCGCGGTTGTCGGGCAGGATCCAACCGCTGGCGAGGCCGATCTGGAAGTGCCGCAGCGGTTGGTCGACGAGCGACCAGGCCGCTGAGTAGAAGCCCATTCCCATGCCGTACTCGGCCTTGTCGGTCGGCTCCGAACTGTCGTAGCCGATGTAGCCGTGCAGGCCTTGGCCCTGCTGCTCCGGAAGTTGGGGCGCGGCGGTCGCAGCCTGCGCGGCGAGCGCTGCGGACGTGAGAGCGAAGGCAGTCAGCATCGCGGCATCATGTCATGCCGCGGGCGCCGGGCTCGTCTCCCAACCAATCGGGGCAGTCCAGCCGTAGATCCCCGGAAGCGAACCTGCCTCCCAGCGGTGCGCGCCCGAGATCCGAGTGGCCTACGGCGAAGCTAGACCCGGCGCGGCCGCCCGAATACATTCGCTGCGCGCCCTCCCGGGTCGGCCGCGCCCGCGGTCGTGGGGGAGCGCCCCCTCCCAGGTCGGGAGGCGGCGAATCCCCGACGACGACGAAACTCCGATGGCAACCCCCGGAACGGACCCCCACGCCCCGCACGCAGCCGGCTGCTGTGACACCACCGATCCCCGCGAGCGCGGCCCTTTCCCGCTCTCGACGCTGCGCCACTCGGTCAGCCACTTGATGGCCTCGGCGGTCGCGAAGCTCTTCCCCGGCGCGAAGTTCGGCTTCGGCCCGGCGGTCGAGCACGGCTTCTACTACGACATCGAGATCCCGCCCGGCGAGGACGGCGAACCGCGCGCGCTCGAGGAGAAGGACCTGCGCCGCATCGAGGACGAGATGCGCCGCATCGCGAAGAAGGCCGGCGCGATGCAGTGCCTGACCCTGACGCGCGACGAGGCCAAGGCGCGCATGGCCGCGCAGGGCCAGAGCTACAAGGTCGAGGCGGTCGACCTGATCCCCGCCGGCGAAGCGATCACCTTCTATCGCCACGGCGATTGGGAGGACCTGTGCGAGGGCCCGCACATCGATCGCTTCGATCGCGAGTTCGCGTTCCAGCTCACCACCGTCGCCGGCGCCTATTGGCGCGGCGACGAGAAGCGCCCGATGCTGCAGCGCATCTACGGCACCGCCTTCTGGACGAAGGAGGACCTCGCCGCGCACCTCGCCTGGCTCGAGGAGGTCAAGGCGCGCGACCACCGCAAGCTGGGCACCGACCTCGACCTGTTCAGCACGCACGACGAGGCCGGCGCCGGCTTCGTGTTCTGGCACCCGAACCTCGGCCTGGTGCGCCGCGAGATCGAGTCGTTCTGGTGGAGCGAGCACCTCGCGCGCGGCTACGAGCCCGTCTACACGCCGCACGTCGTGCGCGAGAAGCTGTTCGAGAAGTCCGGGCATCTGCAGAACTACGCGGACCTGATGTATTCGCCGATGGACATCGACGAGATCCTGTACCGGATCAAGCCGATGAACTGTCCCGGCCACATCCTGATCTACAAGAGCCGCGGCCGCTCGTACCGCGAGCTGCCGCTGCGCTGGGCCGAGCTCGGCACCGTCTATCGCTACGAGCGCTCGGGCGTGCTGCACGGGATGCTGCGCGTGCGCGGCTTCACGCAGGACGACAGCCACATCTTCTGCACGCCGGAGCAGCTCGCCGACGAGATCGCCGGCGTGATCGACCTGATCGCGCACACGCTGCGCACCTTCGGCTTCCAGTTCACCGCGTACCTGGCGACGCGGCCCGAGAAGGCGATCGGCTCGCCCGAGGTGTGGGAGCGCGCGCTCGAGGCGCTGAAGGCCGCGGCCGCCAAGTCGCACCTCGCCCTCGTGCTCGACGAGGGCGGCGGCGCGTTCTACGGGCCGAAGATCGACTTCAAGGTGCGCGACGCGCTCGGCCGCGAGTGGCAGAACTCGACCGTGCAGTGCGATTTCAATCTGCCCGAGCGCTTCGACCTGTCGTACACGGACAAGGACGGCGCGCACAAGCGGCCGATCATGGTGCACCGCGCGGTGCTCGGATCCTTCGAGCGCTTCGTCGGCGGTCTGATCGAGCACTTCGGCGGTCGTTTCCCGCTGTGGATCGCGCCCGAGCAGGTCGCGCTGATCCCGATCCGCGAGCAGCACGCCGACTACGTGCGCGAGCTGTCGGGGATCCTGAAGGCGGATGGATTCCGCGTCGGCTGCATGGACGAGGCGGGGCACATGAACAAGAAGATCCAGTCGGCGGAGAAGGCGCGCACGCCCTACATGCTGATCGCGGGCGATCGCGAGGTGGCCGAGCGGACGGTGGCGGTGCGGCGGCGCGGGAGCCGCGAGCAGACGGTGGTGCCGTTCGAGAAGTTCCATGGGCTCGTGAAGGCGCTGCGCGCGAGCCGCTCGCTCGAGTTGCCGGCGCCGGCGGGGTAGGACCGCGCGAGATGCGAATCGCGCTGACCGGAGGGACCGGCCTCGTCGGGCCGCTGCTCGTCGATGCGCTGCTCGCGCGCGGGCACGCGCTGCGCGCGCTCGCGCGGCCGCGCGCGGGGCGCGTGCTGCCGAACAGGCCCGGCCTCGAGTGGGTCGAAGGTCGCCTCGACGAGCCCGAGCCGCTCGCGCGGCTGTGCGACGGCGCCGACGCGATCGTGCACGCGGCCTTCGAGCACCCCGGCGCGATCCCGGTAGCCGGGCGAAGCGAGGCCGAGCACTACGTGCAGACCAACTTCGTCGGCTCGATGCGCCTGCTCGAGCGCGCGAGCTCGCTGGGCGCGCGGCAATTCATCTACGTGTCGAGCTACGCGGTCTACGGCCGCGATCCCAACGCCGATCCGCTGCAAGCGCGCGCGCCGCGCGATGAGCGCTATCCGCTGTGGCCGGGCGAGTTCTACGGCGCGCTGCGCGCCGCGGTCGAGAAGCTGTGCTTCGCGAGCTCGCAGGCCTACGGCCTCAACGCCAGCGTGTTCCGCCTCGGCCTCGTGCTCGGGCGTCGGACGAGCTTCGACGAGACGCCGTGCGCGTCGAGCGTGCTGGAGGCGCTGCGCCATGGCGAGCTGCGCGGGCGCCACGGTTCGTACGTGATCGCGGCCGAGGACGCGGCCGCGATCCTGGCCGGCGCGGTGGGGGATGCGAGCCTGCGCGGCGAGGTGCTGAACACCGTCGATCGCTGGCTGGATTTCGCTGAGCTCGCGCCGCTCTTGTCGGAGCTGCTCGGCCGTCCGATCGGCGTCGCCTGCGAGCCGGCGCCCGAGCCGCGCGTGCCGATCCTGTGCGAGCGCATCCACGCGCGCTACCGTGATTGGCGGACGACGGCAGCCCTGCGCGCGCTGCTCGCGCGGCTCGTGCGCGAGGGCCGCGAGCGGCTGGCGTCCGAGCCGCGATGAGCGAGAGCCTTTCCCCGATCGAATCGCCGCTGCTTCCGCCCGCAGCGCCGCCGGCGCTGCGCCGGCTCGTGCGCAAGGAGTGGATCGCGCCGCTCCTCTTGTTCGCAGCACTCGTCGCGCTGCCCGCCGGCCTGTGCCTGCCGCTGCTCGAGGTCGAGAAGTTCGTGTTCTGGGAGAGCAGCTACTCGGTGCTCTCGGGCATCGCCGGGCTGTGGGAGGACGGCCAGCTCTTGCTCGCGCTCGTGCTCTTGTGCTTCTCGGTCGTGTTCCCCTGCTTCAAGCTCGGGGCGCTGTGCGTGCTGTGGTGGCGCCCGATGTCGGTCGAACTGCGCGCGCGCTGGCTGCACCGGCTCGAGTGGCTGGGGCGCTGGTCGATGCTCGATGTCTTCGCGGTCGCAATCCTGGTCGTGGCGGCCAAGCTCGGCATCCTCGCCGAGTGCCGGCCGCAGATCGGCGTGTACGTGTTCGGCGCGGCCGTGCTCTTGTCGATGCTGGCCAACGCGCGGCTGGTCGCGCTGGCGCGGCGCCACGCGACCTAGCCAGGGGGCCGGGGCTCGCCCAGCCGGCGCCCGCACTGCTCGAGCAGCGCATCGGCGACCCGCGCCGGGTTGTAGCCGCCGGTGGCGCGCACGAGCGGCTTGTCGTGGCGCGCGCACAGCGCATCGACATCGTTCAATGCGTGGCGGATCCAGCGGATCAGCAGCACGACGGCCGCGACGTCCGCGCGCGCGATCCAGGGCTCGATGGTGGAGAGCGTGGGTTTCACTTCACTCGTCGGCGGCCAGTGCAGGGCCGTCAGATCGAAGGCCGAGCGCAGCTTCTCGGCCGCGTCCGGGCGCGGGACTCCGCCGAGCAGGAGCAGCGCGCGGCCCGCGAGCAGCCCGCGCACGCGCGCCTCGGCCGAC
>Ga0194128_10008963_pt1 | contig 12446 bp, 15 predicted proteins | sample TA2KigCa65mmetaG_FD_148650 | JGI IMG/M metagenome (GOLD analysis project Ga0194128, IMG submission 148650) | Freshwater microbial communities from Lake Tanganyika, Tanzania - TA2015037 Kigoma Deep Cast 65m | ecosystem: Environmental > Aquatic > Freshwater > Lake | place: Tanzania: Lake...
CCGAGTCGCAGCCGGCCTGCGTGCTCGGGGTCTGCGACGGCTCGGGCTGGATCCTCGGGCCCGAGGACGTCGCCCGCCCCTGCGAGTGCCGCGCCCGCTCGATCAGCCGCGCGCGGCTGCGCGGCGTCGCCTCGGTGATCCCGGCCAAGTACCGCGGCGTCTCCTTCCAGCGCCCGCCGGTGACCGAGATGAACGAGGTCGTGGTCCGCCCGGTGAAGGAGTTCTGCATGGACGTCCGCGCCAACCTCGACGCGGGGCGGGGGCTGTGGATGTACGGCGGCTCGGGCACCGGCAAGACGACCTTGGCGATGCTGGTCTCGCGCCACGCGCTGGACGCGGGGCGCTCGGTCGCGATCTACTCGCTGCCGAAGCTGCTGGCGCGCATTCGCCGCACCTACGACGCCGAGCGCGGCGAGCAGTCCTACGCCGAGTTGTTCGAGCGCCTGACCACCGTCGACCTGCTCCACATCGACGACCTCGGCGCCGAGAACCGCACCGAGTGGGTGCTGGAGCAGCTCTACGCGCTGATCAACGAGCGCTACGAGTCCCAGCGCTCCCTGGTCGTGACCACGAACAAGAACGAGGCCGAGCTGGACGAGCAGATCGGCGCCCGCGTCGTCTCGCGCCTGGTCGAGATGTGCGAGGTGGTCCCCGTCTTCGACGAGGACCGCCGCTGGAAGCCCGGCGCCGCCTAGCGCCTGGGCGAAGCCGCCCAGGCGCTCCCGGCCCTCCATAATTCCCCGTCGTGCCCGGATTGGTCATAGTCGGCGCCCAGTGGGGCGATGAGGGCAAGGGGAAGGTCGTGGACCTGCTCGCCGAGCAGGCCGACGTCGTGATCCGCTTCCAGGGCGGCAACAACGCCGGCCACACGATCGTGCGCGACGGCGAGACCTTCAAGTTCCACCTGATCCCCTCGGGCATCCTCTACCCGGGCCTGACCTGCGCGATCGGCAACGGGGTCGTGATCGACCCCAGGGTGCTGACCGAGGAGATCGACGGCCTGCGCCAGCGCGGGGTCGACGTCAGCGGCCTGCGCATCTCGGCCAACGCGCACCTGATCATGCCCTACCACGTGCTGCTGGACACCGCCGGCGAGCTGAAGCTGGGGAAGCTCGAGATCGGCACCACCCGGCGCGGGATCGGCCCCTGCTACGCCGACAAGGCCTCCCGACTCGGCATCCGCGTCCAGGACCTGCTGGACGAGAAGATCCTGCGCCAGAAGGTGCGGGCGGCGCTGGCGCCGAAGACGCAGGCGCTGAAGGAGCTCGAGGTCGAGCGCAAGAAGCTGCGCAAGAAGGGCGGCGCCGAGGACTGGGACGCGCGCCTGGACCTGCATGCGATCGTCGAGGAGTACATGCGCTACGGGCACCGCCTGGAGCCGCACATCGCCGACACCGCGAAGCTGTGCTGGGAGGCGCTCGACCGCGACGGCACCGTCCTGTTCGAGGGCGCGCAGGCGACGATGCTCGACCTCGACCACGGCACCTACCCCTTCGTCACCTCCTCCAACCCGGTGGCGGGCGCCGCCTGCATCGGCGCCGGCGTCGGCCCGCGCGACATCGACGAGGTCTGGGGGGTCGCCAAGGCCTACGCCACCCGCGTCGGCGCCGGCCCCTTCCCGACCGAGCTCGACGACGAGACCGGCGAGCGCCTGCGCGAGCGCGGCGGCGAGGTCGGCACCACCACCGGGCGCCCGCGCCGCACCGGCTGGATGGACCTGGTGGCGCTGCGCTACGCGGCGCGCCTGAACACGATCAGCTCGCTCGTGATCACCAAGCTCGACGTGCTCTCGGGCATCGACCCGCTGCACGTCTGCACCAGCTACCGCCACCCCGAGGGCGCCGTCTTCGACGAGTTCCCCTACCACCAGTCGATCATCCACGAGGCCGAGCCCGTCTATGAGGAGCTGCCGGGCTTCGAGCAGGACATCGGCGGCGCCCGCCGCGAGTCCGACCTGCCGAAGGAGGCGCGGGAGTTCCTCGACGCGATCGCCGAGAGCGCCGGAGCCCCCATCCGCCTCGTCGGCGTCGGCCCAGGCCGCGACCAGGTCGTCTGGATGGGCGCCGACGCCCCGGACCTCCGGGCCGCCGCCTAGGGACCCCGGGCGTCCCGCCTGGACTGGCTGGGAGTGCTGTTCGGGAAGGAACACGCCGAGCGCTACCTCGCCACCGACGGCGAGGAGGGCCACATCTGGCAGCAGGGCTCGACCGTCGGCCTGCTGAACACGACCGGCCGCAAGAGCGGCGAGAAGCGGATCACGCCGCTGATCTACGGCCGCCACGGCGACGAGCACCTGCTGGTCGCCTCTCAGGGTGGCCTGCCCCAGCACCCCGCCTGGTACCTGAACCTGCAGGCCGACCCGAACGCCGAGTTCCAGGTCCTGGGCGACCGCTTCGAGGTCCGGGCGCGCGACGCGACGCCCGAGGAGAAGCCGGAGCCGTGGAAGCTGATGACCGCGCAGTGGCCGCACTAAGACGACTACCAGCGCAACACCGACCGCGAGATCCCCGTCGTCGTGTTGGAGCGCGTCGGGTAGGACCGGCGCGCACGGACCGCTAGCGCAGCGAGCCCACGACCGCCTGCGCCTCGGTGTCGGCGTGGTCGATGCCGGGGATCAGGCCCTCCTCGATGCCCTTGCGCTCGCCGCGGCGGAGCATGCGCAGGCCGAGCAGGGTGGCGGCCAGCACCGCGGTGAGGCCGAAGCTGACCTGGAGCGAGACGACGCCCTCGCGGCTCCAGTAGACGTCGCGCAGGTCGAGCAGCAGCGCCGCCTCGTCGAAGGTGAGGCCGACCCCCGCTCCGAAGCCGAGGGAGAGCAGCTCCTCGGCGCGGTCGTTGTCGGTGACGAGGCCGGCGCCTCCGCAGCCGAAGGCGATCAGGATGCCGGGCACGAAGTGGTGGATGTGGCGCCCGCCGAGGCGCAGCGGGTCGGTCGGCCACCAGCCGCCCTTCTGCCCCCAGGTCGCGAGGCGCATCAGCGCGAAGGCGCCGACGAAGCCGTTGAGGATGTTGAACAGGATCGTCTCGTGACGAAGAGTGTCCTGGTATCCCTCGAAGGCGACGGCGACCGTATCCCGCGTGGCGAGGCCGGCGGTGCCGATCAGCGTCTCGGGGGTCGGCACCTCGCGGCTCTCGCGGCGACGGCGAGCCATGCGCAGCACCTCGCTGCCGATCACGACCCCCGCGGTGGCGACCGCGGCGACGGCGAGCCCGACGGTGGCGCGATCCGCGCGCAGGGGGTCGCCCGGCGACAGGCGCGGCGCCCTCAGCCCTCGTGCTCTCCCGGCCATGGCGAGGAGACTAGCCAGGGGCGCCGAAACAGCGGCTGATGGCGGCTACGATCCCCGAGATCGTGAGTAGAGTGCCCGGCATGCGCAGGCTGCTGACACCCGTCAACGCGGGACTCGACGCCGGAATCGGCGCGGTGCGTCACCTGCTCTGGTACATCGAGCACCACTCGCGCGGGCCGCGACAGCGCTGACCATCCCTCCGCTCAGGAGCCGCGAGGCGGGATCACTTCTTCCGACGCTTGCACTTCTTCCGTTTCTTCTGCTTGGCCGAAGACGCGCTTCGCTTGCGCTTGTCTTTTCCCTTCCCGCACTTCTTCTTCGGCCTCCTCTTGACCTGAGGCGGCAGGGCCGGCTGCAGGGACTTCGGTGTCAGGGTGGGGCTCGTGACGCCTTCGGAGAGCCATAGCCCGCCGGGCCCAACCGCCAGGCCGTTGACGAACTCACACGACTCGACTGGCGTCGCGAGCGGCAGGGTCGACCATCCACCACTGATGGCGCCGCCGGGCTGCAGCTGACCAGATAGGGTGCCCACGTGGGAATCATCGCCTGGATCATCCTGGGGCTGCTGGCGGGCACGATCGCGCGCGCGATCATCCCCGGCCGCACCGAGCCGGGCGGCTGCATCGGCACCACCGCCGTCGGCGTGCTCGGCGCTCTGCTCGGCGGCTTCATCGCCACCGCGCTCGACATCGGCGAGATCGAGAACTTCTTCAACCTCGGCACCTGGCTGATCGCGATCGGCGGCTCGGTGCTGCTGCTGCTGATCATCCGCGCGATCTCGCGCTAGCCGGCGCCCGCGGGCCGCTCGGGCGGCACTGACCCGACGATCGTGCGCCCGCGCCGTCAGGCGGCCCCGTCGCTTGCCTCCGCCTCCTGGGCCTCCGCGCGCGAGCGCCGGCGCAGGAACGAGACGAGGTCGCGGTCCTGGCGGCGCAGCGAGGCGACCGAGCGGCAGATGATCGCGAAGCTGCGCGGGAAGGTGAGGCCCTCGACCGAGCGGCGGAAGAGCCTGTCGTGCGCCTCGTCGAGGGAGAGGCGGCTGATCAGCACCGGCGCCGAGCGCTGGATCGCCTCGCGCTTGGCGACCGCGGTGCTGCCGACCTCGACCAGCGGCTCGGCGAACTCGAGTCCGTGCTCGGCCGGCACGGCCTCGGCGCAGCGGCGGTCGTGCGCACCGGGGTCGCGCATGACCGGCGAGGTCTGCAGGAACGCCTTGCGCGGGATCCGCTTGCGCCCGTGCCAGGGATGGTCGGCCGGGACGGCGACGATCACCTCGTCGCTCAGCAGCTCGAGCTCCTCGAGACCGTCGCCGGGCTCGGTCCGACCCGGGCCGACCGCGGTGATCCCGATCGCCGCGCGCCCCTCGGCGACCATGCGCCGCACCTCACTGGAGTTGGCGATCGTGAGCTCGACCGGGGGATGGCGGACGCCGTCGGCCTGTTAGGCGACAAGCTCGGGCGGCCGGTAGAACTCGGCGATCGTGTGGCTGACGGCGAGGCGGATCGGCTCGCGCTCGCGGGGCGCGGCCGCCAGCAGCCGCTCGATCGCCTCGACCTGGTCCAGCAGCCGCTGCGCCTCGGGGTAGAGCCGGCGTCCGGCCTCGGTCGGGGTGACGCCGCTGCGCGAGCGCTCAGCAGCTGCGTGCCGGCGGACGCTTCGAGCGCGCGCAGGCGCTTGGACAGCGCCGGCTGGCTGAATCTGCAGGCCGACGGAGGCGCGGCCGAGGGTGCCGCGATCGACCGCGGCGCAGAGTGCGCGCAGCTCCCGGATCTCGGGTTCCCTGACGCCCTTGCGATTCACCTCCCCACCTTGGCGGACGACGCGCCGGGGCAACCACCAGGGGCGCCTGGGTCAGATCGCTACCCCATCAGGCACGGGATCTGACCCACCGTCGCCTGGTGGGGTGGAGCCGCTCGCCTCGGGAGCGGCCGCGGCGCCGAGGGCGTGGGCGCCGCCGTCCACGTGCAGGATCTCGCCGCTGATCGCGCGCGACATCTCCGAGAAGAGGAAGAGGACGGCGTCGGCGACGGGACCGGGGTCGGTGGGGTCCCAGCCCAGCGGCGCCGAGCGCTCCCACTGCCCGGCGAGCTGGTCGAAGCCCGGGATGCCGCTCGCGGCCGGGGTCCCGATCGGCCCCGCTGAGACCAGGTTGGCCCTGATGCGGACGGTGCCCAGGTCGCGGGCGAGATAGCGGTTGACGGCCTCCAGCGCCGCCTTCGAGACGCCCATCCAGTCGTATGCGGGCCAGGCGACGCTTGCGTCGAAGTCGAGTCCGACGAGGCTGCCGCCGTCCTCCATCAGCGGCGCCAGGTGGCGCGCCAGCGCGGCGTAGGAGTATGCGCTCGTCTGGAAGGCGGTCGCGGCGCTCTCGTAACCGGTGTCGAGGAAGGCGCCGCCGATCGCGTCCTCGGGGGCGAAGGCGACCGCGTGCAGGGCGCCGTCGAGGCCCCTCCCGCGCGACTCCAGCTCGGCCCGGAGCGCGACCCAATCGGACTCGGAGTTGACGTCCAGCTCCAGCACCTCGGTCGGCTCGGGCAGGCGGCCGGCGGCGCGCTCGGTCATCCGCCGCGTGCGCCCGAAGCCCGTCAGCAGCACCTCGGCGCCCGCGAGCTGGGCGCGCTCGGCGACCGCGAAGGCGATGCTGCGCTTGGTCAGCACGCCCGTGACCAGCAGCCGCTTTCCCGCCAGCAGAGCGTGGGACACAGGTGACATCAGACCAGCACCCGGCCGTCCTGGATCGGGGAGAGCTCGGCGGCGGCGGGGTCGCCGCCGTTCTGGGCCGGCGGCTCCGCTTCCTGCTCGGACGCTCCGCAGCCGCCCGCCGCAGCCTCGGGGCGCCGGCGCCAGATCGCCTGCAGCTCGGCGCGCAGGGCGGTGCGCTCGGCGGCTCCGACCACGCGCCAGTCGAGCGTGACGAGGCCGCTGGCGTCGTCCAGCGGCCGCAGGCTTGCGACGGCGCCACGGACCCGGATCGTCTCGCCGATCCGCACCGGGCGCTTGAAGCGGACGGAGTCGAGGCCGCGCAGCGCGATCACGCGCTCCGGGTCGATCGGGGCGAGCCCGAGCGAGTAGGAGAGCAGCAGCATCCCGTGCGCGATGCGCTCGCCGAATGGGCCCGCCCCGGCCCACTCGGCGTCGGCGTGCTGGGGGTGCCAGTCGCCGGTCAGGGCGGAGAAGCTGACCAGGTCGGCCTCGGTGATCGTGCGGCCCGGGGTCGCGAAGGCGTCCCCCTCGGCCAGCTCGTCGAACCAGGCGGACAGGGTCATCGGCCGCCCGCCGTCCAGCTCTCGCTGCGGGTGTGGACCTGAACCAGGCGGGCGAAAGCCTCCGCCGCGCGCGCGTGCCCGAGCGGCGAGGGGTGCAGCCCGTCATCGCAGAAGTTCTCGGCATCGTGCAGGCCCGGGTGGGCGGCGACGTCGAGGCAGGGAATGCGGCGCTCGGCCGCCAGCTCCCTGATCCCCTCGTTCAGCTCCTCGATGCCGCGGCTGACGCGGGCGGTCGTCCGCGGCCGCAGCTGCAGGAAGCGCCAGCGCTCGGGCACGGTCGCGGTCATCAGCAGCGCCCCCGGCACGGCCTCGCGGACGGCGTCGAGCGCCTCCGCCAGGCCGCCCGCGATCAGCTCGGGCTGCGGGCGTACCGTCGCGAAGACGTCGTTGGCGCCGCAGATGACGCTGACCAGGTCCGGCTCCAGCTCGATCGCGGCCGGAAGCTGGCGCTGCATGTCCACGGTGGTCGCGCCCTCGACCGCGAGGTTGCGGTAGACGAGCTGCGGCAGACGGCGTCGCAGGCGCTCGGCCAGCAGATCGGGCCAGGCCTCGCCCGGCGCGCAGCCGGTGCCGGCGGTGAAGCTGTCGCCGAGGGCGGCGAAGGAGCTGACGACGCTGCGTCTCATCGCCCCTCCAGCGCAGACAGCGCCCAGCTCAGCCTGGCGCGGGTCTGGGCGGGCTCGATCACCTCGTCGACGAAGCCCGCGGCGGCGGCGGCCTGGGCGCCGAGGTGGCGCTCGGCGTACTCGCGCGCGAGCCGCTCGGAGCCCTCGGCGTCCAGCTCGGCGAGGCGGCGGCTCTCGGTGATCGCCACCGCCTCGCTCGCGGCCATGATCCCGATCTCGGCACCGGGCCAGGCGAAGACGAGGTCGGCGCCCAGGTCCTTGGAGTTCATCGTGATCACGGCGCCGCCGAAGGCCTTGCGCGCGATCAGCGTCAGCTTGGGGACGGTCGCCGCCGCGAACGCTCGCAGCAGCCCGGCGCCGTGGCGGATCACCCCCGCGCGCTCCTGGCGCAGGCCCGGCATGAAGCCCGGCGTGTCCACGATCACCAGCAGCGGCAGCCGCAGCCTGTCGGCGCGCTCGACGAACGCCGCCGCCTTCTCCGCCGCGGCCGAGTCGATCACGCCGCCGAGGCGACGCGGCTGGTTGGCGAGGACCGCGACGGCGCGCCCGTCGAGGCGTCCGAGCGCCGTCACCATGTTCGGCGCCCAGCGGTCCGACAGCTCCAGCAGCGTCTCGCGGTCGAGCAGCCGGGCGGCGAGCTCGCGCACGTCATAGACCCGGCGCCGCTCGGCTGGAACGACCTCGTCGGGGTCGCCACCGGGAGCGGGGGCAGGAGGCGCCGCGGGGGGCGGCTCCCCGATCGCCTGCGGCAGCAGGCCGATCAGCTCGCGCGCGGCATCGACGGCGCCCCCGATCCCGTCAGCGGCGAGCTGGGCGACGCCGTTGCCCACCTGGACCCGGGGGCCGCCCAGGTCCTCCATGCTGACCCGCTCGCCCAGCGCCGCCTCGACCACCTTGGGGCCGGTCAGGAACATGCGCCCCTCGCCCGCCATGACGATGAAGTCGGTCAGCGCCGGGGAGTAGGCGCCGCCGCCGGCCGAGACCCCGGCGATGACCGAGACCTGCGGCACGCGGCGCGAGAGCTCGACGGTGCGGCGGAAGATGCGCCCGTAGCCGCCGAGCGCGCCGTGGCCCTCCTGCAGTCGCGCGCCGCCGGACTCGACGAAGCCGACGACCGGCGCCCGCCCGCGTCCCGCCAGGTCGAGCACGCGCACGATCGAGTCTGCGTGGGCCTCGCCGAGGCTGCCGCCCATGAAGGCGGGGTCCTGCGAGTAGCAGAAGACGGTGCGGCCGCCGACACGGCCGGCGCCCGCGAGCACGCCGTCATCGGGGCGCGCGCGCTCGCCGATCGCGCTGGAGACGACCCCGGTGCGGATCAGCTCCAGCGAGCCGGGGTCGCAGAGGCTGTGCAGGCGCTCCAGCGCGGGGCTCGTCGCCTCGCGCTCGTCCAGGACCGCGACGCTCATGCCGTCCTCTCCGTGCATCGGAAGGCTCTCACGCGGACCTCAGGCAGAGCACGGCGTTGTGCCCGCCGAAACCGAACGAGTTGGAGATCGCGACCGCTCTGGTCCCCAGCATGCCGTTGCCGTTGCCGTTGCCGAGCGCGCGCGAGCCCTCGGGGACGTAGTCCAGGTCGAGCCCCTCGTCGGGCTCGCCGTAGCCCAGCGTCGGGGCGATCAGGCGCTCGCGCAGGGTGAAGGCGGTCGCGATCGCCTCGACGGCGCCCGCGGCTCCGAGCAGGTGCCCGATCGCCGACTTCGTGGACGAGACGGGCACGCGCCCGGCCTCGTCCCCGAGCGCGGTCTTGAGCGCGACCGTCTCGGAGCGGTCATTCAGCGGGGTCGAGGTGCCGTGGGCGTTGACGTAGGAGACCTCTCCGGCGCCGACCTGGGCGTCCGCAAGCGCCAGCTCGATCGCCCGCGCGGCGCCGTCCCCATCGGGGTCGGGCGCGGTCAGGTGAAAGGCGTCCGAGGTGGCGCCGTAGCCGATCAGCTCGGCGACGGGCTCGGCGCCGCGGCGGCGCGCGGCGTCGGCGTCCTCGAGGATCAGCACGCCCGCGCCCTCGCCCATCACGAAGCCGTCGCGGCGGCGGTCGAATGGCCGGCAGACGCCGCTCTCCGAGATCGCGCCCATCGACCTGAACGCCGCCTCGGCGAGCGGCGTGATCGCGGACTCGGCGCCCCCGGTGACGGCCGCAGCGGCCTCGCCCTGCTCGATCATCCGCATCGCCGAGCCGATTGCGTGGGCGCCCGCCGCGCAGGCCGAGACGACGCCATAGGTCTGGCCGCGAAAGCCGTGGCGCATCGCCAGCTGGGCCGAGGCGGCGTTGCCCATCAGCAGCGGCACCGACAGCGGCGAGACCGCCTTGGCGCCGCGGTCGCGCAGCACGTCGTGCTGGCGTTCGAGCGAATCGAGCCCGCCGACCCCGGTGCCGATCACGCAGCCGACCTCGTCGCCGTCATAGGGCAGCCCGTCCGACCAGCCGGCATCCTCCATCGCCTCGGCGCAGGCCGCGACCGCGAGCTGCGCGAAGCGGTCGCTGCGGCGAGCCTCCTTCGCCGACATGAACTCGGTCGGCTCGAACTCGTCGCAGCGCGCGGCTCCGTCCTCGATCCCGCACTCCCCCGCGGCCCAGCGGGAGTGCAGCGTGGCGGCGCCCACCCCGAGCGGGGTGACGGCGCCGACGCCGGTGATGACGACCCGGCTTTTCACGCCGCCTTCGCCACCACCAGGTCGACGGCCTCGCCGACCGTCTGCAGGTCCTTGACGTCGTCGCCGCCGAGCTCGACCCCGAACTCGTCCTCGACCACCTGGGCCAGCTCGACCAGGTCGAGCGAGTCCACGTCGAGCTGCTCGAAGGTGGCCTCGCGGGTCACCTCGCCCTCGGCACCCATCTCCTTCAGCGCGGCGAAGAGCTTGCTCTCCACCGACTCAGTCGTCACTGCCGTTGCCATCTGCGCTCCTTCTCTCGTCGTTGTCGTTCAAGTCAGGCGCTCATGCCGCCGTCGACGGTCAGCGTCGTCCCCGTCACGTAGGCGGCGTCGGTCGAGGCGAGGAAGCGGACGCAGGCGGCAACCTCCTCGGGGGTGCCGGCGCGCCTGGCGGGGATCCGCTCGAGCAGGCCGTTGCCGGCGACGTCCTCGGTCAGCTTCGTCTCGACCAGGCCGGGGGCGACGGCGTTGACGGTGACCCCGCGGCGTGCGACCTCGGCCGCGACGGTCCTGGTCATCCCGATAAGCCCCGCCTTCGAGGCCGCGTAGTTGGCCTGCCCGGGGTTGGCGCGGGGGCCGACGACCGAAGCGATGTTGACGATGCGCCCGAAGCGCGCCCGCAGCATGCCGCCGAGCGCCGCGCGGGTGGTGTGGAAGGCGCCGTCGAGGTTGGCGTCGAGAACCGCGCGCCACTGTTCGTCGGTGATCTGCGGCGAGAGGCCGTCGGCGCGCATTCCGGCGTTGTTGACCAGGCAGAGCACCGGCCCGAGCTCGGCCTCGGCGGACGCAAACAGGCCCTTGACGCGGTCGGGGTCGCTGACATCGGCCTGGAGCGCGAGCGCGCGGCCGCCCGCGTCGGCGATCTCGGCGGCGACGCGGTCGGCGCCCGAGGCGTCGGATCGGTAGTTGACGACGGTCGGCCAGCCTTCGCGGGCCAGCGCGCGGGCGCTGGCGGCTCCGATGCCGCGGCTGGCGCCGGTCACCAGCGCGCAGCCCCGCGGGCGCTCGGCCGTCTCTGGCTTCGCGCCGCCTCCGTTGCCGCGCTCAGCCATCGCCCAGCCCCCACTCGAGCACGGTCGCTCCCCAGGTGAGGCCGCCGCCGAAGGCGGCGAGCAGCACCCTGGTGCCGTCCGCCAGCAGCCCCTCGGCCTGCGCCTGTGCCAGCGCAAGCGGGATCGAGGCTGCCGAGGTGTTGCCGACGTGCCGGATCGAGTTGATGACGCGGTCCTCGGGCAGGCCGAGGCGCTCGGCGACCGCGGCGAGGATGCGGGCGTTTGCCTGGTGGAAGGCGAACAGGTCGACCTCGCCCAGGGGGACGCCGGCCAGGCGGGCCGCCTCGGCCCCCGCCTCGGCGAGGCGGTCCACCGCCTGGCGGTAGGTGTCGGGGCCCTTCATCCGGATCAGCGCCTCCTCGCGGCCGGTCTCGATCAGCTCGGCGCGGGCGCCGTCGGACCCGAACACGGTCGGCCCCACGCGGCCGGAGCCCGGCGTGCGGCGAAGCACGACCGCGCCGGCCCCGTCGCCGAACAGCGCCGCGGTGCTGCGGTCGTCGCGGTCGGTGAACCTCGTCAAGATGTCGGCGCCGATCACGACCGCGGTCCCGCAGCGGCCGCTCTCGATCTGGCCCGTCGCCAGCCCCAGCGCCGAGACGAAGGCCGTACAGGCGGCGCCGACGTCCATCGCCCCGGCGCGCTCGCAGCCCATCGCCCGCGCGGTCAGCGGGGCGGCGCTCGGGGTCAGGTAATCGTGGCTCATCGTCCCGACCAGGACCAGGTCGACCTCGGCGGGCTCGACCCCCGCCGTCTCCAGCGCCGAGCTCCCGGCCCGCGCGGCGAGCTCGGTCAGCTTGATGCCGGGGTCGGCGACGCGGCGCTCGCGCACGCCGGTGCGCTCGACGATCCACTCGGGGGTGACCCCGACCCGCGCCGCGATCTCCTCGTTCCCGACCACGCGCTCGGGCAGCGCGGCCGCGACCGAGGCGACGCCGGCCCCGGCGATCGGGCGCGGCGCGGCGGCGTCGTGCCCGAGGGAGGCCGTGATCAGCTCATCCATGGGACGCCTCCAGGGCGACGGCCTCGGCGCCGGGCAGCGTGCGCCTGACGAGCCCGGTCAGGACCTTTCCCGGGCCGGGCTCGACGAAGCTCGTCGCCCCGGCGCGCTGCAGCGCCTTCAGCGTCTCGGTCCAGCGCACGGGGCGCACCAGCGCATCGGCCAGGGTGCCGCGCGCGTCGCCGAAGGGCTTGGCGGTGGTGCAGGAGTAGACGGGGACCCTGGGGTCCGCGAACTCGATGGCGGCGAGGGCCTCGCGGAAGGGGGGGATCGCGTCGCGCATCGCGGGCGAGTGGAAGGCGCCGGCGATCGGCAGCCGCATCGCCTTCACCCTGCGCGAGCGCGCGACCTCCGTCGCCGCCTCGAGCTGGGCGTTCGGCCCCGAGAGCACGAGCTGGCCGATCGCGTTGTGGTTGGCTAGCGTGAGCCCGAACTCGCGGGCGAGCAGCGCCGCCTCGGGCTCGTCGCCGAGCACGGCCATCATCCCGCCGGGGGGCGATTGCTCGGCGGCGCGCTGCATGATCCGGCCGCGCTCGGCCGCCAGCCGCATCCCCGCCTCGACCT
>Ga0194128_10008965_pt1 | contig 12443 bp, 11 predicted proteins | sample TA2KigCa65mmetaG_FD_148650 | JGI IMG/M metagenome (GOLD analysis project Ga0194128, IMG submission 148650) | Freshwater microbial communities from Lake Tanganyika, Tanzania - TA2015037 Kigoma Deep Cast 65m | ecosystem: Environmental > Aquatic > Freshwater > Lake | place: Tanzania: Lake...
TAGTTTTTAAAAATGAACAATCAATAGATTCATTAGTAATAATATATTTATTATTTTTAAATTTAAATTGGTCATAACAAGAGAAAGTATTAAGTTTTTTAGGAATAGAGTTGTGTTTAGGAAACCATATCATCCATTATATAAAAATTAAAATAAGCAAATCTTTAAATAAAGAATAAAGTAAATTATGTTTTTATTATAAAAATTATCAAGAAATATCAAGTTTTATGCTGCTAGTTGCATCCCATTGCGTACTTTGGTAAGGGTCAATTGAAATTAAACTACCTCCGCCATTTTTTATTATTTGATCAATGATAACCATACCACTAACACCATTTGCGCAACCTATTTCTAATACATTGCGAGATTTTTTTATTTTTATTAAATTACATAAAAATACCATTTCGTGTACGTTTATATTTGAAGATAATTTAACAACTTTTCCATCTATAATACTTTTATAATTAAAAATAACATTATAAATATAATCATTTGCTATATATTTTGTTATTAAATCTAATTCTATTTTATATTTTTCATAATATTTATCTTTAGACATATATATATATATATTAAGAATTATTATTTTCGTTTTTGCAAGAATAATAATCATAGTAAAAATCCATAATATTTTTAATATATTTACTTAAATCTTTTAGTATTGTGTAAGATATATATAAATTATTAATTTTTAGATGCTAAAGCAATAAACAAATTAATAAATCTTCGAGAATGTAAAATATATATTTATATTATTAAAAAAATTGAAAAAAAATTGAAAATATTATTAAAATTATTATTATTATATAAATTATTAACTTTATAACAAATAACAAATAATAATTAATAATGAATACTATAAAATTATCGATACCGAAAGAACAAATATTAATTCATAAATGTTTTATGAATTCATATTTTGAAACATATAAAAATACAAATATAGGCAGTGGTCACAATGTATTAAATTTATCAATAGATGAATTGACCATTTTAAATTTACCATTTATAGATGTTGATGATTTAATTGATAGATGTATGTTAGATAAGCTACAATTAACAAAAATATTAATAAAATTATTATTAAAAATAGATGAGAATAATATAGAATTATTAAATAAAAATTCTGGCAAAAATATTGATTTTAATTTTTTAATTAATAAAATCAAAATAAAAAAAACAAATAACTTTGATTTTGGTAATTTGTATAATGAATTTAATAAACTTTTAAATACAAATATTGAAAAAATAGAAAAATATAAAAAATTTTTATCTTATACAGATAAAACAAAAAATAATATATTGTTATGGGCATGTCTAAATAAAAAATCAGAAATGGCATTAAATTTAATAAATAATTTTGGTGAATTTTGTAAACCAAATCAAGTAAATAAATACGGTTATACTGCATTTTTATGGGCTTGTGTAAATAATATGAATAATGTCGCATTACGTTTAATAAATAATTTTGGTGAATTAATTAAACCAGAACATATTGATAGTGATTGTGATACTGCATTGTTATCAGCTTGTAAAAATAAAATGAATGATGTAGCATTGAGTTTAATAAATAATTTTGGTGAATTAATTAAACCAGAACATATTGATAGTGATGGTAATACTGCATTATTATTGGCTTGTAAAAATAAAATGAATGATGTAGCATTGAGTTTAATAAATAATTTTGGTGAATTAATTAAACCAGAACAAGTAAATAAAGTCGGTGATACTGCATTATTATTGGCTTGTAAAAATAATATGAATGATGTAGCATTACGTTTAATAAATAATTTTGGTGAATTAACTAAACCTGAACAAGTAAATGAATACGGTAATATTGCATTATTGTTGGCTTGTAAAAATAAAATGAATGATGTGGCATTAAGTTTAATAAATACTTTTAAAGAATTAAGCAAACCAGAACATGTAAATAAAATAGGTGATACTGCATTGATATTTGCTTGTTTAAATAGAATGAATGATGTTGCATTAAGTTTAATAAATAATTTTGGTGAATTAAGCAAGCCTGAACAAGTAAATGAATATGGTAATACTGCATTGAAATTAGCTTGTTTTAATGTTATGAATGATGTGGCATTGAGTTTAATAAATATTTTTAAAGAATTAGGCAAGCCAATACAAGTAGATAAATATAATGATACTGAATTAATATGGGCTTGTAAAAATAATATGAATGATATAGCACTAAGTTTAATAAATAATTTTGGTGAATTAAGTAAACCAGAACAAATTGATTGTTATGGTAATACTGCATTAATATGGGCTTGTAAAAATAATATGAATGATATAGCATTACGTTTAATAAATAATTTTGGTAAATTAACTAAACCCGAACAAGTAAATGAAAACGGTAATACTGCATTGTTATGGGCTTGTAAAAATAAAATGAATGATGTGGCATTAAGTTTAATAAATAATTTTGGTGAATTAATTAAACCAGAACAAGTAAATAAAGTAGGTGATACTGCATTGATATGTGCTTATAAAAATAACATGATTATTGTTTTTAAACAATTAAATAAAATAGCAAAAGAGTCGTTTTTACCATTTTTTGTAAATTATTTAATATATTTTTTTTATTAGAGTAACAACTAATAAGTTTTATAAATATTTTTTGTAAATTAAATAAATTATAAATTAAATAAATTTATAATTAAAATTATAAAAAAAGAAGTAGTTATAATATATCTTTATTTAAAATTAATTATTAGAATTTTTTTTACAGAAAACAATAAAATGAATAATATTGCATTAAGTTTAATAAATAATTTTACACCATTGAAGATTTAAAATGCCTATTATACTAAACAATAAAATATTCAAAGTTTATCCATTACAAAAATATGTAAATTATGATTATGTTATAGCAACAACTATAACAGATTAGTTTTTTAATCCTTATTATTATATAAGCATAAATGTTTTTATAACAGAATACCTAAAGGGAGTAAATCATAATAGAACTTATAACTATTCATTACTAATAATTATACAAAAATTATTCTTCAAGTGATTTTATAAAAAACAGCATTTTAAATCTTCAAGGGTGTAAATAATTATGCAAACCATAATAAGTAAATAAAGAAGGCAATAAAGAAGGCAATACTGCATTAATTTATTATAAGACTAATAATTATTTATATTATTAAAAAAATTGAAAATATTATTAAAATTATTATTGTTATATAAATTATTAACTTTATAACAAATAACAAATAATAATTAATAATGAATACTATAAAATTATCGATTCCAAAAGAACAAATATTAATTCATAAATGTTTTATGAATTCATATTTTGAAACATATAAAAATACAAATATAGGCAGTGATAACAATGTATTAAATTTATCAATAGATGAATTAACTATTTTAAATTTACCATTTATAGATGTTGATGATTTAATTGATAGATGTATGTTAGATAAGCTACAATTAACAAAAATATTAATAAAATTATTATTAAAAATAGATAAGAATAATATAGAATTATTAAATAAAAATTATAACAAAAATATTGATTTTAATTTTTTAATTAATAAAATCGAAATTAAAAAAACAAATAACTTTGATTTTGGTAATTTGTATAATGGATTTAATAAACTTTTAAATACAAATATTGAAAAAATAGAAAAATATAAAAAATTTTTATCTTATACAGATAAAACAGAAAATAATATATTATTATGGGCATGTCTAAATAAAAAATCAGAAATGGCATTAAATTTAATAAATAATTTTGGTGAATTTTGTAAACCAAATCAAGTAAATAAATACAATGATACCGCATTGATATATGCTTGTGCAAATAAAATAAATAATGTTGCATTAAGTTTAATAAATACTTTTAAAGAATTAAGCAACCCAGAACATGTAAATAATAAAGGTTGCACTGCATTAATATATGCTTGTGCAAATAAAATGAATGATGTAGCATTGAGTTTAATAAATAATTTTGGTGAATTAAGCAAGCCTGAACAAGTAAATGAATATGGTAATACTGCATTGATATTGACTTGTTTTAATGATATGAATGATGTGGCATTAAGTTTAATAAATATTTTTAAAGAATTAGGCAAACCAACACAAGTAGATAAATATAATGATACTGCATTAATATGGGCTTGTATAAATAATATGAATGATGTAGCACTAAGTTTAATAAATAATTGTGGCGAATTAAGTAAACCTGAACACGTAAATAATAACGGCAATACTGCATTATTATTGGCTTGTAAAAATAAAATGAATGATGTGGCATTAAGTTTAATAAATAATTTTGGTGAATTAACTAAACCAAAAAAAGTAAATAAAGTAGGCGATACTGCATTGTTATGGGCTTGTAAAAATAATATGAATGATGTGGCATTAAGTTTAATAAATAATTTTGGTAAATTAACTAAACCTGATCAAATAGATTATGCAGGTAATACTGCATTGTTATGGGCTTGTAATAATAAAATGAATGATGTAGCATTAAGTTTAATAAATACTTTTAAAGAATTAAGCAAACCAGAACATGTAGATAAATGCGATGAAACTGTATTGATATTGGCTTGTAAAAATAAAATGAATGATGTAGCATTAAGTTTTATTAATAATTTTGAAGAATTAATTAAATTCGAAAAAGAATATAAAAATTATTGTGTTGCTTTAACTGTTGCTTGTCGAAATAATATGAATGAAGTTGCATTAAATTTAATTAATATTTTTAAAAAATATATTTTGTCAAAATCTATAATTTATGGGATAAAAAATAATGCATTGTACTATGCTAAAATAAATAATATGACCACTGTTATTAATCAATTAATTTTGTTAACTAAAAAAAATGATGGGTTTCATTTTAGTTGTTGTTTTTAATAGAAATTATTATTTACATTTTAGACTATTTATTTTATATATATTAGAAAAAACTTTAATTTTATTATTTCATGATTTGTAAATATATTTGCTTATATAAATTTAAAATTTTTAGATTAAACTATAATTTGAATAACTTTTATTTATTTATAAGTTATTTGATATATTTTTATTTCAAATAAGGATGTAAAGTATTAATTTGTTAACAATAGTTTATTGTGTATAATTAAGTTTATAATACACAATTATATAGTTGTATATTTTTTTATTAGATTAATTATATTATGAATAATTATAGAGTTTTATTGATAGTAACACCAAGTTATAAAGATAAACGATATATAGAAGCAAGAGATATTTATTATAATAATGAAAAAAAATTTCATAAATTTGGAGTAAAAATAAAAAAAAAATTATTTGATAAATTCAAAATATATTTAATTGGTTTTGATGGACAAATAAAAAAAGAATATTTGAAAGTAATACCTAATAAAATATTTAGTGATATTGAAAAAATGCCAATGAGTCATATTGTAAACTTATCATTATATTCTAATTATAATAAAGATAATTATACAAAAAATTTAGGTTATAAAGATAAAGAAAAAGCGTTGTATACCATTGATAAAATAAAAAATATGCCATATAAATATCAAATGAGTGTAGTAACGACAATGATGAATCGCGCTTTGAACCATCCAAATAAAACTACTGGTATGAATGATGCTATTCGTGTATTTAGAAAATGGATAAAAACCAATATTGGCAAATAAAATATTGTACATTACTTGATAGACAATTATTTAAAATCAACAGATTGTTTTCCATAACCAATACAAAAATAAAGAAATATAATTAATAATTATAATACATTTATTTACTAATTTTAATTTTTATAAAAAAATATATATGTTTATGATCACGTTTTCGCACACAGCTATAAACAAAACGTGATTCCACAAACACACACATGCACACAAACACAAACACACGCACACAAACAAACACACGCACACAAACACAAACACAAACACGAACTCACACTCTCACACTCCCACACTCACCCACTCAAAATGGCAGATACCCGTTGTAGCGGTAGAACACTTGTCTGTAGTTCTCAAGCATCGCGTAATACGTGAGCCATGCATACATGTATTGTTGTTCAATCTCGCGATTGTACCTCTCATGTTGCATAAACTCCAAACACGTGTAATTGCGAGGTTCAGAATCGGATTCAGAATCGGATTCAGAATCAGATTCAGATTCGGGTTCAGATTCGGGTTCTGCACAGGAATTAATGTGCTGATTCTTTTCAGGGAGTTCCATGAAGGGCAACGGTTCGATGTGGTCATAATCGTCATCTTCGTCGGGGCCAAGAGCCATATCGACAACGGATGCAATGCACATACGCACATCATGGTTGTCCTCCATGGAAAGGTTACGAGAAACACTGCTGATAACAATGGGCGAGTAGCTCATGGTTGCAAATGATTGGTGATTTTAAATAAAAAATGATAGACATTACAATAATTTTATTATTTCAATTTTTTTATTACTTTGTTAATTATATCAATTAATTTGTCTACTTCTTTATTTGTCCATAATGGTGTATCATCTGTGAATCTTAAACCCGTAATTTTATCTTCTTTAATTATTAGTTCAATATCTCTTGTTAATGTTTTTAAATTTGCAAAATTTGCCCATTTTGAGGTCATTGGTAGATAAAATCCACCATTACCTGATTTATTAATTTGTATAGATTCTAGTCTTTTTGTTTTTTTTGCTTTTTTAGCAACTTTACGTAAAAATCTTTCTTTTAATTCTAATGGAACTGTTTTATTTAATTTAATTTTTCTAGATTTAAATTTATCGAATGTAACATCGTCAAATTCAGATATGCTTTGTTGTTGATTCCATAAATTTTGAACTGCAATTAGTTTATTATCTGAAGTTATATAATATGAATCATTTATACTATTTGGAGGTTTAAATGGAATTCTTGGTAAATTCATACTAATAATTTCTTTATTACAAATTTCGAGTAATTCTGCAATTTCATCACGTGACCAATAGGGAATGCCATCTTTAAGTTTTAATCCAATAATAAAATTGTTATCAACAATAAATAATAATTCTCTAGCAGTATGATATTCTAATCTAGGCATACTTGAAAGCATAATTTTCCATTCTATAGTTAGTGGCATTTGAAAACCTCCTTCTGATGAAAAACTCTGATTTATATTTTTTAAAGTATTTGTACGACTTGCATTATTTATTACTCTGATAGTAAAATCTGTTTTATAAACTACAGGTATACCATAATCAAAATAATAATAAAAATTAGTAGTTGTTGGTGCTTCTAACACTGGTTTATCTTTAGATGGTTCTGATAATTTATTAACATATCCCAATAAAATATCTGTCAAATAAGCTATTTCTTTATCGGTCCAATAAGGAATTCCATCTTTTAATCGTAATCCTATTATATTATCACCACTTTCTACAAATCTCATTTGTCTTGTACTATGATAGTTAATTAGTGGATGAGAACTTAATTTAGATAACCATTCTGCAGTCATTGGTAATTCAAATCCACCTTCAGCTGACATATTCGCAGATAAATTATTTACAACACCTGCATATTCAGCAAATTCCTTCCAATGTTGTATGACATGTGATACCATATTTTCTTTTAATAATTTGCTAATTGGTTTTACTAAAGTTATTATCATTGTTGAACCACCTTTTTGAAAAAGATATTTTTGCTTGTATTTTAAATATTTATGTTGATAATTCATTTATATTATTATACTATATTTTTGATAATAAAAATTATTATCAAAAATTATTTATTATTATAATAAGTGTATGTAATTGGTTCTTCTGTTTTTGACTAATTTTATTTATAATATTTTATTATTCTGTAGGTTGTTCTACCGGTTGTTCTACCGGTTGTTCTACTAGTTGTTCTACTGGTTGTTCTACTGGTTGTTCTACTGGTTGTTCTACTGGTTGTTCTACTGGTTGATCAATAACTACTTGATATTGATTTTCTTTTGGATTAATTCCAAAAAATCCACTCATTTTAAAATCACCGCCTAATTGGTTGTTAACGTGTTTTTCCAATAGTATGTATTTTGAACGATATTTAACATATTTTTGATACTCTTTATCACCACCACCAATTTGTCCATCCATATAAACTGTAGAAGGAATTTCAATATTTAGACCACGTTCTTGAGCAATTTTTTTAAGATTTAAATAATTTGTTTTGAAAGTATTATATTTAGCACAAGACATAATTTTATATATTTATTATAAAAGATATTATTTTTTATAATTAATTTTCTATAATTTTGGGTTGATATTTTGTATATAAAAATATAATTGCACCCATGAGGATTTAATGACATTTGACGCTATTATTTATACCAATAAAAGAACTATATTAAAAATAAAAGTTTTGATAATTATGGATAATTAAAGAAAATTATAGATTATATTTTTTACACCTTTGGAAATTTAAAATGCCGATTAATTTTTATAATTTTTAGATGTTTTTTCTTTTTTTTTATATTCAATTGTATACATTATTATTTTCAAATTTTCTAATTATAATAATATAATGGAAAATCCTTATAATTATAATATGGAAAATAATATACAAGCAAATATTCAGAATACAATCATAATAAAAAATAATACTATTGCTAAAGAAGATGAAAAACTATATAAAGAAAAATATCTGAAATATAGAAATATGTATGCAAAATTAAAAGATAAAAAATTAATAAAATAACTATAATTGCTATTATAAATATTGTTACACCTTTTTTACTAAAAATATTTATCTATTTAATAGCGTTAAATGATTTTATTTTTTTTTTATTATAATAGTAAATGGTACTTTCTACAAACATACTTGGCCTATTATATTTTTTAGCTGGTTCCGGTTTTATTCTATTATTGATATTGATATGCAACAAATTATACTTTTGTATAAAAATAAGAAAGATGCGAAAAAATAAAGCTCTTCTTGAATCTGTAAATATAGAATAAATATTTTTCTAAATTTTATTTATAATGGAAGATAAAAAAATTAATAAATACTATGATAAATATCTTAAATATAAAGGAAAATATCTAGAAACATATAAAAAATCAGTAAATGCAATTTGTATATTAAATAGTTTGGATATTAGTGGCGTGATATATCTAGATGAAATTAATGATTTAGTAACTATATATGGCCGAATTAGTGGATTGACAAAAAATAGTCATCATGCGATACATATACATGAATTTGGCGATGTGCGCGAACAGTGTGACGGATGTAGTGGCCATTATAATCCATTTAATAAAGAACACGGCGATAGACTTGCCGAAGAACGACATGTTGGTGATCTTGGCAATTTAGAAACTGATGAGAATGGCTTTGTTGATTTTTCCTTTACTGATCATCTAGTTAAGTTACGTGGTCCTTATAGTGTTTTGGGACGCAGTATTATAATTCATGAAGATATTGATGACTTAGGACTAGGTAAACATAAAGATTCTAAAAAAACTGGCCATGCGGGCAAGCGACTTGTATGTGGAGTTATTGGATTACGTAAATAAATTGATTGACTATATATAATAAATAAAACTATATAATGTTTAATTTTAACACTATTCTTTATCACCATATGTAATTTGTGAATAGTATGAACTTTTGGATTTTTCAGATTCTTCTTTATTTGGTTCTAGTTTTTTTTCAGAATATTTACCAAAAATTGAGTTAATAGCTATCTCATTAATGGATTCATTCTGAGAATATTCGAGAAAAATATTTATAGGCAAATTATATTTATTATCCATTTTTATAATATTAATTTAGAATTATTTTGTTATTTTTTCAATTTTTTTATAAAATTGAAAAAATTAATGACATCAACAATATCCATGAGAATTAATTTATTTTTACGAGTAACCATGGACTTATAATATTTTTCTGCTATTTTATATTAAAAAATAAGTTAAGAATCATTAGATACACAATATAAGGTATTTTTAAGTCTTATTTAAATTGAAACTTTGTATAATATTATCTTGTTTCTTTTTAAATTCTTTAAAATGTTTATCTATGATTAAATTTATATCACTATAATTTGTTAATATAGTATTTATAAAATTTCTTATTTTTTTAGAAGCAGGATATTGCTCTTGATTTAAATTATTTATAACTTCTTCTTCATAATCAATTATATTTTCTGTTATGCAAAAATCTAATATTTTAATTATATCTAATTTTTGATTTTTAAAACAATAATCCTGAAATTTGTTATTATTTCCAAATTTTTTTTTTAAATTTTCTAAGTTATATTTTTTAATTAAATTATTTATCATAATTTTTTTATTGAATATTTGTAGATAATTAAAATCTTGATTTTCTCTCATAGCATTATTAATATCAGTTTCAGTTAATGTATTATCATCAAGAAACAAAGATTGAAAATTACTATAGTCTGCTAATAAGAATAAACAATTAATATCAGGAATATAATATTTTTCAGTATCAATTAAATATTCATAATATTTATTAGTTTTTTGTGTATTTATATAAAATATATTTTTAGGACATAAATTACTGTGAAATCCCTTGAGATATTTTTGTATTACATAAACACCTGTAAGAAACTGAAATATTAATACTTTCCATTCTTTATCTGTATGTTTAGTTTTTGCCCACTTTTCTAAATCACCATCAGCATATTCTATTAAAATATTAATATTATTGTCTATTTTAAAAAAATCATAATAATATAAAAAATGTGGACAAATGTTATTATCTATAATACTTCGCACACGATCTAAAATATTAAGTTCCCTATATATTTCTTTTTCATTAATTTTTTTATGAAATGTTTTTAAAATAACACTTCCACATTTAATTGATTCTATTTTATATATAGTCCCATATTTTCCTTTTGCAATTAAAGTATTATTATCGCTTAATTTTTTCTTACATTCTGTTAATTCTATTAGGTTATTATTTTTATTAATATTTTTACGATAATTCATAATATTATTTATATATATTATAACTCAATTTTTTTACAATATACAATACTTAATTATTTATTATATATAATACTATCTTATATATTATTATATATTATACTTTTTTACTAAAAAATTAGATAGTTATTTAACTATTTTTATTTATAAAATTATTAGCTCATATAAATAGATAATTAAAATAATTTTTAATATGTTCATCTTTAATTTTATTTATTATCATTTACTATTAGAATAAAAAAATTATTATTATAAAATAGTATTGTTTTTATCTATTTTTGATATTCATTGAATTATCAACACAGTAAAATAAATAAAATTTTTATGGTTTTCATTCATGAATTCAAAAATTAATCGATACAACTTTAATGGGAAAGCGTTGGCATTTCGATATGTGTTACATGGTCAATATATATTTCTCCATTATCACACATTTCGTGAAAGTTAATTTTCATACGAACAACAATTGATTCATTATTGTTGATTTCATTTGTCGCAACTTCGAAAGGATTCTTAATACGTGCCAAACACCAGACCCAATAAAGTATTAAAAAGTATATAAGATAAATAATTAAATATAAAAAATATATTTAAAGATTTGAACATAATATAAATTATGGGTGTATTTTAAATACAGTTATTGCAATTTTGGTATGTTTTCCCATCTAAAATAAAAAAACTACAACTGATTTATTCATTTATTGGATAAATCATGACGACGGAAAGTATTAGTCTAACCAAACTATCCACCGTCTAATGGCTTATAGTCTTGCCCTTATTTTCGTTTTTAACGAAAGTATAAAAATAAATGATTAAGTATACTGGTTTTTAATACTTTTTCTGACTAGGTTACCAAGATACCGGATAGAATTGCCTCTCTTACTAATCTTCAAGAATTGTATTTGTCTAATAATCTAATTGCTAAAATACCAGATAGCATTGCTTCTCTTACTAATCTTCAAGAATTGAATTTGTCTAATAATCAAATTACTAAAATATCAGATTGCATTGCTTCTCTTACTAATCTTCAAAAATTGTATTTGTATAAAAATCAAATAACAGAGATACTAGATAGCATTGGTTCTTTTACTAATCTTCAAACATTAGATTTGTCTTACAATCAAATTACCAAGATACTAGATAACATTGCTTCTCTTACTAATCTTCAAGAATTGTATTTAGCTAATAACCAAATTACAGAGATACCATATAGCATTGCTTCTCTTACTAATCTTCAAAAACTGTGGCTGTCTTTTAATCAAATAACAGAGATACCAGATAGCATTGCTTCTCTTACTAATCTTCAAGAATTATATCTGTATGATAATGAAATAACAAAGATACCATATAGCATTAGTTTTCTTACTAATCTTCAAATATTGTACTTAGCTGGCAATCAAATAACGGAGATATCAGATGGCATTGCTTCTCTTGCTGATCTACAAACGTTGTCTTTGTCTAACAATAAAATAACAAAGATACCCGAGTGGCTTAAAGATATG
>Ga0194128_10008967_pt1 | contig 12441 bp, 9 predicted proteins | sample TA2KigCa65mmetaG_FD_148650 | JGI IMG/M metagenome (GOLD analysis project Ga0194128, IMG submission 148650) | Freshwater microbial communities from Lake Tanganyika, Tanzania - TA2015037 Kigoma Deep Cast 65m | ecosystem: Environmental > Aquatic > Freshwater > Lake | place: Tanzania: Lake...
CCACCACCTCACTCACCTTCGCATACACCGTCGTGGAAGCAAGCGGACTGAGCAACTCCGCCAACATCACGGTCGACGTGGCCGCCTTACGCTACCCAGAGAACCCCGGCAACTCCGCACCTGGGGTGATCGTCAGCTACTACCAACTCGTGGCACCACAAGTCCTTCCTGATTTCACCACACTCACACAGTATGCAGGTGGCATCCTGAACGACATCAACTTTGCCAGTACGGGGGGAGCGTTTGCGACAAGTGGACGCGCCCAAGAGGTGGGCGCCGTCTTCCAAGGTTGGATCAACATTCCGACATCCGGGTTCTGGACTCTCTTCACGAACTCGGACGATGGTTCCCGACTCCTTATTGGAGACACGGTCGTCGTGAACAACGACGGCCTGCATGCGATGCTCGAGCGTTCCGGCACGATCGCACTTGCTGCGGGAAAACACGCCATTCGCATCGAGTTCTTCGAGTACAGCGGTGGTGCAGGCCTCATCGCATCATGGCAGGGTCCGAGTGTGGCGAAGGCGGTGGTCCCAGCGTCCGCTTGGTCGCGCGGCGGCACCTACAACTGGGCGGATATTGATCGCAGCGGAACGGTCAACGGCACCGACCTCTCGCTGCTGCTCGCCGCATGGGGCACGTTCAACATCCCCGCGGACATCAATCAAGACGGCCTCGTGTCGGGCGCGGATCTCTCGGCGCTCCTGGCGGCTTGGACCAACTGAACGAACGCCGCGCGAACGGCGATGGAGTTCCGCATGCGGCCGCTCAGCGTGCGAGTGCTGCGGTCTTGCCCTCAATCGCGCCAATGAGTTCCTTCCAACTCTTGTCAAACGCGTCGCGCCCCTCGATCTGCAACTCCGCCGCGCAGCGATCGAGATCGATGCCCGCCTTGGTGACCGCATCGAGCGTCGCCTGCCAGGAGCGATCAGTCGGCGCAAGCACTGTTGGCAAGTCCATGCCACGGCTCACCGCAAGCAGTGTCTCCTCTGGCATGGTGTTCACCGTGCGCGAAGCAGCGAGCGCCTGCACATACAGCGTCGGCGAGAGACTTGGATCCTTGGTGCTTGTGCTGGCAAAAAGCAGCCGCTGCGGGCGCGCACCCGCCGCCTCAAGCGCGAGCCACCGATCGCTGGAGTACAGCGCGCAGTACTCGCTGTAGCACTTGCGGCACACAGCCACGCCAACCGTGTTCTTCAGATTCGCGGGCAGTTTCGGTGCGGTCTTGCGATCCCACCGAGAGACGAACAGACTTGCCACGCCACTCACAACGCCGAGCGGCAGTTTCGCGGCGAGGCGCCGCTCAAGACCTCGCATGTACGCCTCAGCCGCGGCGCGGCAGTGCTCCGGCGAGAACAGCAGCGTGACATTGACGGAGATCCCCGCGAAAGTCAGTTCCTCGATGGCGGGAATGCCCTCGGGCGTTCCTGGAACCTTGATGTACAGATTTGGACGCCCCGCCTTCGCATGAAGTTCGCGTGCTTGCGCAAGAGTCGCCTTCGTGTCATTCGCAAGAAGTGGCGACACCTCGAGCGACACCCAACCGTCCATCCCGCCCGTGCGTTCATGCACACTGCGGAAGAGATCGCATGCGCGCGTCAGATCGCTGATGGCACACTCAAAGAACACCTGCTCAGCGGGGAGTCCCTTCGCCGCAAGCGCAGAGACCTGTGCGTCGTAATCCTTTGACCCAGTCACCGCCTTCTCGAAGATCGATGGGTTGGAAGTGAGACCAACCACAGAGAGATCACGGATCCACTGCGACAGCTGCCCTGAATCGAGCAACTTGCGTGTGATGTTGTCGAGCCAAATCGACTGACCAGTCATGCTGAGGAGGGCTGTGGACTTCATGGCAAGAAGAATAGCGCGAAGTCCGCTGATTTCATGGGACTCGCGTCTTGCGCCTTCGTGAAGCCGCTCTTCATCGACCGCCAATCAGGCCGTCAGCCCTTCCCATTCTGCGCCTACATTGCCACGATGAGCACCATGCAGCGGCCAACGACACAGCCCGCACCCCGACTTGATACGCGACCCGAGTGGAAGTCCCTGCAGCAACTGGCGAAGACGGACGGCGCGCTCCATCTGCGCGATCTGTTCAAGGGGGATGGAGGTCGTGCGGCGCGGTTCAGCGTGGAGGGCCCGGGTGGGCTCTTCATGGATTACTCGAAGCAGCGCATCACACCCGCCGTGTTCAATGCGCTGCTGGCGCTCGCCCGCGCGTGCGGCGTATCGGAGCGAGCGAAGGCAATGTTCAGCGGTGAGAAGATCAACATCACTGAGCAGCGCGCCGTGCTGCACACCGCACTGCGCGCCCCGCGCGGCGCCACGGTCCTTGTCGACGGGCGCAATGTGGTGCCCGACGTGCATGAAGTACTCGACCGTATGACCGCATTCAGTTTGGCTGTCCGCAAGGGCGAGTGGCGTGGGCACACCGGCAAGCCCATACGCGCCATCGTCAACATCGGCATCGGCGGCAGCGACCTCGGCCCAGCGATGGCGTACGACGCGCTGCTGCCCTACACGCAGCGCGATCTCTCTGTGCGATTCGTCTCCAACGTGGATGCGACCGATTTCGCTGAGAAGACTCGCGACTGCGACCCTGCGCAGACGCTGTTCATCGTCTCATCCAAGACCTTCACAACGCTGGAGACCATGGCAAACGCCAACACCGCGCGTGAGTGGTTGCTGCGGGGACTCGGTGGAGATCCAGCGGCGGTCGCTCGCCACTTCGTTGCCGTTTCCACCAACGCGGAGAAGGTCCGAGCGTTCGGCATAGATACCGCAAACATGTTCGGCTTCTGGGACTGGGTCGGCGGTCGCTACTCGATGGACTCCGCCATCGGGCTCTCGACGATGCTTGCCGTTGGACCCGATGCCTTCCATGACATGCTCCGCGGTTTCCATGAGATGGATGAGCACTTCCGCACGACACCGCTCGAGCGGAATCTCCCCGTGCTCATGGCGCTCGTGGGAATCTGGAATGTCAACTTCCTTGGTGCGCAGACGCTCGCGGTGCTGCCCTACGACCAGTATCTCGACCGTTTCAGTTCCTATCTGCAGCAGCTCGAGATGGAGTCCAACGGCAAGCATGTGACGCTCGATGGGGCGCGCGTTTCGTGGTCCACCTGTCCCGCCGTCTGGGGACAGCCTGGCACGAACGGACAACACGCCTTCTATCAGATGATCCATCAGGGAACGCCGCTCGTGCCCTGCGACTTCATCGCGTTCTGCAATTCGCACAATCCGATCGGGAACCATCAGGACCTGCTTGTGGCAAACGTGCTGGCGCAGGCAGAAGCACTCGCATTCGGCAAGACGCTCGCCGAGGTCGAGAAGGAGGGCAGCCCCGCGTGGCTCGCGCCGCATCGACAGTTCGAGGGGAACAGGCCAACGACCACCATGCTCTGCCCGAAACTCGATCCGGCGATGCTCGGCAGACTGATCGCGCTCTACGAACACAAGGTCTTCACGCAGGGAACGATCTGGAACATCAACTCCTTCGACCAGTGGGGCGTCGAACTCGGCAAGGTGCTCGCGCAGCGGATCATCCCCGAACTGAGCGGACCATCACCGAAGCCGGCGCACGATGGCAGCACACAGCAGTTGATCGGTCGCTACCGCACCGCGCGTGGCGTCTGATCGAGCGCTTCAGGGCATCGCGCGCGCGACAGACTGCACCGCCTGCACGACACGCGCAGCCGCGTCATCCATTTCGCGCTGGGTCGTGAGCCGTGACATCGAGAAGCGCACGGCGCCGTGCGCGACCTCGCGGTCGATGCCCATCGCCACAAGCACGGGGGAAGGATCGAGAGAACCCGACGAGCACGCGGCGCCCGCCGAAGCAGCCACATCCAGTCGCCCGAGTTCCACCAGCAGCGCTTCCGACTGCAACCGTGGGAACGCGATCAGACTTGTGTTCCAAAGGCGTGGAAGGCGCTCGCCGATCACGATGGCACCCCGCACCGCCGCCACCACCGCCGACTCGAACGCATCCCGCCACTGTGCAAGTTGCCTCGTCGGCATGTCCGCGCGTGCAAGCCACTGGGATGCCTCCGTGCACGCGGCGCCGAAACCGCAAATGCCCGCGACATTCTCCGTTCCTCCACGACGCCCTCGCTCCTGAGGACCTCCAAGCACTTGCCCCACAATGGCGACGCCGCGGCGGCAGTACAGCGCACCCACCCCCTTCGGTCCATGCACCTTGTGCGAAGACACACTGAGCAGATCGCATCCGATCCGCGAGACATCGATCACCATCCGACCGAGGCACTGCGTCGCGTCGGTATGGAAACGAACGCCATGCTCGCGGCAGATCGTGGCGATCTGCTCCACGGGCTGAATCACACCAGTCTCGTTGTTGGCCCACATCAGCGACACGACCGCCACCTCACGCGCACGGCTGCCGAGCAAACGAGCAAGTTGCCCAAGATCGACCCGCCCGTCCGAATCGAGCTCCACCCAAGCGACCTCGCCGCGGTCTGATCCCGCACGCCACGCACCGCTCTCGACGGCACTTGCACACTCCCGAACAGCCGCGTGCTCGGTGTGCGCGGTCACCAAGAGATGACGCCCCGGCTCATGTCCAAGCGAGCCGAGCAGAGCCAGATTGCAAGACTCCGTACCCCCTGAGGTGAACACCACTTCGCGCGGCGAGGCGCCGATCGCAAGCGCGACCTCACTCCGTGCACTCTCCACAGTCTCGCGCGCCAAGGCGCCGAAAGGATGCACGCTCGAGGGGTTTCCCCACCCTTCATGCAGTGCTCGGCGAATCGCCTCCATGACCGCGACCGATGGAGCCGCTGTGGCGTTGTTGTCGAGGTAGATCATGGACTTCAGGCCAATGTCCAAATGAAGCGCGCCGCCTTTCGGCGGCGCGTCCGTGCGTCAAGAGTGCGGGCGAGAGGGATCGAACCTCCACGGGTTTTACCCCACAAGAACCTGAATCTTGCGCGTCTGCCAATTCCGCCACGCCCGCAGCGGAACGGAAGTCTAGCAGGGAGACGGACCACCTGCACCCGATGGACCACTCGGCGACTGGCCCGCTTCGCCGACTGATCCCCGCTGCACGCTCTTCCCAACCGACTTGGACCACTGGCACACCCCAAGAATCTGTGGAATGCACACTCTGCGGCGCCGATGGTCAGTGCACGGGAACTTCCCGTACTCAGTCGTCGTTGGCGCCTGCTCCACGCTTCGCCGCCGCGGGCGCGGTTGGATCCTTGGCCAGTTTGGTGACTACTGCGGATCGGATCTCTGCAGCGAGGTCGGGATTTTCTCGGATGAACGCCTTCGATACTTCACGCCCCTGACCAAGGCGAACCTGCCCGAAACTGAACCATGCGCCTGACTTCTCGCACACGCCGTGAAGGACTGCAAGGTCGAGCAGATCGCCCGAAGTGCTGATGCCCTCGGTGAACATGATGTCGAACTCTGCCTCTCGGAATGGCGGGGCAATCTTGTTCTTGACGATTTTCGCACGCACACGATTGCCCACATTCTGCTCGCCGTCCTTGATCGCGCCAATGCGGCGGATATCCACACGCACCGATGAGTAGAACTTGAGCGCACGACCGCCCGTGGTGGTCTCGGGGCTGCCGAACATGACGCCGATCTTCTCGCGCAGCTGATTGATGAAGATCACGATCACGTCGCTCTTGGCGATGGCGCCAGTCAGTTTGCGCATCGCCTGGCTCATCAGGCGCGCCTGCAGACCGACATGGCTGTCGCCCATTTCGCCTTCGATTTCAGCGCGAGGAATCAGCGCCGCAACGGAGTCGATCACGATCACATCCACTGCGTTCGATCGAACGAGCAATTCGCAGATCTCGAGCGCCTGTTCACCAGTATCGGGCTGGGAAATGAGCATGTCCTCAAGCTTGACGCCAAGACGCTTCGCCCACGAGGGATCAAGCGCGTGCTCCGCGTCGATGAACGCTGCATTGCCTCCACCCTTCTGCGCGTTCGCGATGACCGTCAACGCGAGCGTCGTCTTGCCCGATGACTCTGGACCGAAGATCTCCACGATGCGCCCCTTCGGCAGACCCTTGCCGCCGAGTGCAATGTCGAGGCTCAGTGCGCCGGTGCTGATTCCTTGGATGTCGGGGAGGTTGTCGCCGACGAACCGCATGATCGAGCCCTTCCCAAAGGTCTTCTCGATATGACCGACCGCAGTTTCGAGGGCACGAATCTTCGCGGCGTTCGCCGGCGCGGCAGCGGCAGTCCCCGATTCCTTCGCGCTTGACTTTGCAGCAGCTGCACCAGCGGGTGAACCAGCGGGTGACTGCGACGATGCGGATGATTGTGTGGCGGCTGGCATTGCTGCAGTTGTATCCAGACTGCCGCGCGAAGGCGCGCCGAGACCAGCCCTTGGCGTTCCCGATTTGCTTGACGCCCCCGCGGACCCTCCCGTTGTGGCTCCCGCCACCGTGTTCCCCGACTGCGACTTGTTTCCCTGAACTCCGTTTGGTGCTGCTGCGATCATGTTGTCCACTGACTCCTTGTCTTCCGCCCAAGGTCTCGAATCCACGCGATTCTGCGACCAGGAGCATCCTTGCTTCGTTTGGCTTCTGTACGGTATCTACCCTATCGGCATCCGTCAACGATCTGTTCGGATTTTTTTAGGGTCATTTTTCCGCCCTGTTTCCCTGTTGGCACACTACCCGCCCGCTCTGGTATCGCCACCAAAGACGGCCGTTTTTCTTGCGCCAACCCAGACTTCAGGGGATCGCAGTTACCCTGCGCCGCCGATGCCTCTTCCACCGAGCATCCCCCGCGCCTGCCCCAGTTGCGGCAGTACCGATCGGTACTTGACCAAGGTGAGTACAGGTGGCGGTTACGCGCCGAACTACCTGCCACAGCTCTCGACAAAGTGGTGGACAACCCCCAGATTTGATGTCGTGGTCTGCGCCAAGTGCGGGCTGACACAGTTCTTCGCGCCGCCGGAGAACCGCGCCAAGTTGCCGACTTCAAAGGGTTGGACGCGCCTCTAAAGACACCCTTGACTGCCGCAGCCGGCACCGCCAAGCCCTACCGCCCCCCCCAAGCGGCACGATCAGTAGTTCGGCGTCGGTGCGCGGAACTGTGTCATATCCACGCTCTTGAACCACTCGACTGTCCGCGGGAGCCCCTCGGCAAGTTTCACACGCGGTTCCCAACCGAGCACCCGCTTTGCCAGACGGATGTCCGGGCAGCGCTGTGCAGGATCATCTTGGGGAAGCGGACGAGCCTGCTCGATCCGCGCTGAGCCGCCCACAGCCTTGACAACACGCTCCGCCAATTCGCGGATGGTGAACTCCTCTGGATTGCCAAGATTCACAGGTCCCGTGAAATCATCCTCGGTTGCCATCACGCGGATGAGACCGTCCACCAAGTCGTCCACATAACAGAACGACCGCGTCTGCATGCCATCGCCATACAGCGTCAGCGGTTCGCCACGAATCGCTTGGCGAATGAAGTTGCTGACCACTCGACCATCGAACGGATGCATGCGCGGTCCATAGGTGTTGAAGATGCGAACCACCTTGATGCGCACCTTGTTGACACGCCAGTAATCGAACATCAGCGTTTCCGCAGCGCGTTTCCCCTCGTCGTAGCAGGAGCGTGGTCCGATGGGGTTCACATTGCCGCGGTAGTCCTCGGGCTGCGGATGCACATTCGGATCGCCGTACACCTCACTGGTCGATGCCTGCAGCACCTTCGCGCCAAGACGCTTCGCCAACCCGAGCGCGTGCATCGTGCCCATCACGCTGGTCTTCAGCGTCTTGATCGGATTGTGCTGGTAGTGCCCTGGCGCGGCGGGGCACGCGAGGTTGTAAATCTCGTCGACCTCGAACTTGAAACTCTCCGTGACATCATGGCGCACGAACTCGAAGTGCGGCTGCCCGAGCAGGTGCTCGATGTTCAACTTCTGACTGGTGAAGAGGTTGTCGATGCAGACCACATCGTGCCCCTCCGCGAGCAACCGCTCGCACAGGTGGGAACCGAGAAAACCTGCCCCACCCGTCACCAAGATTCGCTTGCTCATTGGCGCTGGAGTCTAGCAACTGCGATACTGCACGGATGCGACCGCGCGGTCCACGACTGATCTTCGGTGCGATGACAGGCACCAGCATCGATGCAGTCGATGCGGCGGCCGTGCAGATCGTCGGACGCGGGCTCCGCGCACGCGCGGGACTGCTCGGCACGGCGTCGGCGCCGCTCGGTGCACTGCGCGATCGCCTGCGCGCACTGCAGCGTCAGGAGCCGACCACCGCCGCCGATTTCGCCAGCCTCGGAGCGGAGTTGGCGCGTGCACACCTCCCTGCCCTGCGCGAACTTGAAGCGAAGCATGGATCACCCGCTTTGCTTGTCGTGCATGGGCAGACGCTCTTCCATGCGCCCCCAACAAGTTTGCAGTGGATCAATCCGACACTGCTCATGACCGAACTCGGCTGCGATGTGCTCTTCGATCTGCGCGCACGCGATCTCTCGCTTGGCGGTCAGGGCGCACCCATCACGCCGCTCGCCGACTGGATGCTCTTCCGCTCGCCGCGCCGAGCGCGCGTGATCGTGAACCTCGGTGGCTTCGCGAACGCCACCCGACTGCCGCGCGCGCCGCTCGGTCGCGGCAGCGCACGCGACACGGCGTGGATCGACGGCGTGCGCGGCTTCGATGTCTGCCTGTGCAACCAACTGCTCGATCATCTTGCACGAACGCGCATCGGCGAGGCGTTCGACCGCAGCGGCAACCGCGCATCTCGGGGAACCGCATCAATCGGTCTCCAGCGGGAGCTTGAGGGCATGCTCATGGCGCAGGCGAAGTCTGGTCGTTCGCTGGGAACTGCGGACGAAGTGGTTTCGAGCGCAGCGTTGGCGCTTCACGACCTGCCGAGCGACGACGCGCTCGCGACCGCGGCCGCGGCAGTTGGCGCGGCCATCGGCCAGACGATCGATGGTCCTTCCAACTCGAGCGACGCACAGACCACCGAGGTGCTCGCCGCTGGGGGGGGCGTTCACCACAAGCCGCTGATGGCGGCCATCGAAAGAACGATTGGGAGGCGCATCCAAACCACGCAGGCACTTGGGATTGCGCCCGAAGCGCGGGAGTCGACTGCCATGGCGGTTCTTGGCGCGCTGGCATTGGATGGCGTTCCAATCACGCTGCCCGCCGTCACCGGGAGGCGCCATGGACCAGGTCAGGACGGGATCCTGCTGCGCGGCACAGCTGCAACCTTCACTCAATCTTCACATGGCGCTGCCAAGACGTGTGAACAACAGGTGCGATAATGCACGGGTTCCCATGACTGCCAAGAACACAGCATTGATTGTCGAGGATGAGCAGGAAATCGCCGAACTGGTGCGCTTTCACTTGCAGCGCGATGGTTTCGATTGCGCCGTCACGCGCTCCGGCCGTCGCGCACTCGAGATGGCGCGCCAGTCGCACCCGAAACTCATGGTCCTCGACCTGATGCTTCCCGACCTCGACGGACTCGAAGTCTGCAAGCGCATGAAGGAGAACGACCAGACGCGGGGCGTTCCCATCGTGATGCTCTCCGCGCGCGGCAGCGAAAGCGACATCGTCAACGGCATCGAACTTGGTGCAGACGACTATGTCACGAAGCCGTTCAGTCCGCGCGTACTGATGGCGCGCATCCACAACGCGCTCCGCCGCACATCAGCGCCGCTCCGCGAGCAATCAATGGGGTCCAGGATCGTGCGCTGTGGCGGCAAGCTGGTGATCGACAAGGAACGCCATCAGGTCTCCGTGAACGGCAAGCAGGTTGCACTCACCATCACCGAGTTCGAGATGCTCAACATGCTTGCACGAAAGCCTGGATTCGTGCGTACCCGCGATCAGATCATCGCGGCGGTTCATGGACCGATGACGGTTCTCTCGCAGCGCACGATCGATGTGCACATCACCGCGATACGCCGCAAGATCGGCGAGTTCGGTGAGGCGATCGAGACCGTGCGTGGCATTGGCTATCGGTTCGCAGACGGCGAAACAGTCACCGCCGAGTGATCCCCTTTCGCCATGCGGGTACAGTCCGATCATGCGACGCCTTGCTGACGGAACGCACTGGCGCCCCTACCGAATCGCTGCAGGGTCGGCATTCGTTGCGCTGACCATCTGCCTGCTCGCGGGGGTCGGTCCTGCTCCGCTCGTGGGCGTCGGCATGGCCGCAGCGGCGGGCGCGGTGGCATGGATCACCAGTCGTATGGAGCGCGAGCGCGTCATGACGCTCTACACCCTTCTCGCCCGCATCGGTGATGGTGACCTCGGTGCCTCGCTGCCCGACTCGCTGCACGAGGGAACCCTGCGACTGCAGCGCGGCATCGCCCGCGCGCAGAGCGGCTACGCGGAGGCACTCGCGCGCGCTGAGATGGAGCGTGACGATCTGCAGACGCTGCTGAGTGCGATCCAGACGGGGCTTGTGGCACTCGATGGTCAACTTCGTGTCCGCAGCGCCAATGAGATCGCAGAGCGGATGCTCGGACTGCAGACCACCGACTACCGCGGACGACTTCTGGCCGAAGTGACCCGCCAACCGGAACTGCTGGCATTCGCCGAGCGCGCGGCCGTTTCGCCCGAACCCATCACCGCGGAAGTGCGCCTCACGGGCACCGGCAGCGAGTCGCTGATGGTGGCGGGCGAACCGCTGCGCGGACCGAGCAGTGGCGGCGTGTTGCTCGCGCTCGATGATGTCACGCGCCTGCGGAGACTGGAGAATGTCCGCGCAGACTTCGCCGCGAATGTGTCGCACGAACTGCGCACCCCGATCACCAGCATCAAGGGCTATGTGGAAACGCTGCTCGACATCGGCGCCACCGATCCCGAGCAGGTCCGCCACTTCCTCGGTGTGATTCACCGCAGCACCATCCGTCTCTCGACACTCATCGAAGACATCCTGCTGCTTGCCTTTCTCGATCAGCCGCGTGTCGCAACCCATATCGACTTCGCGCAGATGCCGCTGCGGAGCGTGGTCGAGGACGCCTGCTCACAAGTGGCGCTGATGGCGCAGGCGCGCAGCATGACCGTCCACAACAGCGTGCCCGAAGACCTGCACGCCACCGTCAACGCAAGCCTGCTCTCCCAAGCCGTGCTGAATCTGCTCTCGAACGCGCTGAAGTATTCGCCCGAGGGAACCACCGTTGCCATCGGCGGCGATCTGGTGAACGGCTTCGCGGAGATCCAGGTACGCGATGAGGGTCCAGGCGTGGCGGAGGAGCACCTCTCGCGACTGTTCGAGCGCTTCTACCGCGTCGATGCGGCGCGCAGTCGCGAGGGCGGCGGCACCGGGCTTGGCCTGGCCATTGTGAAGCACATCGCCATGGTGCACGGCGGCTCGGCATCGGTCGACTGTCCGAGAAATGGCGGCACCGTTTTCACGATGCGAATCCCGCGCGGCTTCCGCCAAATGAACGCAATCTGAACAATCCACGCGCGCCCATCGGAGAGCATCAAGCCCATGCATCACCGTGCCCCATTGCCGTTCCTTGCCATGGCCGCCGCATCAAGCGCCCTGCTCGCTGCTGCGACTGGGATTTCGCAGTCACCGCCTGACCCGAAGGCCCTTCGGGGGTCCATACGAATCGATGGTTCATCCACGGTGTTCCCTCTGACGGAAGCCGTGACGGAGGAGTTCGCCAAGATCGCGCCACGGGTGAACGTCACGGTCGGTGTCTCAGGCACGGGGGGCGGGTTCAAGCGCTTTTGTCATGGTGAGACGGCGATCTCCAATGCATCACGCCCGATCGCACCAAGTGAAGTGGCAATGGCAGCGGAGGCAAAGATCGATTTCATGGAGATACCCATGGCGATCGACACCCTGTGTTTCGTGGTGCATCCCAAAAACGACTGGATGAAGTCCATCTCGATCGAGCAAGCCCGCCGCATCTATTCGGAGGGCGGACCACGCACGTGGAAGGAGGTCGATCCATCCTGGCCAGACCGTGCGATCAAGCGGTACTCCCCTGGTACAGATTCGGGGACATTTGACTACTTCAAGGACGCTGTCATGGGCAAGGACGCCAAGGTGCGTACGGATATCAGCGTCAGCGAGGATGACAACGTGCTGGTGCTCGGCGTCGCGGGGGACATCGATGCCATCGGTTTCTTCGGCATCGCCTTCTACACGGAGAATCAGAGCCGACTGCGATCGGTGCCGGTGCTTGGTGCCGCCGGAACGCCCGTCGTGCCTTCTGCCGCCACCGTACTCGACGAGACCTACCCGCTTGCCCGACCGCTCTTTCTCTACGTGAACGCCAAGGACGCTGCGCGCCCGGAAGTCGCCGCGTACCTCGACTTCTACCTTTCCAATGTCTCGGACCTGGCCACGGAAGTCGGCTATCTGCCGCTGACAAAGGATCAACTGACCAAGTCATCGGCGAACTGGGCTGCACGGCGCACGGGCACGCAGTTCGTGAAGGACGGCAAGCGAGTCGAGGGCACGTTCCAGAAGA
>Ga0194128_10008976_pt1 | contig 12438 bp, 10 predicted proteins | sample TA2KigCa65mmetaG_FD_148650 | JGI IMG/M metagenome (GOLD analysis project Ga0194128, IMG submission 148650) | Freshwater microbial communities from Lake Tanganyika, Tanzania - TA2015037 Kigoma Deep Cast 65m | ecosystem: Environmental > Aquatic > Freshwater > Lake | place: Tanzania: Lake...
TGGAATCCCAACTCGCTGGCAAGCCTGTTTGACACTGAAGAGGTTACCGAGGCCAAAGTCAACAATGGCCACACTAGGCAGGCTGGTTTGCGCCACTTACCACACCCTCAAGCTGAGGCCGGCACGCGACGCCGCAGCGCCCCAAGTACGCCTTGACCTCGCCGATACTCGAGCCCTGCACCCTGGAAAAGACTCCCTGTCTCCGAAGGAACTCTATGTTGCCCTCTTCAACGTACTGCGCATGCTGGACCTGATAGTCCGCGGCAACTGGATAGTGCAGCAGCGACGCCAGGCTGACTGCATCAGCCTTCCCTTTCTGGATGACCTCTGACACATGCTCCAGCTTGCCTGCGCCTCCGCACGCAATCACCGGGATGGGCACCGACTCGGCCACCCTTCGGGTGAGTTCAAGGTCAAATCCCCCTCCGGTTCCTTCCCTCTTGATGGCCGTCACCATGATTTCACCGGCCCCCAGTTCCACAGCCCTCACCGCCCACTCGAAGGGGTCCACCCCGCTCCGCTCACGGCCGTAATCGGTGTAGCACTCGTACTTCCCGTCGGACTTTCGGAACGCCTCGATGGACACCACCACGGTGGACGAGCCAAAGGCACTGGCGACCTCCCGGATGAGTTCAGGCCTTCGGATGGCGGCCGTGTTGATAGCCACCTTGTCGGCCCCTGCCCGCAGCACCGTGCGGACATCCTCCACGCTTCTGAGACCGCCCCCGACCGTGAGCGGGATGAAGATTTCCCGCGCCGTCCGCTCGATGATTTCCAATAGACTGTTCCGGCCGTAGAGGCTGGCGACCGCGTCGATGTAGAGCAGCTCGTCGGCGCCACCTTCGTAGTAGCGCCTGGCGAAGTACTCTGGCTTGCCCAGAACCCGCAGGCCCTCCATCTGAACCCCTTTCACGAGGTTGGGGCCTTTGATGTCAAGCCGGGGGATGATGCGGATGGTCATCACCAATCACCGAGCCTTAGCGCGGCTCGCTGCTGTCTCCAGGTCCGCCCTCAGCCCATCCGGAGCCAGGTGCACGAGGTTGATACGCCGCATGGTGTACAAGTCAGAGCTATTGATGCGCCCAAGATTCTTCTCAAACTCGGGCGTATCCCACGGATCGAAACTGGCGCTGATGGTCTTGCCTGTTAGCTCGCCAGCTCGCTCGGACAGCAGGAACCGCACACAGGCAACCGGAATCGACATGGAAACCGCCCCCGTTTGTAGGCGGCGCACCGTATCCTGAAATTGTTGCTCCCCCGCCAGAGCAGGACCGGCGGCAAGGGTCGCCTCATGAATCTCCGTGGCCACGAAGCCCGGTGCTACAGCGTTGACCCGGATTCCCGCTTCAGCCAATTCCACGGCCAGCGTCTCCGTCAACCTTACTACGGCGGCCTTGGATACCGCATAGGCACTGTAGTTGGCCAAGGCGTTGAAGGCCCCTCCGCCCGCAAAGTTAACGATGACAGGCCGTCTCTCGCGCCGCATCAGGGGGACGACATGCTTCACCATCAAGTACGTGCCGAATAGGTTTATGTCCAGCGTCTGCATCCACTTCCGGCTGTCGGTTCGCAGAAGGGGCCCAATCGGGCCGAAACCTCCCGCGCAGCTCACCAGCCCATCCACAGAGGAAGTCCTGGACTGGACCTGGGAAACGAACTCCTTCACCTGAGCTTCGTCGGAGACATTGCACGAATAGCCGAAGGCCGACGGGCTATCTCGCGTCACCTCCCGCAGCTTGTCCGCCCTACGTGCACAGGCGTACACGGCAAACCCTTCGGCTGCAAGGGCTCGGGTCACCGCGGCACCTATGCCGGAACTCGCGCCCGTAACGATGACATGCCTTGACTGGCTAATCCGATGCTCCGACCGCAACGTACCGCAAGCCGTGCGCCGCTGCCGCTCTGCCGTCCATGATTCCCACGCAGTCCAGAATAACCGCCGGCCCCTTCATCCCTTTTCTCAGCGCCTGGTAGTCCGTGTCAGCAAACTCATCCCAATCAGTCAGCACCAGAAGACAGTCCGATGCGCTCGCCGCCTCCCAGCGCCCACATTGGCTTACTGTCCCATCTAGCTCCGGCGGCAACGATGCCGCTGGATCGTAGGCCATGAGTTCAGCCTTCCCCGCCAACTCTTTCAAGGCCCGCACAGCGAAAGAGTCGAGGGTGGAAGAGGTGTTCTTTTTGTATGCAAGCCCCCAGACGCCAATCCTCGGCACCTGGACAAAAGGGAAGATATGCCTATCGAGCTGCCGACGTACCCATGCGCTCCTACCAGCGTTGTACCGCAAGACATAGTCCACCAAGCCTACCTCGGCACCCGATCTGCGGCCAAGGGCACTGAGCCGGAGTAGGTCTCTCTCCAGATTGCCACCGGCGAAACCAAGTCCGGGTTTGAGATAAGCGTACTGCCCAATCCGGCGGTCTTGCCGCAGAGCTGGCACTACCTCTCGCATGTCGGCTCCAGAACTCTCGCAAAGATCTGCCAGAGTATTCGCAACGGTGAGCGACGTGGCCAGGTAGAGATTGATGGCCTGCTTCGTCAACTCCGCACTTTCATAAGACATCCACAAGACAGGGCAAGAAAAGCGAGAGAGAAGCCGGTGAAACGGCTCGCTGTTTAAAGGCTGACCCGAATCCGTGCCAATGATGATACGCTCAGGATGCAAACACCTCTCTACCGCGTTACCAATCACCAGGGTCTCCACCCAGTGGCATAGCTCAAAATTCAACCCTGGCCTCGACGCCTTGACGCTTTCCGCCAAGTGCCGACTAAACCCCACCGGAATCTGACTCATAACGGCCAGAGCGACACCGTCGGATAAGTGTGGAACAACCCGCGCTATCGTTTCGTCGAGGCGTTGGGTACTGGATGTGTCACTGCCCCTCGGCTCCGTGTCCACACCGATGCAAACCACGGAGCAGCGCCTTAGGCTGCCAAAGTCCGTGGTAAAGCCCAGCCTAGAACCAGCGCTGCCGAGCAACTCCTTCAACTTGGGCTCATGAGGAAACGCGTGGCCTTCCCCCGATGCCGAAACCTGGGTTTGGTCCGCATCCACTGCGACCACGTCCCAGCCCAGGGAGGCGAAGCAGATGCTCGTCACGGTGCCCAGGTGCGACAAGCCGACCACCCCGATGTTCACACTACCCGCCTCTTGCGGCCATTGGCTGGCTCGGCCGCGCTGGCAGCAATGGCCTCGAGGGCCGATGCGATCCACACATCCTTCTCGATGGTGTTCCCACCGCTGACGCACAACGTCTTGAAATGCTGGTACTCTGCCTCCCAGGTAGGATCGGGCCCGTTAGATGCCGTCACCTGTTCCAGGGGAACGCCGCTGGGGAAGACCCGCTTGCGCACTGTCAACGTGCTGGTACCCCACTTCATCAGTCCGTTCACGTGTGCACTGCCTGTCTCACCGATGACGTCTATGGCAAAGGTGTTCTTCCAAGAGAGCAGCGAGGCCTCCGCCTCGATCGCGACATCCCCACTGGACCCGAAGGCCACATGATCGTAGGCGTGGTTCTCGTGGCGGTACAGCCCCCAAACCTGGAACGGCGCAACGGAGGGCCCAAGCAAGAAAAGCACCAGGTCCAGCAGATGAGAGCCTAGGTCGGCCAATACCCCCAAACCCTGGTCTCGCCAGGTGCCCTTGACGTTGGCTGCCGTCCCATTACCGTAGAAAAGCCGCGTCCAATAGACTCGACCTAAGGCTCCCGAGTCTAGGGCTTCCTTGAGACGCACGATATTGGGTTCGAAACGATGGTTGTAGGCGGTATAGCACGCCACGCCCCTTTGCCTGGCAAGCTCAGCCAATCGTTCCAGCGTTCCCCTTCCCGACCCTAGCAAGGGCTTCTCTACCAGGGAATGTTTGCCACGGGAGAGTAGGTATTCCAGGGTCTCCGCCTTGGCTGCATCAGGTGTACAAACCAGGGCCGCATCGAAAGAGTCCAAGGGTACATCCAGCACACTGACGTAATCGGCCCCGGGGGTAGCAGGATCCACGGTAGCCACCACATCGCGGCCTGCGACGGTCTGGCGCTTCTTGCCCTGGTTACCCAAGCCGACGATGATTACCCTCATGAATACCGAGCCTGCTGCTCTACTGCATGTAGCTTTTGGAGCACCGCCTCAGGTGCGACCGGGCGGTTACCCTCGTGTTCGCAAGCCACTGCAGCAGCCATGGTCCCAAGGATGGATGCGATGGCCACTGAACGTGTAGCGATGAGCCCAAGAGTTGCATAAGCTAGCAGCGCATCCCCAGCACCCACGGGGTCCACCACATTGACGGCGAAGCTGTCGATGCCGAAGAAGGACCGCACATCGTGACTGGGGGCCCGATACGTCATGATCCCCTTATCCCCCAGCTTCAGGATCAAGTACTTGCAGCCCGCTCTCTTGTAAAGTTCGAGCGATAAGGGGCGGACCACCGAGTCCTGGTCCCCCAAGGCGAACCGCGCCTCCCGTTCGTTGGGAGTGATCAGGTCGAAACCCTGAAAGTCCAAGATGTTGCCCCAGCGACTGGCGACCTGGCTGTCGGCTACGCGGACGGTGCCCTCGGGTATAGCCGCTACGAGCCGGGGCACTGTGTTTCGATTGAACATGCCGTGCCGAAAGTCGCTGAACACGACCCCATCGACTTTGTTGGAGGACACGGACTCGGCCAACGCCTCCAGGGTACGGTCCGAAATAGGCCGGTTATCTACCCTATCCACCTTGAGCAGATGATGTCCGCTGGCGATGAACACCCTTTTCTGTGTCGTGACCCTGGTGCGCTCAATGAACGGCTGGCAGTCTATGCCATGGTCGGACATTTCGCTCAGAACGAAGTCTCTGAGGTTATCCTCTCCCAGCACGGTGGAGAAGCGGACTTCTGCGCCCGTCTCACGGAGATGCCTACTGACAACCGCCGCACCGCCGGCGAAATCCACCTCGCGTTCCAGTTTCACACTCAACGTAGGAGTTTTGGTGGCGCTGCTGCCTATGACCGAACAATAGGCGTAGGAGTCCACGATAGTGTCCCCGACCACATGGACGCGGATACCCCGCAGTTGGTCCAGGCTGCGCTTCAGCCCCTCGAAGGTCACACCCTCCGATTCCATCAAGGTCAGCAGTTTTTCCGTGGAGATGTTGGGCGGGGTCCTCTCGATGAATTTCGAGGAGGAGTACACCACGTCTCCCGGCGTGAAGATCATCTCGCCGCCGTAGCTGCTGACGAGCTTCATCTCCTCGCGTGTCTTGGACGGCATCGCCCCGTCCTGGTATTCGTAGCCCTTGGCGAAGAAATCGGGCTGAAGATACCCGATGTTCTCCAGGGGCTTGGGATGATTGTCGATGACGACGTAGTCCACCACCTCGATAGCAGCCAGATTCATGGCCCGAAGCTGTTGGGGCACGAAAGGGCGGTAGTCTGCTTTCGTGATGTGGGAATCGGAAGTCAAACTGACGATCAGGACGTCCCCTAGGCTCTTGGCGTACATGAGGTGACGTATGTGGCCAGGATGCACCAGATCGAAGGTCCCGTGGCACATGATGACCTTCTTGGCCCGGGGCCTCGGCCCGATGATCTCTCTCATCTGCTCAGGGGTCTTAATCTTGCGCCTGTAGTCGTTCTCAGGATCACCGGGCATGGCTATCTTGGCCCTGAGAGGGCGTTGAACCAAGCGCGAGTGGCTCTCTCTATGGATGTCGGCTCCCACACGGGGGCATGACGCCAGTACTGAAGGTCATGGAGCATGATGGCCACTCCCTCATCAAAGGAAACTGTCGGCTCCCACCCGAGATGGCTGCGGATCTTAGAGATGTCCGCCCAGGTACAATCAGGCTCGCCCGGCCGCTTAGGCACATGGACCACGTCTCCACCCAGCAATTGGACCAAACGGTTGACCGATTGCGGCTTCCCCGCGCCCACGTTATAGACTTCGCCGACCCGGTCGGACTTGGCACCCGCTAGGAACGCGCCAGCCACATCGGTGACAAACACGAAGTCCCGTGTTTGGTTGCCGTCGCCCACCACGGTGAACGGCTTTCCCGCGAGTTTCTGTGCGAGGAACACACCGAACACCGCCCCGTAGGCTCCCGACGTGCGGGCCCTTGGGCCGTAGGCGTTGAACAGCCTCAACGATACCGCGGGCAGTTTGTACACTCTGCTCCAGTGCAGCACCAGTTCCTCGCCCATGAGCTTCGTGAGAGCGTAGGGGTACTGCGGCCTGATGTCCGCGGTCTCGGGCGTGGGGTACATGTCCGGAATCCCATAACATGAAGAGGAGGCGGCATAGACAAAGCGCTTCACTCCAGCGTGACGTGAAGCCTCCAGCACTGCGAAGGTGCCATCTACGTTGGTGCGTAGGTATTCTCCAGGTCGCTCGACAGATGGCACTATCTCCGCCTTGCCCGCCAGATGGAAGACCCAGTCCGCCTGGGCGAAATGAAGCTGGATGTGAGACAGGTCGGCCACGTCAGTCTCGACGATCCTTAGAGCAGCGGTGCCGGCATGGCGAGCCAGGTGCTCACGCCGCCCAGTAGAGAGGTTGTCCAGCACGGTGACCTGGTGCCCCCCGGCCAGCAGCAGGTCCACCAGATGGCTGCCGATGAACCCAGCCCCGCCGGTGACGATAGCCTTCAAAGGCCTAGTCCGCCCCGTAGAAGCTCCAAATGCAGGCGATCACATGCTCTAGCTGCACAGATGACAGCCACGGATGCACCGGAAGACTCATTATTCGCTTGGCCTGTGCCTCGGCCCTGGGAAAGTCTCCCTCCCTGTACCCCAGCGCGCGAGTCGCGTCCTGAAGGTGAATTGGAATCGGATAATGGACCTTCGTCTCGACCCCTCGCTCCGAGAGGTGGCGTTGAAGCTCGTCTCTTCGTTCACACTGGACAACGTAAGTCTGGTAGACTGCCCGCTCGTCGGGGCCTTCCACGGGAACCTGCACCAGCCCGTCCAGCACTCTTGAGTAGGCGGCTGCGTTGCGTCTTCGGGCCTGCGCCCAATCCTCCAAATGCCTGAGTTTAACGGAGAGGATGGCAGCTTGAAGAGTATCAAGCCGGCTGTTGAGGCTGCAAAACCCCCACTCATCCCGGCTGCGCAGGCCGTGGTTGCGTGCCTTCATGGCGAAGCGGTAGATAGCCTCGTCGTCGGTGGTAATCATGCCTCCGTCTCCACAGGCGTTCAGGTTCTTGAGAGGATGAAAGCTGAAGCATCCAGCCGCGCCAAAGGATCCCACTTTTTGGCCACGATAGATGGATCCCACGGCTTGGGCCGCATCCTCTATCACCGCCAGCCCACGCCTCCGAGCGATGTCCAGGATAGCGCGCATGTCAGCCGGACGGCCGGTGAGATGAACAGGCAATATCACCTTAGTGCGACGAGTGATAGCCTGCTCCATGATGCTCGCATCCAGGTTATAGTCATCGCCCACGTCGACGAAGGTCGGTTTGGCGCCTGCCATCATCACAGCCGAGGCCGAGGCCAGAAAGGAATTGGGGGCTGTAATGACTTCGTCCCCTGGCCCAACCCCTACGGCCTTCAGGGCTAGAACAAGGGCGTCGGTTCCATTGGCCACACCAATCGCGAAACGTGTTCCACAGTAGGCTGCAAACTCCTCCTCGAAGTCGGCGAGTTCCTTACCCTGGATAAAGTTCCCGTGGGCCAGAACACCTTCTACAGCCGCCATTATTTCTTCTTTGATGGAATGGTGCTGTGCTGGCAGGTCTAGGAAGGGCACCCGCGGGGTTCCCCCTACGGTCTGCGTCCTCACCGGAGCCTCACTTCCTGCATGCGGCGGATGTTAAAGTACCGGCTGTCAGTCAGGGGGTTTGGCAACTCTCCCTGATTGAACGCCCGACACAGGTCGCGAACCGCGTCCTGAATCGTCCTTCGTGGTTGGAATCCGAGGTCGTGGGCGATTTTCTTGGAGGAGATGTGGTAGGACCTGATGTCGTTGGATGGCGTGGTGACGATCTCCGGGCACTCCCGGCCGGGAAACTGCTCGCTCACCACCCCTTGAACCAGTTCCGCAATCTCGGCAATCCGCAGGTTCTGATACCCCACATTGAAGGTCTCGCCGGCTATCTTTTGGTCAGGCTCCCGAAGTAGCTGGGCGTAGAGCTCCACTATGTCCTGCATGTGAATGTTGGGACGTGTTTGATCCCCACCGAAGACAGTGATGAGACCCTTGTTCACTGCATGGTTAGTGAGGATGTTGACTGTCAAATCCAATCGCTGCCGCGGGGAATAGCCACAAACCGTGGCGGGCCTGACCACTACGGTAGTGAAGTCGTTCGATTGTTCCTCTAGAAGAAGGGGCTCACACAGACCTTTGTACCGATTGTAGTCAGTCAGAGGTACCAAGGGGTGGTCTTCGGTCACTTCCTGCGCCTGGCTGACGCCGTACACACTAGACGTGGAGGCATAGATGAAGCGCCTGACCCCACTGGCCTTGGCGATGCGCACCAGTGGCTTGAAGGCATCGTAATTGATGGAGCGGCTGAGGACCGGGTCAAGCTCGAAACTGGGGTCGTTGGAGACACAGGCCAGATGAATCGCCGCATCACAGCCCCGCATGACCTTACGCAGCAGTTCCTGGTCACGAATATCCCCCTTCACCTCCTCCAACTCTGGTCGGCCCCTAATCTTGTCCAGCGTGTGCTCACCGTACAGGTATAAGTCCAAAACTCGAACCCGGTGCCCCTCCTCCAAGAGCCTGGGCACTAACACGCTGCCTACGTATCCGGCACCCCCGGTCACCAGGACCGTCTTAAGCTGCACGACGGGAAACCGCCAGTTGCCCGAATAGCGAGAAATGCCGTTTATACACGTCTGATGTACACACGACGAGTGGACGTGGCAAGCCGCGGATTACTCCTAGAACCAGCGATGACCATTTCACCTCGGCTAGACTGGACACCCGAGGGATAGGAACGGGTTGAGGTAGCCCAGTTCCCTCACGCCCGTGAGCGTCCGCCAGAAACAGGTAGAACCTCTGGCCTTGGGCTTCCACGAACGCGGGCTCCCACGGGACAAAGTCTAGGGCACGCACTGTTCGCAGCACATCTTCGAGGGGACTATTCAGATCCACCTGCTTCAGCCCTAAGAGAGAGTCCCTGGGATTGAGAAACGACTCCTCTTCCGGCGCCGGGAACCTGAGACGATAATCCCCGTCTAGCACTCGAGGTAACCATTGTCGAACCAGAAGTTCAGACTCCCGAGTAGTCCGCTCGTAGAGTTCGCGTGAAGTCTCGTGCGGCAAGATCAGACACCGACGCTCAGCTACGATGCCACCAGAGTCCAGGTCGGCCACCATCTGGTGAAGAGTGGTGCCATACTCGTCGTCGTTGGCCAAAATCGCATGGGAATAGCCGTTACAGCCGCGCCAGCGGGGAAGAGGCGCTTCGTGAAGGTTGAACGCGCCAGAGCCCACGTGCTGAAGGTACTGGCCTTCCACGACCAGAGGGTATAGTACAGAGAACAAAAAGTCCACGCGCCTTTCACCCATGGCCGACCGCGGGAGTATGGGAATCCCCTTGGCTTCACAGTAGTCACGAACCTCGTGGCTGCCCCACCACACCTCTCGCCTCGCCCTGGTGCAGACGCCCACCAGTTCCACTCCCGGAAGGCCTTCAAGGAACTGAAGGCACCGCAGACCGAGCGGTTTCTCTCCTAAGAAGATTACCCTTCTGGAACCCACCGCCCGCGAGCCACTCCTCTTTTCATCTCCATCAATCCAGATTATGGTCGAAAGTCAAAAAGTGGTAGTCTCCGTCATACCCCAGCTCGGCAAACCTGTTCAACCACTCCTGGGTACTGCGCACCGTCTTGATTGTGATGACCCAAGCCTGAAGGCAACGGCGCTGGTGTTCGGTCACGTAGCTATTAGGCTGAACGAACTTCGCGCCCTTACATACCCTGACAATCTCCTTTATGGCCTTATCTGCCTCCTCGGGCACCAAGTTGTGAAGAACATCTTTGGCGATGACCAAGTCGAAGAAGCCATCTGTCCACCTGCTTAAATCACTGGCAGTGCCGACAAAGCACTGGTTCCTAACGGCTTGGGGCACATTGGCTATCGCGTAGTCACTTATGTCGAGACCGAACACTTGTGGAATCCCATGCCGATAGAACTCGTATAGAAGAAAGCCCTTGGCGCAGCCGATATCTAGGACCCGCGAGGACTCATTCAACAGGTAATGGTCTATCATGCTACGTACGATGGGAGCAAACCTCCCGTCGTAGTGATATCCCCCATAACCGAATGGTAAGGCCCCGTCGAAGTACTCCTGTCCATACCGGAGCATCAGCTCACGGTCCGCCGGAGATATCTGCACGCGGCGTTTGATGAGTTCTGGACGATTCTGAGTCCGAAGAGAACCGAACCAGTCTTTGTCCTGAAACACTACCATTCTCCCTTCAAGCTCTTGACCTTCTCAGTACCAATACTCAACCTATCTGCATTTCCGCTCTTCGACGAGGGGCTTAAGGGCAACCGATAGCTCACTGAGTTCGTGGTAGGAGATTACTATGGCGCCGGAGGAAAGTGGTGCCTACCCTGGAGACCATCGGCCCGTGATTCCTGGCGTGCTTGAAAACCGACCAGAACCTGCCCTGCAACTCATTGTCCTCCGATGTGGTCTGCCACGCCCCACGCAGGCGTTCCTCCATCTCGATTGCGAGCTCTGCAATCTCTACAGCTGAGTTCTCGACCAGTTCTATACCAGCATTCTCGTAGTCCTCGGACCTGTCATAGATAAACGCTTCTGAGTCGAAAATCTCGCGGAATGTCATAAACCGCCTCTCGCGCCGTAGCCACAGCAATTTGGGTATAAACAAGTAATTCTCGGCCCAAGTGGGTGCCAATTCAATCGGCACAACATTAACCAAAGCCACCGGCCTGCGGAATACTGGGGCCACCGTAAACAGCCCGCAATGTGAACCTAGGTAAAACTCGGAGTGAGCAATCAGAAATAAGTCCAGAAAGTCCGTCCTGCACTTGGTCGCATAGTCAATAACCATCGGGATGTCATGGGGTAGGGATTTCTCTACCACCGAACCCATCCTAATAGCATGGTATCCGCGACGAGCCAGTTCCTTGGCGGCGGGAACAAAGTTGGCTACATCCGAATCGCGATAATCGTGGTACCGCCAGTCCTTGCCCGAGTGGCTGACGTCAAGATATGCCGAGTCTCGAGCGTGAAAGCAGACATAGGAATCCCCCTCTGGTATTCCCATCTGTCGCAACAACTCCCGGCCTAAGCGTTCTTCCTCGGGGGTGAAGCGTAGATGGGGTTGGGTCAAAGCTATGAGGCGATGCATGTCCTGGCTGTATGATTCCCAAGAACGCAGAACGACCTGATGGGCTTGACCACCTGGGAGTCGTCGGTTCATCCGGTCAAGGACTGCTGCGTAGGGCCAGACACGAAGGGTTCGCTCCCACATCCTCCGAAGTTGCTGATTGCATACAGGCGCGGCGTTGTAGAAGATGTCCACGGCCCTGCGGGGTGTGAGACCAGCATCTCGCTGGCAAAGATATAACTCCGTGTCGAAGGCGTAGTGGCCGATCCTGCTGCTGTGCAACGCTCCAATCCGTATCACGACCAGCGGTCGCAGAGCCCGAATCACCAATACCAGTATCAGGGCCAGAAGGTCGGCAGCTGGCCTGAGCAGGTCGTTAGCCAGCCACCGCGCTTTGCGCAGCAGGACGGGGAAACCACCTTCTCGTATCCTCTCCTTCTCCGTGAGAGACATCTCCGCTTCGCCCATACCCTGCGGAACTCGAGCACCAGCCGGGACCATGCCATCCGCTTGCCAGGTGGACCAGGCCAGCTTCGGGTGTACGGCACCGGCCCACCTAGCGTAGTACTCGTTGCCGCGCCGATCGTGTACGGTGAACGACACCACATCTTTCTCTGCCACGCTGGCCTGCCGACCTATGACTGCGCCAATCTCCACCGTTATCCGGTACGTCCTCCGGTTGAGAAGGTTGGGCGGAAGCCTACACTCTGTGACAAATAGCCCCTGCGGGAACGTCCGCCCGAACCAGGTGTCAACCCCGCTGTTGGCCGGGGGCAGGTTGGCCGACTGCAGCACGTACACGCCATGGTCGTCGTGGAGCACGACGTTGACATGGGGACTCATCCCAGGCAACAGCATCCAGTAAGCTACTTGGACCACGACCTCGTCTTCCATGTCGAAGTCGCTTGTCACACCGCCACCTGCAGCCATGGTGCGAACGGCGTGCAGGCGTATCTTTCCATCGCCTGGAGCGGTGTTGGGGTTGTCCCAACCCACTTCTCCACTGGTCTCCCGTACGGAGGAGACATATCGCGAGATGACGTCCGGCGTAGGCCCAATCATGGCGATCACACCCCGATCAAGCAGCAGCGCCGTAGGACACAGGCTGGCTATGCTGGCCATCTGATGGGAGACGAGCAGCACCGTTCGGCCTTCG
>Ga0194128_10008980_pt1 | contig 12436 bp, 11 predicted proteins | sample TA2KigCa65mmetaG_FD_148650 | JGI IMG/M metagenome (GOLD analysis project Ga0194128, IMG submission 148650) | Freshwater microbial communities from Lake Tanganyika, Tanzania - TA2015037 Kigoma Deep Cast 65m | ecosystem: Environmental > Aquatic > Freshwater > Lake | place: Tanzania: Lake...
CTCTACTGTCGAAATTGACGCAGGTGTGAAAAGTGGTGAAGGCGTGGCGGTTGGTGTCCGCGGCACATTTCCAGTAATTAGAGCATCAAGTGTGAATGAAAAAATAAACCACAGTACCCATGTGGAAATGGTTAACAAACAATTTAGGGAACGCGGCAACAACGCCTTGACAAAGCCGATTTCCGGGAGATGGCGAGCTCGCAAACCATACTAATTACGCCAAACAGCGAGCCCCGCGAGAGGTGCGAGCGCAAAGCCAATAAGGGTAAATACTGCAAGAGCGAACAATGCGGGTAAGAATGCCAGCAACACGCAGAAGATGACTGAGACTACGCGTGAATTGTTGGGTGGCGGAGCGTGTGAACTCGGGGTAGCCGCGACGTCAGACCGAGTATACCAGTAATCGTCAGCAGTATCAGCAGGTCAGGGCTGATGCCTCGTGCGGCGTCGCCACGGTTGGTTCGCAGAAGGTCAGTTCAGCGGTTGCTTCGCCGCGACCCCCACCGGGCGCGGATAGCGCTCCGGCGTGGGCGCCTCCTTGATGATGCGCACAAGGATGCGATCCTCGGGTAGCCCGGGGAGCCGCACCCGCAGCGTGGCCGGCGGGCGCCCGCCGAGGAGACGGATCGCGCCCCGCGCCGTGGCGATCTCCTCCGCCTGGTTCGCCTTCTTCCACAGCAGGACCGTGCCCCCCACCCGGACGAGCGGCAGACAGTACTCCGCCGCGACCGCCGTGGAGGAGACCGAGCGCAGAAGCGCCACATCCCACGACGCTCGGCGCCGCCGCTCCCGTCCGATCGCCTCGATCCTGCCGCACAGCGTCGCGACGGGTGCGCCGCGATCCGCCGCCGGATCGGCGAGGCCCAGCGCGGCGACCGTGCGCTCGAGGTAGCGCACCTTCTTCTGCGTGGCGTCGACGAGCGTGAGCCAGATGTCTGGTCGGGCGATGCGCATCGGCAGGCCGGGAAATCCCGCGCCCGTGCCCACGTCTACCACCGAGATGCCGGTCTCGGCGGGTAGCGCGTTCAGGCCGGCCAGAGAATCCACAAAATGGAGGATCTCAATCGCGTCGGGATCGACGATCGCGGTGAGGTTCATCTCCGCGTTTCCGGCGATGAGCAGATCGCGGAGACGGGCGAACCGTTCCACCTGCGCGGACCGCATCGTCCACCCGACCCGATCCGCCGCCGCCCGCGCCGCCGCCAGTTCCCCATTTCCTCGCTTCTCGGTGGGAGATGGTGGCGCCCGCCCGACATCTTCGGCACGGGGGTTCGGGGGCAAGGCCCCCGCGTCGTCCATCTCTCCCCCTCCCCTGAGAGGGGAAGGGGCCGGGGGGTGAGGTTCAGTCATGGACCCACCAACTGGATGGCCGCGCCCAGCGCGATGGCCGGCCCGTAGGGCATCGTCCCCGCGCGGCCGCGGCCCGCGAAGAGCAGAAGCACGGCGATCAACCCCCCAGAGAACGCCGCGCCGATGAGCGCGCCAAGCACCCGTGGCCAGCCAACGGCGATCCCCACGAAGAGCGCCAGCTTGACGTCGCCGAATCCGAACACATCCCGACGATAGAGGGCCCGGCCTAGCGCGTAGATGGCCAGCATCGTCCCGCCTCCCGCCAGAGCGCCGACGAGCGCAGACTCGGGCGCCACGCCGCCGGGCAGGAAGGACAGGGCCGCCCAGAGCAGAATCGCCGGGTAGGTGAGTAGATCGGGGACCAGCCTCTCCCGCAGGTCGGTGAGTGTCGCCGCGAGAAGAACCAGCAGCGCGAGCGCATCCGTCAGCCGCGCGGTGGCATCGCCTCCGCGCAGGCTCACGATGGCGAACAGGGCACCCATCAGCAGTTCCGCCGCAAACTGCGCGCGCTCGGGCCACCAGCCGCATCCGGCGCAGCGCGCCCGGAACAACGCGGCCAGCGTCGCGATCGTCACCAGCGGCCCGAGCGGCGCGCCGCAGCGAGGACAGCGGGTCGAGAGCCCGGGCAGCCCCGCCCCGCGCTCCAGAAGGGCATCCGCGGCGCGATAGGCGATGCTCCCGCCGACGATGCCGACGGCGATCCAGAGGGCGAGCAGACCGGGATCCAGCGAGAACGACATTTACAATCCAGGGCAGATGCCGATCTACGAGTATCGCTGTGCCGCGTGCCGGAAGTACGCCCAGATCTTCGCCCGGTCGATCGTCGGCTACGTCGAACCCCCCTGCCCGCACTGCGGCGAGCAACGGCTGCGCAAGCTCATCTCGAAGTTCGCCTTCACCCGATCGCTCGATTCCAAACTGGACGATCTGGCCGATCCCTCGAATTTCAGCCACCTCAATGAGAACGATCCGCGCAGCGTCGCGCGCTGGGCACGGCGGATGGGCGACTCGATGGGGGAGGATATGGGCGACGACTTCGACGACATGATCGACCGCATGGAGGCGGGCGAGATGCCAGAGGGCGGCGAGGGGGAAGGGGACCTTGCCGGACTGGGCGGCGAGGACGGTGATGACTGAGGCTCCCCTCCGCGCGCTCGTGACCGGCGTCGCGGGGCAGGACGGGGGATACCTCGCCGAACTGCTCCGCGCCGAGGGTTACCACGTCGCCGGACTCGTGCACGGCGCGGCGGGACGACAGCGCGCCGTGCAGATGGCGCATCTCGCCGGCGTCGACCTCATCGAAGGGGACATGCGCGATCGTGCCTCGCTCGAGGCCGCGGTCGCCGCTTCGGCCCCCAACGAGATCTACAACCTTGCCTCCTTCTCCGAGCCTTCGCGCGCCTGGTCCGAGGCCGAGGCGAGCGCAAACGTGAACGCGCTCGGACCGCTCCGCCTCCTGGAGATCGTGCGCGAGGCCGGGCGACCGATCCGCTTCGTCCAGGCGAGCACGTCGGAGATCTTCGGCCCACGCGCCGCCAACCCGCAGGACGAGAGCGTGGGACCCAGCCCGATCAGCCCTTACGGCGCTGCGAAGGCGTACGCCCATCAGACGGTCGGGTTCTACCGCGAGCGGTACGGTCTCTTCGCGTGCTCGGCGATCCTCTACAACCACGAGTCACCGCGACGGGGCACCCATTTCGTGACGCGGAAGATCACCCGAACCGCTGCCCGCATCAAGCTCGGCCTCGAACGGGAGATCACCCTCGGCAACCTCGACGCCCGCCGCGACTGGGGGTACGCACCCGACTTCGCGCGCGCTCTCTGGCTCATGGCTCGCGCCGCGCGGCCGAACGACTACGTCATCGGCACCGGGCAGACCCACAGCGTGCGCGACCTGCTCCGGATCGCGTTCGATCACGTGGGTCTCGACCCGGCCGAGTACGTGCGCACCGATGCCGAGATGGCGCGTCAGGCCCAGGCCTACGGACTCACCGCAAACCCGGCCCGTGCGCGAACCCTGCTCGGCTGGGCCCCTTCGATCGGCTTCGAGGAGATGGTGCGCGTTATGGTCGATGTGGATCTCGAGCGGGAGCGCCGCGGCCTCCACTGACGGACGCGATCAGGCCGGAGCACGCCTCACGAGGCCCGCCGCCACCCGGCCGGCGCGCCGGAGGAGCGGCATCGCGCGCTTCAGACCGGCCTGCGCCAGGACGCGCACGCGCACCGGATCGGGGCGTCGGCTGCCGCGGTAATAGCGCAGGCCGATCGCGCCCACGACAGTCGTTCCTCCGGTGGATCCCACACCCTTCAGCGGCGCGCCAAGCGGCCCGGGCAGTCTCCGCGCGAGGATGCGCATCAGGACCCCGCCGAGCGCCGTCGCACCGAGCAGCGGAGCGAGTTCGATCGCCAGGCGGGTCCGCGAGCTCAGATCCCGATCGTGCAGTGCCGCCAATTGGAACAGCAGGACGATCTGATTCCGGGTCAGGACCAGCGTATCGGCCCCCACCATCGCTAGGCTGCCCAGGAGCGGCACCGTCGCCGGCAGAGCGGACATAAGGGCGAGTTGCCCGTTCGTCAGCGCGGCATCGCGGATGAGCGCCCGCGCGATGCCGGGACGAAGCGCCGGGAGGGCCCGGCCGATCGCCAGCGCGCGGTTCGTTAGGTGCCGAGCGATCGCCACGGCGATGCGATCCGCCGCGCCGGGCTGGTTGGCGCTCAGAGACACGATCTCCCCGGTGGAGATGCCGAGCGCCGCGGCGACCTGACGGCACGCGGCATCCGCGCGTGCCACCTCGTCCACGCGGTTGACCACGACGATCGGGCGCCGCGCCGCGTGGCGGCGATACCACTCCAGCGGACCGCTCTTCACGGGATCGCGCGCGTCGATCAGCAGGAGGGCCACGTCGACCGCCAGGCCGTAGTGCACATCGCTCACATCGACGAGGATTCCGCTAGGCCGATGTTCCGCGCCGCGGGTGATCTGGTTCCGCAGGGTGCGCCGGCCTACGCCGGGCTCGCCGACGATCACCACCGCCACCGTGCGGGCCGCCGCGACGGCCACCGCAGCCGGATCGATCTCGCCGAGGATTCGCCAGAACGCCGGCGCCGCGCCGAAGCGTGTGACCCAGCGCATCGCCCGGAGTGTACCTGTCCCGCGGCCGACTCGGCCTGGACGAGCCAAGCCGGACCTCGGCCACACCCCTGCCGATCGGCGCCGTTGCCGCGCTGGTACGATGCCGTGCGATGGACGATCTACTCCTCGGCGTGGACATCGGCACGATGAGTTCCAAAGCCGTGCTCGCCCGCCCAGACGGCACGGTCGTTGCCACCGCAACCCGCCAGCACACACTCTCGCTGCCGCGACCCAGTTGGGCCGAGCACGACGCAGAGGCGGTCTGGTGGAACGACGTCCGCTCGCTCATCGCCGAAATGGCGCGAGTCGGCGGGAGGGGGATCCGCGCCGTGTGCCCCAGCGGGATCGGCGCGACGTTTCTGCCCGCCAACGCCGCAGGCATGCCGCTGCGTCCGGCGATCCTGTACGGCATCGACACGCGCGCCGAACCGCAGATCCGCTTTCTCAACCGGCAGATCGGTGCCGAGCGGATCCTCGCCCGCTGCGGATCGCCCCTCACGAGCCAGGCGGTCGGGCCGAAGATCCTCTGGGTTCGCCGCCAGGAACCGGACGTCTGGGCACGCACGCGCCGCTGGTTCATGGCGAACTCCTTCGTCGTCCATCGGCTGACCGGCGCGTACGTTCTCGACCACGTCTCGGCGAGCCAATCGCCGCCGCTCTACGACCTGTCCCGGCACGACTGGATCCCCGAGTGGGTGCGCGAGGTCTGCCCCGAGCTGGAACTGCCGCGCCTCTTGTGGCCTGGCGATGTCGCCGGCACGGTCACCCCCGAGGCAGCGCGCGCGACCGGACTGCCGGCCGGAATTCCGGTCGCCGCCGGGACCATCGATGCCTGGGCCGAGGCCACGAGCGTGGGCGTACGCGTGCCGGGCGATGCGATGGTGATGTACGGCACGACGATGTTCGTCGTCGAGGTCGTCGATCGGCCCCTCATCGACCGTCGGATGTGGGCGTCGATTGGCGTCTTCCCGGGTACCCTGAATCTGGCCGCGGGGATGGCGACCTCCGGCGCGCTCACGGGCTGGGTGCGGAATCTCGCCGGCGGAGTGCCGTTCGAGACGCTTCTCGCCGAGGCGGCTGAGTCCGGACCGGGCGCAAATGGACTCGTCGTCCTTCCCTACTTCGCCGGCGAGAGGACCCCGCTGTTCGATCCGGATGCTCGCGGCGTGATCGCCGGGCTGACGTTGCGTCACGGTCGGGGCGATCTGTATCGGGCGATGCTCGAGGGCACCGCATTCGCGCTGCGCCACAATCTCGAGGTGATGCGCGCGATCGGCGGCGGCGGTCGAAGGCTCATCGCCGTCGGGGGTGGAACCCGCGGCGATCTCTGGACGCAGATCGTCTCCGACGTCATCGGACGGCCGCAGGAGGTCCCCCGCCAGACGATCGGCGCAGCCTACGGCGACGCGCTGCTCGCCGGCCATGCCAGCGGTCTCGTTTCGCGCGAGAGCACCTGGACGACCACTGACCACGTCGTGACACCGCGCGAGGAAGTGCGCCGCCTCTACGACGACCTGTACGATCGCTATCGCGCCCTCGGCCGGACGACCCGGCGGACCCAGCACCGCCTGGCGGCCCTGCAGCGGCGCGCGAAGCGCTCCCGGGAGGAGGCCCACCGATGACGACCCGCGTGATTCTCGATACCGATATCGGCACCGACGTCGACGACTGTCTCGCCCTCGCGTTCCTCCTCGCCTCGCCGGAGATCAGCCTCGATGCGGTCACCTGCGTTCATGGTGACGTGGACCTTCGCGCCCGGATGGCGATCGAACTGCTCGGCCTCCGTGGCCGCGATGAATTGCCCGTCTACCGCGGCGCCTCCCGGCCACTGCTCGATCGCCGCCCGATCTACTGGGCCGGTCACGAAGGACAGGGGTTGCTGGAGGGCTTGCGCCACCGCCGGTCCCCGGCGAGCGAGCACGCCGTCGATCATCTCGTTCGCCACGTGATGAGCCATCCGGGGCAGATTCATCTCCTGGCGATCGGCCCGCTTACGAACGTCGCGCTGGCGCTCCTGCGCGAGCCCGCCCTCGCCGGCGCGCTCCAACACCTCACGATCATGGGAGGGGCGCTCCGCGGGGTGGACCTGCTCGATTCGGGATACGCCGAGCACAACATCCGATGCGACCCCGAGGCCGCCGATGTCGTTCTCCGGTCCGGCGCTCCGATCTCGCTCGTGCCGCTGGACGTGACGCTGCGCGCTCAGGTCCGCCGCGTCGATCTTGCCGCGATACGAACTTCGGGCGACCCGTTCCACCTGACCATCGCCGACCAGATCGAGCGCTACCCGCAGTTCGCGCGCACGGGCGGTACGTTTCTCCACGATCCCCTCGCCGCGGCGACGCTGATCGACCGCGCGCTTCTGACCTGGCAGAACCTCCACGTCGCTGTCGAGACGAGCGGCGAGCACGCCGCGGGCGTGACCTTTATGCGCGCTCCGGCCGAAGGGTACCCCCCGCGTGCCGCCGTCGCGTTGGGGATCGATCCGAGTCGCGCCGAGTGCGCGATCGTCACCCGGCTTGCGGCCTGAGTGGCGGCGCGTCCCCGCCCTCTGCCGCTCCTGCCGTTGGCCCTCGTTCTCCTCGTCCTGTACCTCGCGCCTGCTCGAGCCGACGCCGCCGACTGCCAGTTCGTGCTCGGCTTCAAAGCGTTCCGCGAAGCCCTGCTCACGATCGTCGGGGACTGCGCGGCGAACGAGGCCCACGATCCCGAGAAGGGGCAGACTTTCCAGCCGACAATTGGGATCGACGGCCGTGGCGGCCTGCTCGTCTGGAGGAAGAGTGATAACGCCACCGCCTACACGGACGGACACTGGACCTGGGTGCGCGGGCCGTCTGGCACCCAGCGCCGCCTCAACACGCAGCGCCTCTCCTGGGAGCAAGACCCGCCCTGGCGCACCATCCGCCTCTCGCTGCCCGCGGAGGGCCAGACCGTCGGCGCGCGGTTCCGGCTGGTGGGGTGGATCGACCTCGTTCCTTTCGAGAAGAACCTCAGCTACCGGCTCACCGACGTGAGTGGCCGGGAACTGCGCGGCGGTCCGATCGCCGTCCGCGGCGAATACGGGGAACCGGGGACGTTCGACGTGACGGTCCCCGTGCCCGGGTCGATCCGCGCTGGCGAGAGGTTCCGCCTCGCCATCCGCGATCTGAGCGCGAAGGACGGGTCCGTGCTCGGCATCGACACCCGCGACCTCGTCCGGGGACCCGACTGACGGTTCGCTCGCCGTCGCCGGGGGCCAGGTCCCGCGTTCGGACCGCCGCAGCCCTCCTTCTCGTGCTGTGGTGCGTTCTCGCAGCTTGCGGCCTATCCCCGGCCCCGCGCCTGTCCGCACCGGGTCAGAGTGTTGCCCCGGCCGCGACCGCGACCCGCCGACCCGCGCGCGACGATGTCATCCTGGTCATTCCCACGGCGCCGAGTCCCCTCGCCCGTCCACCGCGCGCCAGCGCCGATCCCGCCGCTCGGGCCGCCCGCGAGATCGATAACCTGACGATGGCCGCACTGGTCGCAAACGACGGCGACGGGAACCTGATCCCCGACCTCGCCGAACGAGTTCCCACGCTGGAGAACGGCGGCGCACGCTGGGTCGGCACCGACGCGGAGCGCCACCTCGAGGTGACCTTCACCCTGCGACCAGACGCGCGCTGGAGCGACGGGCGGGGCGTGACCGCCGCCGACGTGCTCCTCTCGTGGCATCTCGCCCTCCAGAGCGGCGATGGCCAGGAGGTGAACACGGTCCGGCGGATCGAGCGGATCGAGACGCCAGACCCGCGCACGGTGCGCCTCCGGTTCTTCTCCGAGCGCTCCGCCCGCGAAGCCGCGGCGCGCACCCCCAACGAGTACGGCTTCCTCGAGGATCAGGTTGGCGCGGCCCTCGATCGAAGCTACGCGCACGGCCTGCCCGGCGCCTGGATCTATCCCGCTCATCTCTTCCCCGATCGCGACCCGCGCGAGACGCTCGACGAACTCCTTGCCCGCAAGGGATACGATCGCGCCCCCGTCGGCGCGGGACCCTACCGCCTCCTCAGCGCCAGCGGCGGGGAGATCGTCCTGGAGGCGCGGCCGGAGTACCACCGCGGATCGCCCGCGATCCGCCGGGTCATCGTTCGCCCCCTCGCCGGCGCGGCGCGGGTCCTCGAACTGAGTTCCGGGCGGATCGACCTGGCCCAGTTCGACGGCGCCGACGCAGGCGGCCTCGACGCGCTGCGCGCCTCCGCCGAGGTGACGGTCGGCCCGATCGTCGCCACGGCCGATCACGAGGTGCTGCGCTTCCGGCCGGGAAGCACCGCGCTGCGCGACCGACGCGTGCGCCTGGCCATCGCCGCGCTCGTCGATCGTGAGGCACTCGCGACCGAGCGGTTCGGCGCGCGCGCGGCGGTGGTGGCCGTCGCCGCGGTGCCCACGATCGCGACGCGGGATGTCGCGCGGGCCGAGCGCCTCCTGCGCGAGGCGGCGTGGACGCCCGGAAACGTCGATGTCCCCGGCCGAGGTGTGGAGACGCCGACGTTGCGTCTCCTCACGACCGACGACGCGCCGCGACGCCGCACCGCCGAACTGCTGGCCGCGCAACTCGCGCCCCATCAGATCCGACTCGACGCCCGCTTCATCTCTGCACGCACCCTCTTCGCCGCCGCAGGTCCGCTTCGCGCCGGTGAGTACGATCTCACCCTTCACGGCGTAGTCGGCGCCGACGATCCGGCGGACGACCTCATTGGCCCGTGGATCCCGGCCCTCACCGAGGTGCGCCCCGTCGACTCACGGATCGCGCTCCTGCCGGGCCGACTCGATGCGGCGATCGAAGAGGCGGCGCTGAACGACGTTCGACGCGCGGAGGGCGAACTGCGCGATGAGATCCTGCCCGAAGTCCCTCTGTTCGCCTACCCTCGCGTTGTGGCCCATCGGGCCGATCTCCGCGGTCCGGCGGCGCCCGCACGTGCGATCGGTCTGACCTGGAACGCGGCGACGTGGGCACGACCGTGACCCTCGTGTATGATGTCGCCCAAATTCCCGCGGGAGTAGCGATGACCGCTACGGCGTCTGACCCGCCCGCCGATGAGGTGATGCTCCGTGTCTCCGGCCTGCGGACTCATTTCTTCACGGCCGACGGTGTCGTCCGTGCGGTCGATGGCGTCGACTTCGCCATTCGCCGCGGCGAGACGCTCGGTCTGGTCGGCGAATCCGGGTGCGGCAAGTCGGTCACGTCGCTCTCGGTCATGCGGCTCATCACCCCACCCGGCAGGGTCGTCGAAGGGGAGATCGGCCTAGAGGGGACCAACCTCCTCGCCCTGAGTGAGGAGGAGATGTACAGCATTCGGGGCAACCGGGTCTCGATGATTTTCCAGGAGCCGATGACCTCGCTCAATCCCGTCTTCACCGTGGGAGATCAGATCAGCGAGGCCATCCTGACCCACGAGAAGGTGTCGGCCGAGCAGGCGAAGAAGCGTGCCATCGAGATGCTCGGCCTGGTCGGCATCCCCCAGCCGCAGCAGCGCTACAACGCCTACCCGCACGAACTCTCCGGCGGCATGCGCCAGCGTGTGATGATCGCGATGGCGCTCTCCTGCTCGCCCCGTGTCCTCATCGCCGACGAGCCGACGACCGCGCTCGACGTCACCATCCAGGCCCAGATCCTGGAGTTGTTGAAGGATCTCAAGGAGCGGACCCGCATGGCGCTCCTCCTCATCACCCACGACCTGGGCGTGGTGGCCGAGATGTGCGATCACGTCGCGGTGATGTACGCCGGCCAGATCGTCGAGCAGGCTGACGTCCACAATCTCTTCAAGAATCCGAAGCATCCCTACACCCAGGGATTGCTCGCCTCCATACCCACACTCGCGACGCAGACCGACACACGCCTCAACGTGATTCAGGGCACCGTGCCCAATCTGCTGCGCCTGCCGCCGGGATGTCGATTCGCGGCGCGGTGTCCCTATGCGTGGGATACGTGCCTGGAGACGAACCCGCGCCTGATCGACTTGGGCGACGGCCGCCGCGTTCGCTGCCACGTGCACGATCCAGACGTGCCGAAGCCCGCCCCCGCGGTGGCGACGTGAGCGTGAACGGCGGCGCGGATCCCCTCCTCACCGTCAAGAATCTCGTCAAGTACTACCCGGTCCGGGGCGGCCTTCTTTACCGCACGATCGCCGAGGTACGCGCGGTCGACGATGTGTCGTTCGACGTGCGCCCGGGCGAAACGTTCGGCCTGGTCGGGGAGTCTGGCTGCGGCAAGACGACCGTCGGTCGCACGATCCTGCGGCTGACACCGGCGACGAAGGGTTCAGTCTCCTTCGAGGGACGTGACCTTTTCGCGATGGGCGGGAGCGATCTCAAGCGCCTCCGTCGCGACATGCAGATCATCTTCCAGGATCCGTACTCATCGCTCGACCCGCGTATGCCCGTCGGCGAGATCGTCGGCGAGGGACTCCTCGTCCACGGGGTGAAGAACCGAAAGGAACGGGACCAGCGGGTCCAGGAGGTGATGGCTCGGGTCGGCCTGCGCGGCCAGTACGCCCGGCGGTATCCCCACGAATTTTCCGGCGGCCAGCGCCAGCGCATCGGCATCGCCCGTGCGCTCATTATGCGGCCAAAATTCATCGTCTGCGATGAGCCGGTCTCGGCTCTGGACGTCTCGATCCAGAGTCAGATCCTCAACCTCCTGCGCGACCTCCAGGCCGAGTTCGGCCTGACCTACCTATTCATCGCGCACAACCTCGCGGTCGTGAAGTACATCTCAAACCGCATTGGCGTCATGTATCTCGGACGCATCGTCGAACTGGCCGAAACATCCGAGCTCTTCGCCCGGCCGCTCCACCCGTACACGCAGGCGCTCCTCTCCGCCATCCCCGAGCCAGACCCGGACCGCCGCATGATGTTCGACACCAACGCCACGACCGGGGCGACCGGCGGCCGGCGGCGCATCGTCCTCACCGGTGACGTGCCCAGCCCGATCAACCCGCCGAGCGGTTGTCACTTCCATACCCGCTGCCCGGTCGCGCGTGCGATCTGCCGCCACACCGCGCCGCCGTTCTCGGAGGCCGCGTCCCGCCATCACGTCGCCTGCCACGCCGTCGCCGGACCCCACCAGGCTGAGTACAGCGCGTCACCGGCGCTGGCGGGGTCGCTCACCCGATAGGGGCACGTCGCGCGTCCGCGTGATGGTGGCCGGGGATCGGCCAGAGCTTCGTCGTCGGGCGTGGGTGCTTCGCCGGGTCATTGCGCGATTGCGCCTCTGACCGGGGTCGCTCGGCACCGGGGGATTCAAGATCTTCGACTCCTCACGAAGCCGCCTCAAAGCTCAGGGTACAGACCACGCCTTCGCCCATTGGACACGATGATGCGGGCGATCAGCTCTGGGACGATCAGTCTCCGGGCCGCCCGCGCGCCAGCCTCAAATTGCGTGTGCCGGAAGCGAGCGGTCCGATGTGCAACCTCCGTGATACCGTTCGGTGTGAAGCCGCCCCGACCGCGCCGGCTTCACACCCGCAGCGCCACCGTGGGAGGTCCACGACGAGCGATGCCGCGAAGGACCGCCTCGAGTCCAGTGCGCTCGCCCCGCCGTGGCGACCGGTGAGGGTCGATGCGCACATCCACATCTTCCCACCCGAGGTTGCCCGCGATCGGGAGCGCTTTCGGCGTCTCGATCCGACCTTTGGCGAACTCTACGCCCGACCGCGAGCACGCCTGGCCACCGCCGAGGACGCCATCGCCGAACTCGATCGCGCCGGCTTCGACTGTGCGATCGCAGTGGGGTGGGGATGGCGTGACCCGGCTCTGTGCGCCTTGCACAACGACTACCTCGTCGATGTGGCTCGCGCCCACTCTCGCCTCCTCCCCTTTGCCGCCGCCCAGCCGGCCGACGAACGCTCGCTCGACGGGGTCGATCGCGCACTGGCCGCGGGCCTGCGCGGCATCGGCGAACTGATGCCCCACGCGCAGGGGTACGATCTGGACGACGGT
>Ga0194128_10008988_pt1 | contig 12426 bp, 9 predicted proteins | sample TA2KigCa65mmetaG_FD_148650 | JGI IMG/M metagenome (GOLD analysis project Ga0194128, IMG submission 148650) | Freshwater microbial communities from Lake Tanganyika, Tanzania - TA2015037 Kigoma Deep Cast 65m | ecosystem: Environmental > Aquatic > Freshwater > Lake | place: Tanzania: Lake...
TCAACCCGGGTTGAGCGGCACCGATGCGCATGTTGCGGACCGGAACGGCGCCGAGGACCGGCGGCGCGGGGCTGATGGTCGGAGTCCGGGACCCGACGCTCGGCGGGTCGACGCGCCCGAGGTTGAGCCGCGACGGGGACAGGGTCACACCCGCCGCCGCACTCGCCGTCAGCACGGCGTTGGAAAGCCGCTCGCGGGCAACGATCTGGATCTGGAGGCGGCCAGTCGCGCCCGGCGCCAGCGGCGTCGGAGCGACACTCAGGATGATTTCAGGCCACGCCACTTGCGCAGAAGCGTCGGCAGCCATCGCCAAGGCGGCGACCACGGCAGCGGCCATGGTGCGGGCGAACATTGCCGCTCACACGAAGCGGATCTTGACGATCTCGTAGGACTTGGAGCCGCGCGGCGTCACCACCTCGACGGAGTCGCCAACCGACTTGCCGATCAGGGCGCGCGCCAACGGCGCCGTGACCGAGAGCAGGCCCTTGGCGATGTCGCTCTCGTCGGCGCCGACGATCTGGTACTTGACCTCCTCGTCGGTGTCCTCGTCGGCGAGCGTCACCGTCGCGCCGAAGGTGACGGTCTTTCCCGATAGCTTCTTGACGTCGATGATCTCGGCCAGGCTGATCTTGGCCTCGAGCTCCATGACGCGGCCCTCGATGAAGCTCTGGCGCTCTCGTGCAGCATGGTACTCGGCATTCTCCGAGAGATCGCCATGATCGCGCGCTTCGGCGATGGCTTTGATGATCGCCGGCCGCTCGACCGTCTTGAGCTGCTTCAGCTCCTCCACCAGCCGCTCATAGCCGGAAAGCGTCATCGGAACCTTGTCGATGCCAGTCATGCCCGTCACGCAACCTCCTCGCCCCGCCTTGCCCGGAGCGAGACGGAGTTCAAAACGAGCCGCTCACGTAGGATTGCAAGGGGGCTACTTCAAGCTTACCGCGTTTGAGGGCGTTGATTCCACGCACCGCAGCGCGTGCCCCCTCAACCGTCGTATAGTAGGGAATATTGTAAGTCAGCGCGGCCTGGCGCAAGTCGAAACTGTCCTTGATCGCCTGAGCCCCCTCGGTGGTGTTGAAGACCAGGGCGACGTGGCCGGACTTCATGTTGTCGACGATATGAGGACGCCCCTCCGCCACCTTGTTGACGCGCGATACCGGTAGCCCGGCCGCCCTCAGGACGTCGGCGGTGCCTCGCGTCGCGAGCAGCTTGAAGCCCATTGAGACGAGCTCGCGGCACATCGGCACGCTTGCGTCCTTGTCGGCATCCTTGACCGAGACGAAGACGGTGCCGAAGTCGGGCAGCAGCGTACCGGCGGCTATCTGCGACTTGAGAAAGGCTTTCTCGAAGTTCGTGTCGATGCCCATGACCTCGCCGGTCGACTTCATCTCGGGGCCGAGAATGATGTCGACGCCGGGGAAGCGCGCGAAGGGGAACACCGCCTCCTTGACCGCGACGTGCTTCGGATCCTCCGACGGAAGCTTGAACTGGCCGAGCTTCTCGCCGGCCACGACGCGGGCGGCGATCTTGGCGATGGCGACGCCCGTTGCCTTGGCGACGAAGGGCACGGTGCGCGAGGCGCGCGGATTGACCTCCAGGATATAGACGTCGCGATCCTTGACCGCGAACTGCATGTTCATGAGGCCGATGACGTTGAGTGCCTTCGCCAGCATCGTCGTCTGGCGGCGGATGTCCTCGACGACCTCGCGCGGCAAGGTCTGCGGCGGCAGCGAGCAGGCCGAGTCGCCGGAGTGGATGCCGGCTTCCTCGATATGCTCCATGACGCCGGCGATGTAGACGTCGGTGCCGTCGGCAAGCGCATCGACGTCGACTTCGGCGGCATTGCGGAGGAAGCGATCGATCAGCACCGGGTTGCGGCCCCAGGCGCGGATTGCCTCCTTCATGTAGCGGCGAAGCTGGCCCACCTCGTGCACGATCTCCATGGCGCGGCCGCCGAGCACGTAGGAGGGGCGGATCACCACCGGATAGCCGATGCGCTGCGCCACCTCCTCGGCCTCCTCGATCGAGGTCGCGGTGCCGTTCTCCGGCTGGCGGAGCCCGAGCTTCTTCAAGAGCTGCTGGAAGCGCTTGCGGTCTTCGGCAAGATCGATCGCATCCGGCGAGGTTCCGAGAATGGGAATACCCGCGGCTTCCAGCGCACCGGCGAGCTTCAGCGGCGTCTGGCCGCCGAACTGGACGATGACGCCGTGCAGCGTCCCGTTTGCCTGCTCGGCGCGCACGAGCTCGATCACGTCCTCCACCGTCAGCGGCTCGAAATAGAGGCGGTCGGAGGTGTCGTAGTCGGTCGAGACGGTCTCGGGATTGCAGTTGACCATCAGCGTCTCGTACCCGGCCTCCTTCAAGGCATAGGCGGCGTGGACGCAGCAGTAATCGAACTCGATACCCTGGCCGATGCGGTTGGGGCCGCCGCCGAGGATCACGACCTTCCTGCGGTCGCTGGGGTCGGCTTCGCTCTCGCCGTCATAGGCCGAGTACATATAGGGCGTCGGCGAGGCGAACTCGGCAGCGCAGGTGTCGATGCGCTTGTAGACCGGCAGCACGCCGAGCTTGCGGCGGCGGGCCGTCGCGTCGTCCTCCTCGATTCTCGCGAGCTCGGCGAGCCTGGCATCGGAGAAACCCAAGCGCTTGAGCTTGCGCATGCCGTCGGTGCTCTCCGGCAGCCCGGACCTCGCAACCTCGGCTTCGGCATCGACGATCGCCTTCACCTGGCGCAGGAACCACGGGTCGTAATGACAGGCGGCATGGATGTCCTCGACGGAGAGGCCCAGGCGGAAGGCCTGCGCGATGCGAAGGAGCCGGTCCGGCGTCGGCTCGGCCAGCACGCGACGGACGGCCTGCGGATCGACATTCTCCCTGTCGACGCCGGGAAGCTCGACCGGGTTGAGGCCGTTGAGGCCTGTCTCCATCGAGCGCAGCGCTTTCTGCAGCGACTCCTGGAAATTGCGGCCGATCGCCATCGCTTCGCCGACCGACTTCATCGAGGTGGTGAGCAGCGGCACCGCGCCCGGAAACTTCTCGAAAGTAAAGCGCGGCATCTTGGTGACGACGTAGTCGATCGTCGGCTCGAAGGAGGCCGGCGTCACCTTGGTGATGTCGTTTTGGATCTCATCCAGCGTGTAGCCGATGGCGAGCTTGGCTGCGACCTTGGCGATCGGGAAGCCGGTAGCCTTGGAGGCCAGCGCCGAAGAGCGCGACACGCGCGGGTTCATCTCGATGATGACCAGCCGCCCGTCGGCGGGATTGACCGCGAACTGCACATTGGAGCCGCCGGTGTCGACGCCGATCTCGCGCAGGACCGCGATCGAGGCGTCGCGCATGCGCTGGTATTCCTTGTCGGTCAGGGTCAGCGCCGGCGCCACCGTGATCGAGTCGCCGGTATGCACGCCCATCGGATCGACGTTCTCGATCGAGCAGATGATGATGCAGTTGTCCGCGCGGTCGCGGACCACCTCCATCTCGTATTCCTTCCAGCCAAGAACGGACTCCTCGACCAGCGTCTCGTGCACCGGCGAGAGGCGGAGCGCACCGGTGATGATCGCCTCGGCCTCCTCGGCGTTGTAGGCGACGCCGCCGCCCTGGCCGCCGAGGGTGAAGGACGGGCGCACGATGATCGGAAGCCCGATCGCTTCGACCGCGGTGCGGCCTTCCTCGACCGAGCGCACCAGCCGCGAGCGCGGGCTTTCGAGCCCGATCTTGTCCATCGCCTCGCGAAACTTGAGCCGATCCTCGGCCTTGGCGATCGCGTCGCGGTTGGCGCCGATCAGCTTGACGCCGAACTTCTCAAGCGTGCCATCTTCAGCGAGCGCCATCGCGGTGTTGAGCGCGGTCTGTCCGCCCATGGTCGGCAGCAGCGCATCCGGGCGCTCCTTCTCGATCACCTTCGCCACCATGGCCGGCGTGATCGGCTCGACATAGGTGGCGTCCGCCAAGCCCGGATCGGTCATGATCGTCGCCGGGTTCGAGTTGACGAGGACGATGCGATAGCCCTCGTCCTTGAGCGCCTTGCAGGCCTGGGTGCCTGAATAGTCGAACTCGCAGGCCTGGCCGATGACGATCGGACCGGCGCCGATGATCAGGATCGACGTGATGTCAGTGCGTTTGGGCATTCTCAAGTCCGAGACGGCAAGAGGGGACCGGCTCTGTCATGCCCCCTCCCCCGCAAGGGGGGAGGGGGTACAAGGCGGCTGACATCGGCATCAGGCGGCGGATTTCTTCTTCTTCGCCGCCATCAGGTCGACGAAGCGTTCGAAGAGGTAGTGACTGTCGGAGGGGCCGGGCGAGGCCTCCGGGTGGTACTGCACGCTGAAGACCGGCTTTGACTTGAGCCTCAGGCCTTCGTTCGAGCCGTCGAACAGCGAGACATGCGTGACCTCGGCATCGGCCAGCAAGCTTTCGGCGATCACCTCGAAGCCGTGATTCTGGCTGGTGATCTCGACCTTGCCGGTCTCGAGGTCCTTGACCGGGTGATTGGCGCCGCGATGGCCCTTGCCCATCTTCCTGGTCTTGCCGCCGATCGCCAGTGCCAGCATCTGGTGGCCGAGGCAGATGCCGAACAGCGGCACCTCGCGCTTGATCACGTCCCGGATCATCGGCACGGCGTAGACGCCGGTCGCTGCCGGGTCGCCGGGGCCGTTGGAAAGAAAGACGCCGTCCGGCTTGTGTCGCAGCACGTCCTCGGCGGTCGCGGTGGCCGGCAGCACCGTCACCTTGCACCCTGAGGCGGCGAGGCAGCGGAGGATGTTGCGCTTGGCGCCGTAATCGACGGCGACGACGTTGTAGACCGGCTTCTCCTGCTTGCCGTAGCGGTCGGGCGCAAAGCTCCAGGTGGTCTCGTCCCAGCCATAGCTCTGGCGGCAGGAGACGTCCTTGGCGAGATCCATACCTTCGAGGCCCGGCCAAGCCTCGGCCTCGGCCTTCATCGCGGCGACGTCGAAATTGCCGTCCGGCGCATGCGCGAGCACGCCGATCGGAGCGCCCTCGTCGCGGATCAGGCGGGTCAGCTGGCGTGTGTCGACGCCGGCGATGCCGATAAGCCCGCGCGACTTGAGCCAGGCATCGAGATGACGCGTGGCGCGGTAGTTCGACGGCTCGGCGATGTCCTCGCGCACGATCAGACCGCGCGCGGCAATCGTCGTCGTCTCGATGTCGGCGTCGTTGGTGCCGACGTTGCCGATGTGGGGAAAGGTGAAGGTGATGATCTGGCCGGCATAGGAGGGGTCGGTCAGGATCTCCTGATAGCCCGTCATCGAGGTGTTGAAGCAGACCTCGCCGATGGTCCGACCGGCCGCGCCGAGCCCGCGGCCCCAGACCGTCCGGCCCGAGGCGAGCACGAGGCAGGCGGTGGCGCCGGTGGGCGGGGTCGAGCTGGGATCGTTCATCTCGGTCGTCCTGCGGGTCGCACCTCGGCTTCCCGATGCTGCATGAGCGGCATCGAGAGGCAAGGCGGCGGCAATGTCGGGGCTTCGGCGAAGCCGCGACTTCTTACGGGAAGGCAGGCTTGGCGTCAAGTCGGCGGCGGCCGAAAAAGAATAGCCATTTCAATTTGTTAAGTGGATACGGTGGTTTTGCCAAACGGTCCTGCATGGGTTAAGGTAACGACTTTGCCGAAGCTCAACCCGATGAGGTCGTCCATGCTCCGGCAGCGCCTTTCCGAGGCCCTGAAGGAAGCGCTGAAAGCGCGTGACGAGAGGACGACCGCGACCGTCCGCCTGATTCTGGCGGCGCTCAAGGACAAGGACATCGCTGCGCGCGGCGCCGGCAAGGCCGAGGGGCTTGCCGACGCCGATATCCAGAACCTGATGCAGGGGATGATCAAGCAACGGCGCGAGTCGGTCGAGATGTTCAAGAAGGGCGGCCGCGCCGATCTGGTCGAGAAGGAAGAGGGTGAGATCGTCGTGATCGAGCGCTTCCTGCCCCAGCAGATGAGCGAGGACGAAATGAAGCAGGCGATCAAGGCGGTCGTCGTCGAGCTCGGCATCGCCAGCATCAAGGACATGGGCAAGGCGATGGCGGCGCTGAAGGAGCGCTACTCCGGCCGCATGGACTTCTCCAAAGCGAGCGGGATCGTCCGCCAGTCGATCGGCTGACGCCCAGGCTGCCGTGAGCCTCAAGCCGGAATTCCTCGACGAGATCCGCGACCGGGTGAGCCTGTCCTCGGTCGTCGGCCGTCGTGTCCGCCTTATCCGCAAGGGGCGCGAGCATTCCGGTCTCTGCCCCTTCCACAACGAGAAGACGCCGTCCTTCACCGTCAGCGACGACAAGGGCTTCTTCCACTGCTTCGGCTGTGGCGCGCATGGCGACGTGATCGGCTTCGTCATGAAGAGCGAGGGCCTCGGCTTCCGCGAGACCGTCGAGCGCCTCGCCGCGGAAGCCGGCCTGCAGATGCCGGTCGAGCGGCCGGAAGAGCGTGAGCGCGAGCAGCGGCAGGCGACGCTGGGCGAGGTCGTCGAGCTCGCGACCAAGTTCTACGAGCAGCAGCTCCGTCAGCCGAGCGGCCGTGCCGCGCTCGACTATCTGAAGGGACGAGGGGTCGCAGAGGCAACGATCGCGCGCTTCCGGCTCGGCTATGCGCCCGCCTCGTCGGGTGCGCTGAAGGCGGCGCTGGCCAAGGCCGATGTCCCGGAAGAGCGGATGATTGCTGCCGGCCTCCTCAAGAAGCCCGAGGATGGTCGGGACGCCTTCGACTATCTCCGCGACCGCGTCGTCTTTCCGATCTTCGATCGGCGCGGCCGTCCGATCGCCTTCGGCGGGCGCACGATGAGCGCCGATGGCGGGCCCAAATATCTCAATTCGCCCGAGACCGAACTCTTCCACAAAGGCCGTGGCCTCTATGGCCTTCATCTCGCGCGCGAAGCCGCGCACAAGACCGGCGAGGTCATCGTGGTGGAGGGCTACATGGACGTGATTGCCCTGGCCGAGGCGGGGTTCGCGCATGCGGTCGCGCCCCTGGGCACAGCGCTTACAGAGGACCAGATCCAGGAGCTGTGGAAGCTGGCGCCGGAACCGATCCTCTGCTTCGACGGTGATGCCGCCGGCCAGCGTGCCGCCGCCCGCGCCGCCGACAGAGCGCTGCCGCTGCTGGCGCCGGGCCGATCGGTCCGCTTCGTCCAGCTCCCGGCCGGCGAAGACCCGGACTCCCTGGTCCGCAAGCGGGGCGGGCAGGCGCTGCGCGAAGTCTTGGCGACGGCGCAGCCGCTGATCCGGCAGATCTGGGAGATCGAGCTGGCGGCGCGGCCGATCGACACGCCCGAGCGGCGCGCCGATTTCTACGAGCGGCTTCGCCAGCGCCTGGGCCGGATCGCCGACCAGTCGATCCGCGATTTCTACCGTCAGGGCTTCGATGAGGCGAAGCGCCAGACCTTCCCGCAGCCGGAACCATCGCGGCCATGGGCACTAAGAGAGGGCGGATTCCGGGGCTTCCGGCAGGGCCCGCCCGTTCTACGGCCCCCGCCCGGCGGTCGCGCCGCAATGGTCAGCTGGGACCAGGAGCAGGCCGCCCGTCGGGAAGGAGCCAAGGTCTTGGCCACTCTGCTGACCCATCCTGGGCTTCTGTCCGAGGTCGCGGAATCGCTCGGATACGTCATCTTTCCCGGCGCGGCCGAGGAGCGGCTTAAGGTGGCGTTAGCCATGATTCCGCAGGATCTTGCCCTTGACGCCCGGACCGTGCGTCTCCACCTCAACCAGTTAGGCTTTGCCGAGACCGTGGACAGGCTGTTGAGCGATGAGGTACTTCAAAGTGCCCCCTTCGCTCGTCCGGGGGCATCCATCGAGGTTGCACGGGAGCGCGTCCAACGGTTTCTCGATCGAGCCGCGATCCCTGAGATCGAGGCTCAACTCGCGGAAGCCGAGAGGGAATTGCTTGTGCATATGACTGACGAGGCCTGGGCCAAAGTCGACAGCTTACGCCAGTCGCTATCGCGTATTAAGCCGCGGGTCGCCGGCGCCGAAGCCGCCGACGCCTGATGAAGAGGATCGTAGTTTGAGGACGTCCAAGCCGATGGCCACCAAGCCCGCTGCCGCAGCCGCGGCCTCCGCCAGCGAAGAGACCCAGGCACCTGACGGCGCCGATGGCCCCCTGATGGACAAGGTGGGCATTGCGGTCAAGCGCCTGATCCAGAAAGGCAAGGAACGGGGCTACATTACCTATGGCGAGCTGAATCAGGCTCTGCCGTCCGACCAGATGACCTCCGAGCAGATCGAGGACGTGATGACCTCGCTCTCCGAGATGGGGGTCAACGTCATCGAAAGCGAGGAGTCGGAAGAGGCGACGGCGGCGGAGCCGGCGCAGGCGGAGGAAGAGCCCGAGGGCGAAGGCCCGGCGGCGGCCGGCAATGTCGGCGACGATGTCGGCCGTACCGACGACCCGGTCCGCATGTATCTCCGCGAGATGGGCTCGGTCGAGCTGCTCTCGCGCGAGGGCGAGATCGCGATCGCCAAGCGTATCGAGGCCGGACGCGAGATGATGATCGGCGGCATCTGCGAAAGCCCGCTCACCATCAGGGCGCTGATCGCCTGGCGCGACGCGCTCAATGAGGGAAAGATCCTGCTCCGCGACGTCATCGATCTCGATGCCACCTATGGCGGCGGCCCCAACGCCCGGCAGATGGCGGCGGTCGAGAGCGAGGAAGAGGGCGAGGAGACGACCGAAGGTGCGCCGGAAGGCCAGGCCGAAGGCGAGGAAGGCGACGCCGAGAATGCCGTGTCGCTCCCGGCGATGGAGCTGGAGCTCAAGCCGAAGATCCTTGAAGCCCTCGACCAGATCGCCGGCGCCTACAAGAAGCTGCACCGCATGCAGGAGCGCCGGCTCTCGGCGTTGCAGTCGGGCGAGGAACTGGCGCGGGCGACCGAGCGTCGCTACGAATCCCAGCGCGACGAGATGGTCAACCAGATCAAGGGTGTCCGCCTAAACAACGCGAGCATCGAGCAGCTGGTCGAGAGCCTCTACGGCCTCAACCGCCAGCTGACCCAGTCGGAAGGCCGCCTGCTCAGGCTTGCCGAGAGCTGCAGCGTCAAGCGCGAGGATTTCCTCGCCGAGTATTTCGAGCATGAGCTCGATCCGAACTGGATGGAGCGCGTCGGCAAGCTGCCGGGCAAGGGCTGGGCACGCTTCTGCACCAAGCATCCGAGCGATATCGACGACATCCGTACCGGCATCGCGCGCATCGCCGACGAGGCCGGTCTCAATATCTCCGAGTTCCGCCGCGTCGTGCAGACCGTGCAGAAGGGCGAGCGCGAGGCGGGCCGGGCGAAAAAAGAGATGGTCGAAGCCAATCTCCGCCTCGTCATCTCGATCGCGAAGAAGTACACGAACCGTGGGCTGCAGTTCCTGGACCTGATCCAGGAAGGCAACATCGGCCTGATGAAGGCAGTCGACAAGTTCGAGTATCGCCGCGGCTACAAGTTCTCCACCTACGCGACTTGGTGGATTCGGCAGGCGATCACCCGCTCGATCGCCGACCAGGCGCGCACCATCCGCATCCCCGTGCACATGATCGAGACGATCAACAAGCTGGTGCGCACCTCGCGCCAGATGCTGCACGAGATCGGCCGCGAGCCGACGCCGGAGGAGCTGGCCGAGAAGCTGGCGATGCCGCTCGAGAAGGTGCGCAAGGTCCTCAAGATCGCCAAGGAGCCGATCAGCCTCGAGACGCCGATCGGCGACGAGGAGGACAGTCATCTCGGCGACTTCATCGAGGACAAGAACGCGGTGCTGCCGCTCGATGCGGCAATCCAGGGGAACCTGCGCGAGACCACGACCCGCATACTGGCCACGCTGACGCCGCGCGAGGAGCGCGTGCTGCGCATGCGATTCGGCATCGGCATGAACACCGACCACACCCTCGAGGAGGTCGGCCAGCAATTCTCCGTCACCCGTGAGCGCATACGCCAGATCGAGGCCAAAGCGCTCCGCAAGCTCAAGCATCCGAGCCGGTCGAGAAAGCTCCGAAGCTTCCTCGACACCTGATCGGAAGGCGGAAATCGGAATGCCGGAAGGCCAGAAAGTTCCGACTTCTGGCCTTCTGATTTTCTGGCATTCTGGGTTGCGGGGCCGGTAGTTCAGTGGTTAGAACGCGCCGCTCATAACGGTGTTGTCGCAGGTTCGATTCCTGCCCGGCCCACCATTTGTTTTCAAGAGTTTGGGACCCAGTCTCGACTATTGAAAATCTCGCCATTACACGCAGTTTGCGCGCACCTCACCATTTCAGCGGTGGGGGTGATCCGGCCCAAGATCATCGCGGTGATCCCGACTAATGTCCGGCCGCGTTCTCCACCCGTTGGCAGTCGCGGTCGATCGCGACAAACCCCTCGTGCCGGGTGCGGAGCCCGGCCAGTCAGCCGCGGGGCAAAATGCCGGACTCCGGACGCATGCGGAGCTCAAGGACTTCACGGCGCTCGCGTCGGCGCGAAGGAGGTCGGCTTAGTCGTTGAAAGCGGACCTGGGAGGGTGCCGGGTCGAGAGGCAGAGGATGACTCATGGCGGACCTCAGTTGCTCGGGGTCAGATCTTTAATTCTGAGTTTGCCGGTTTCAGGGCAGTCCTCGATCCGGCCGTTGAGGTCGCTGAGGCGCTGGACCAGCACGCGAAGTAGTGCCTCGATACCGGGCTCGGCATTGGCGATCAGCTGTTCCAGGTCCCTGGCGGAAACGAAGATGCATTCGCATTCGCTCGTGGTGCGGGCACTGGTGCTGCGCCGGCCGGAGCCGAGCAGTGCCATCTCGCCGAAGAGCTCGCCCGGACCGAGCCTGGCGATGACGATGTCTCGGTCGTTCTCGGTCTTGAAAATCTCCACCGTACCGCGCTTCAGGAACAGCGCGGAGGCACCGAGATCATCCTTCTGGTAGAGCACGCGCCCGGGAGGATAGACCCGCCGATCCAGGACGGCGAAGGGTTCCTTGCTCATCGTTCCCTCTCGCTACGGGGACCAGCGGAAACCGGTGGCGTCCTGGACCAACGCCGCGATCGCGGGCGAGTGGGGCCGGCCGCGAACCGTGACCAGGTTGATGGTACGCGAGACGTCCGGGTCGACCAGGGGGCGCGCAACGATCCCCGGTGCGGCGAGCGCGAACTCGGGCGTGAGCCCGAACCCGAACCCCGCCAGGGTCAGCGATTGAATCCAGTCGTCGCGTTCGCTTCGGCAGGAACGGACGATATCGATCCCCCGTTCGTCGAGTAGAGCGCGGATATGGGCGATGAACTCGCAGTTCGCACGGTTGAGGTACCGCTCGCCGGCCAGCTCGCGCATCGGCACGGCGTTCAGGCGCTCGAAGCGGTGGCCGGGCGCCACGGTGACCATGAACCTTTCGGTGAAAAGCGGGCGCGCGTGGAGACGCTCGTCGAGCTCGCCGGGCAGGCCGTATATCGCCGCGTCCAGCTCTCCTTCGAGAAGCATCTTCTGCAGCACGACGCCGGTTCCGTCGCGGAGACTGAGATCGATGCCCGGGTGGCGTTGATGGAAGCCGCGGATCATTTCCACCAGGCGCACCGGGCCGATCGTGCACATGACGCCGAGGCTGAGGGGAGCAGCCTTCAGGGTCCGCATGTCCTTGGCCAGCGACTTGGCGGCCTCGGTTTGGGCGAAGACCTGCGAAAGGTTCGGATGAACCGAGCGGCCGAGGTCGGTGAGGTGCGTCTGGTTTCTTTCGCGATGGAACAGCGCGCCGCCGAGCTCGTCCTCGAGCGCCTTGATCGCCCGGGTGAGCGAGGGCTGGGAGACGTTGCAGGCTTCGGCGGCGCGCGTGAAGTTCAGATGCTCGGCGACCGCCAGGAAGTACCGGATCTGGTTGTAAGCGCCGGAGCAAAAATCCCTCACTGAAGCGGCCGGATTGTCCGGTTGCGCCGGAGTAAAAATCCGGCAGCAGATAGCTCTTTGCGGTTTTGGCAGAGGGCGGAGGGATGAAGGGCGTGGAACTTTACAGGCAGGTCCGCCATGCGGTTCGGATTGAGGGTCTGAGCCGTCGTGAGGCGGCTCGGCGGTTCGGGCTGGATCCTCGGACGGTTGCGAAGATGCTGGCCTTCTCGGTTCCGCCCGGGTACCGGCGTAGCCGGCCGCCGGCACGGCCGAAGGGGATGTGGCGGCGCACCTACGAGCGGCTGGTCGCGCAGGTGACGGAGGACGACGCGGCGCTCAACCAGGCCCTGCTGGCGCGGTACCGGTGGCTGCTGGCGATTGTTGATGGCCGCGAAGATCCGAGGAGCTTTTGGCGATGACGGACACCGAACCGGCGGCGAGTGAACCGCGCCGGGTTTCCCGGAGGCTCCGACTTGTGAGAAGGAGGAGCTGCCATGGGAACACATTCGACGAGATATCCGGCGGAGGTTCGCGAGCGGGCTGTCCGGCTGGTTCTGGATCATCAGGGCGACTATGGGTCGCAATGGGAAGCGATCAGCTCGATTGCGGGCAAGATC
>Ga0194128_10008994_pt1 | contig 12422 bp, 10 predicted proteins | sample TA2KigCa65mmetaG_FD_148650 | JGI IMG/M metagenome (GOLD analysis project Ga0194128, IMG submission 148650) | Freshwater microbial communities from Lake Tanganyika, Tanzania - TA2015037 Kigoma Deep Cast 65m | ecosystem: Environmental > Aquatic > Freshwater > Lake | place: Tanzania: Lake...
CAGAATCTCAAGCTGAAGCGCCGCACGCTGGCGAAAGAAAGCCAAGAAAGCCGCCGCCAGCCCCACCAACGGAGGCGAACAAGGGAATCGAAGGAAGAAAAGCAACCCCCACTTTATCAGCAACTTCGGAGTTTGCGAGAACCACAGTCTCGACCTGACCCGGGAGGTGGAAGCGCTCCGTTTGCCGGCGCAACACATCGTCGGATACTATGACTTTTTTTCACGGGAGACGGTCTCGAACTTCAAACGGCTGCGGCGGCTGGGCAATCAGCAACTGATTCTGGGCCCTTGGGATCACGGCACGGTCGGCAAAAGGAAGGTCGCCGAAGTTGACTTTGGGGCGACGGCCGAGATCGATGTGGTGGAAGAAAACCTGGTTTGGTTCGACCGTTTTCTGAAGGAGGCGCCCGCGAAAGCGTTTCCGCCGGTGCGTTATTTTTCGATGGGCGACAACGCTTGGCGAACGGCGGCGGACTGGCCTCCGACGGAAGCGAAGCGCACGGCATTCTACCTGCTGCCGAACGGCGTATTGGGCCGGCTTCCGCCGAAGGGCTCGCCACCGGCGGACACGTTTCGCGCGGATCCGGACAACCCCATCGCCGCCGTGCCCGCAAACGATGCGAGAGGAAAGTATGCAGCGATCTGGGGACCAGTGGACCAGGGACGCGCGGCTTCCACGGCGGAGCAGCTTACCTACGATCTTCCTTTACGGGAGGCGATGGAGTTCGCCGGTCCCATCCTGGCCGAGCTCTGGGTCAGCGCCGATACGCCCGATGCCGACTGGGTAGTCAAATTGATCGATGTCCACCCGGACGGTCTCGCCCACAATCTCGCCGTGGGCATTCAAAGAGGTAGTTTCCGCAATTCGGAACTTCACCCCAGTCCGATCGAGCCGGGCAGGGTGTACAAGATCAGCGTCGACGTGGGGCACGCGGCAGCCCGTTTGCCCGCGGGGCACACCCTGCGCGTTCAAATCGCCGGCGCCTATTTCCCGATTTATGACCGCAACACGAACACAGGGGGGGGACCGCAAGGAAAGCGCACGATGGTTGCCACCGAGTCCGTCTGGCACACTTCCGCCAGGCCATCTCACATTGTTCTGGCCGTTCAAGAATCGCGGAGAGAGGCCAAATAAGCCATGAACGAAGCGTTTTCCCTTGAAGGACGAACGGCGCTGGTTACGGGAGGCAACGGCGGACTGGGTCTGTCGATGGCTTTGGGACTGCATGGCGCCGGTGCACGAGTTGCCGTGACAGGAAGGAATCAGGAGAAGAATGCGCTTGTTCCGGAGTGCCTGGAAGTTCATACGATGGACGTCCGGGACGAGCGATCGATCGCCCAGACGATCTACGAAATCGTGAAGACGCACGGCGCTTTGGACATTCTGGTGAACAACGCGGGCATCGGCCGGCGCGCCTCCGTGACGGAATTGCCCAGGGAAGAATGGGAAGAGATTGTAGGCGTCAATCTGACGGGCGCTTTCCTGTGCTCCAAACATGCGGTGCCATCAATGCGATCCACCGGGCGCGGCGGTAAGATCGTCAACATCGGTTCCATGTATTCTCAGTTCGGTGTGCCCAACAGCGTGTCCTATGGCGCCACCAAACATGGGATCCTTGGGCTGACCAGAGCCATGGCGGTGGAACTGGGACGGGACGGAATCCAGGTGAACGCGATTCTGCATGGCTGGTACATCACGGCGATGACCCAGCACCTGAAGTCATCTCCGAACTTCGATTTCGTCCGGCGGAAAACGCCTGCCGGCAGGTGGGGAAATCCCGAAGATCTGGTAGGCGCCGTGGTCTTTCTTTCGTCGGCTGCCTCGGACTTCATCACCGGCGCCGCCATCCCGGTAGACGGCGGTTACTCCGTGACGGACCGGCCATTGTACGACTAGGCATGCGCCGCGGCTGTGGCACAATGGATCGACAAGATCTCCAGTATTGCCATGAGAACCGCCAAAGACAGGAAAGTACAATCGGCTAGTTTGGAACGGCTGGCGACGGCGATGGGGCCGATTCGCAACGAAGGCCTCACCGAACACCTCGTTCGTCGGATGAAGGAAATCATCCTCGATGGTGTTCTTCGCCCTGGCGATAGGTTGCCACCGGAGCGGGAGCTTTCCGTGATGCTCAACGTTTCCCGGTCCTCCTTGCGTCAGGCTTTGAAGGTGTTTCAGGTGATGGGTGTGCTCGAAGTTCGGCAAGGGTCCGGCAACTACCTCTCGGAAAACGCCGCCGCGGTCTTGCGCGAACCGCAGGGATTACTCGTTCCCCTCAATGGCGTTTCTTTCGCCGAGTTGTTCGAGACGCGGAGAGCCATTGAAGCCGAGAGCGCCGCGTGCGCGGCAAAAAGGGCTCGCCGGCGGGAACTCGACCATATGGAAGAGGCGATGCGGAAGATGAAGGAGGCCCGCGGCGATTTCGCGAAGTTCGCCGAACACGACGCGGCATTCCATCGCGCGATCGCCGTCGCTTCCGGCAACGTAGTCTTCGAATGGTTCGTCACGTTGATTCAGCAAATTCTGATGGAGGCTCAGATCTCTCACGCGCGAACGTCGAAGCTGCCGGGAATCCTGGATGCGCATCGCCGGATTCTCGACGCAATCCGCTCCCGCGATTCTGAACGCGCCCGCCAGGAAATGCTCTCTCATCTCGTTCTCAGCGAACACTACACCGGCCAGACGGCGCCATTCGAACTCCGCGGCTTTGCGGCTGACGCGACTTCGACTGCCAAGGATTAGCCTTGCGGTTTGACAGCCATTTAGGTACTGTGGTCTAACCAATATATGTTTCCGGCACCCGGCGCCGCCACGCTCACCGCGGACCAAGTTTCGGCTCTACGCCGAAAAGTCGCTTGGCGAATCCTGCCGCTGGTGATTCTGCTGTATCTGGTCGCCTACCTCGATCGCGCGAATGTGGGTTTCGCGAAACTACGGATGGGCCAGGACCTCGGCTTCTCCGAAGAAGTTTTCGGCCTGGGCATCGGCCTCTTTTTCATCGGCTATCTGACGCTCGAGATCCCCGGCGCCTTACTGGTGGAACATTGGAGCGCGCGCAAGTGGTTTTCGCGCATTCTCCTTACTTGGGGTCTGATCTCCGCCGCCACCGCCTTCGTCCAGACGCCCGGCCAGTTCAATGCCGCCAGATTCCTGCTCGGCGTTGCCGAGGCCGGCTTCTTCCCGGGAATCATTGTCTACTTCACGCATTGGTTTCCTGCGCATCTGCGCGGCCGGGCGATGTCCGGCCTGATCGTCGCCGTCCCGATCAGTCTCGCCGTGGGCGCGCCGGTTTCTGGCCTGCTCTTGGACGTGACGTGGTTTAACCTGGCCGGCTGGCAATGGCTATTCATTCTGGAAGGACTGCCCGCGGTCGCGCTTGGCGTCGTGACGCTGTTCTACCTGACGGACCGGCCGCGCGATGCACACTGGCTGACGGCCGCTGAACGCGAATACCTGGAGGAGGAGTTAGCCGCCGAAGCGCGTGCCAAGAACGCTGGGAGCCAGGTTTCCGTCTGGCAGGCACTCCGAATGAGGGATGTCTGGTTGCTGGCGCTCGGCATCTTCGCCACGAACACCGGCGGCTACGCGATCGGGTTTTGGCTGCCGACCACAGTCAAAAGCCTTTCCGGAAGCTCGGACCAGACGGCGCTGGCCTACACGGGGCTGTACTACCTGTTCGGACTCGCAGGCGTGATTCTTTCGGGCCGGGCCTCCGACCGGACCGGCAAACACAAGTGGCATTGCGTGGGCGCCATGGTGGCCGCTTCGATATTTCTGGCGGCATCCGCTTTACCGGGGCAATCGTTCGCCATGGTGATGGTCTGGCTATGCCTGACGGGATTCTCCGCGCTGTCCTGGCCTTCGCCGTTTTGGGCGCTTCCCACCTTGTCGCTCACGGCCTCTGCCGCGGCAGCCAGCATCGGATTCATCAACATCTTCGCCAACCTGGCTGGCTACTGCGGCAACCACCTGATGGGATGGATGCGGCATCACGGCGCGACAGACCGGCAGTGCCTTCTTTTTCTCGCGTCGTGCTACTGCCTGGGCGGCATCATCATCAGTTTTGTGAGGACGAAACGTCAAACGTATGATCGCAAAAATGTTTGATCTCACCGGCCGGGTAGCCGTCGTCTCCGGCGCCGCGCAGGGCATGGGCCGCGCCATGGCGACGGCATTGGCGGAGGCCGGCGCGGGTCTTCTGCTGATCGACCGCAACGGCGACGGCGCCAACAAGACCGCGGCTGCGATTCGCGGCCTCGGCAGGCGCGCCGAAGTCGCGGTCGTCGATGTGTCCAGCGCGCGGGAGGTCCGGGAGCTATTCCAGCAGCTCGACCGCGATTTCGGCCGCATCGATTTTCTCGGCAATGTGGCCGGAGAGTCGATCATGGGTCCGCCAGAGGATCTGTCTCTCGAAGACGTAGAGCAAGTCCTGCGCAACCTCGTTGTCGGCCGCTTTTGCGCCTGCCAGGAGGCCGGCCGCAGAATGCTGGCCGCGGGGCGCGGGAGCATCGTCAACATCGGCTCGCTCGCCAGCGTCACCGCATTGGGGCGCGGACACGTCGCCTACAGTATGGCGATGGGCGCGGTCGCTCAGATGACCCGTGAACTCAGCACCGAGTGGGCCGGCCGCGGCGTTCGCGTGAATGCGATCCTCCCGGCGCAAGTCCTCAATCCCGGGCTGGAGAAACGCATCGCGGAATCTCCGAGCCTCGAAGGCAGATTCCTGAGCGGCATCCCCGCGGGCCGATTGGGCGCGCCCGATGACATCAAGGGCCTGTCCGTGTTTCTCGCCTCCGACGCCTCCAGCTGGATCACCGGCGCCCTCATCCCCATGGACGGCGGCAACCTCGCCATGAACGGCGGTGGCTCAGTGGGACCCAGGAGATCGAGCTGATGGATAGAGAAACCGCTTTTCTGTACCGCACCATGCAGCTCATCCGCACCGCGGAGGAGCAACTCGCGCGCTGCTACGCCCGGCAACTGATTCACGGCGCTTGCCACACCTACGTGGGACAAGAGGCGATCGCCTCGGGCGTTTGTCTGCATCTCCGTCCCGATGATGCGGTCTTCAGCACGCATCGCGGACACGGACACGCCTTGGCCAAGGGACTGCCCGTGGACCAGTTGTTCGCCGAACTGTTCGGCCGCGCCACCGGATGCTCGCGCGGGCGTGGCGGCTCGATGCACTTGTTCGCTCCGGAAATCGGTTTGATGGGCACCAGCGGAATCGTCGGGCCTTGTATCCTGCAAGCGGCCGGGGCTGGTTACTCGTTCCGGTTGTCGAAGTCCGATCGCGTTGCAGCCGCCTTCTTCGGCGACGGCGCCGTCAACAACGGCGCCTTTCACGAAGGATTGAACCTGGCTGCCATCTGGAAGCTGCCCGTTCTGTTTGTTTGCGAGAACAATCAGTTCGCCACCGAAGTCCCCTTCCGTTACGCGGCCGCGAATCCGGATGTCGCCTCGCGAGCCCAATCCTACGGCATGCCCGGCATTCAGGTGGACGGCAACGACGCGCGAGCGGTCGGCGCTGCCGCGCGCCACGCGGTCGAGCGCGCCAGGTCGGGCGAGGGCCCCACGTTGATCGAGTGTCTGACCTACCGCACGCGGCCGCATTCCGAGGGCATGGGCGATTACACGTATCGCACCCGCGAGGAGGTCTCCGAATGGCGCCGCCGCTGCCCGATTCAATTTCTTCGAGCGCAGTTCCCTGGCCTTGAGGCGGAGTTCGATTCGATCGACCGCGAGATCACGGACTTAGTCGCCGCCGCAAGCAAGAGCGCCGAAGAGGCGCCCTGGCCGGGTGCGGAAGATGCGGCCACGCATGTCTTCGCTTCGAGCCGTGCGGCCGTCCAGGAACCGGGACCCGAGGCGGGCGCAACACGCGAACTCTCGCTCGGAGCCGCCACACTGGAAGCGCTGGACGGCGAGATGAGCGCAAACCCGGCTATCTTCGTCCTCGGCGAAGGCATCGGCGTTCGTGGCGGTAACTTTGGCACAACCGCCGGACTCTTCGCCAAGTACGGCGCGGAGCGGCTTCGCGATACGCCCATCGCCGAGCGTGGATTTACGGGCCTCGCCTGTGGAGCGGCCATGGCGGGCGCGCGTCCCATCGTCGACTTCATGTTCATCGACTTCCTCAGTGACGCTTTCGGGGAGATCGTCAACCAGATCGCAAAGATGCAATACATGAGCAGCGGGCGATTGAAGATGCCCGTGCTGCTTCGCGGCTGCATCGGGATCGGCCACTCCGCCGCCACGCACCACTCCGGAAGTTACTACTCCATCTACAGCCACATTCCCGGACTCCGCGTCGTGGTTCCCTCCTCGCCCTACGACGCCAAAGGGCTCTTTACTCACGCGCTCCGCTGCCAGGATCCGGTGTTGTTCCTCGAGCCTCGCGAGCTCATGGCGGTTAAGGGTCCCGTTCCAGTGGAGTCGTACGAGATCCCGTTTGGGAAAGCGCGCGTGGTCAAGCACGGCAGCCAGCTCACCGCCGTTGCCGTGGGCGCGATGGTGCCCAAGGCTCTCTCCGCCGCGGGCCAGTTGGAAAACGAAGGGCTCTCCGTCGAGTTGATCGATCCACGCACCATCACGCCATTGGATCTGGACACGATCCTCGCTTCGGTGGAGAAGACGGGGCGGCTGCTGATTGTCGAAGAGACGTTCGCGCAGTGCAACCTGGGAGCCGAGATCGCCGCACAGGTGGCCAGCGCCGGCTTCGATTTCCTCGACGCGCCGATTCGCAGGCTGACAGGAGCGGCCGCGCCGACGCCATACAGTCCGCCGCTGGAAGCGGCCGTCATTCCCAGCCTCGATGCCATTCTGGACTCCATGCGGCGTCTGATTCGGGAGTAACGAGATATGGCGATAGAAATCACCGTACCGCGTCTCGGATGGTCGACCGAAGATGGCATCTTTACGGGTTGGTTGAAGCAGCCCGGCGAGAAAGTCGTCAGCGGCGAACCTCTGTTCGCGCTCGAGAGCGAGAAGGTCACCATGGAAGTGGAGTCGCTCGACAGCGGCATTCTCCACGCGTTGCCGGATGGGCCGCAGCCGGGAGGGATTGTCGTAGTCGGACAATTGCTCGGCTACCTTCTTGCGGAGGGCGAGGATTTCGGACGAGTGCAGCCGATCCAGGCCCCGGCAGGCGCACCCGCGCGAGTCGCATCGCCAGTACCCCTTGCGCCCTCGCCGGTCGAAGCGCGTAAACCTGGCGCCCGGCGTCCGGTGAGTCCGCGAGCCCGCGCTCGCGCGAAGAGCTTGGGTCTCGATATCGATTCCGTTCCCGCGGCGCCGGACTCAAACCGGGTCGTTGAAGCCGACGTACTGCGCTTCGCCGAGTCGAGGACCTCGTCCACACCGGCTGCGGCTTCCCGTGTCCGAAAAGTCATCGCCGCCCGGCTGGAGGAGAGTTTCCGAACTCCGCATTTCTACGTGCATGCCGAGGTAGACGCGGCTGGACTGGCGGAGCTCCGCGACGAGCTTCTTCCCGTTCTACTGGAACGCGACGGAGTGCGGCTCACCTACAACGACCTGCTCGTGAAAGCGGCTGCGCTCGCTCTGCGCGCGCTGCCTCAGGTGAATTGCTATTGGCGCCAGGGCGAAGTTGTTTCTCTGGACACTGCCAACATCGGCCTAGCCGTTCAAGCCGGCGAGAGCCTGGTCGTACCCGTCATCCGCGGCCCAGACCGGCTGACCATCGCCGAAATCGCGAGAGAGAGGCAGCGTCTTGTCGACAAGAGCGGAAGTTCCACCCTGCAGCGAGCCGACGTAGAGGACGCCAGCCTGACCATCTCCAATTTGGGAGCCTTCGGAGTCGACCGCTTCCAGGCGATTCTCAATCCGCCGCAAAGCATGATCATCGCCGCCGGCCGCATCGCCCAAAGACCATCTGTCATTGGAGGCGCCGTTGTCGCCAGGCTCACCCTTCCGCTCTCCGTTTCGGTGGACCACCGCGTGATTGATGGCGTAGCGGCGGCCCAGTTCCTGCGGGCCCTCGCCGGCCGGCTGGAGTCCCCGATTGGGCTTGTCGTTTGAGTTTCTGATTGGTATATTGGCCTAATCAATTCTCAATGACAGGATCACGATGAGCTGGGGCTATTTGCAAGACGCGAGTGGATTCACGGGAAACGCCGATCGTATCTGCGTTCCGCACGACGAGACTGAACTGCTTAGCCTGCTCGCCGAAGCACGCCAGGCGAGTGTTCCAATCACCATCGCGGGCGGAGGGAGCGGACTCACCGGTGGTCGCGTGCCGTTTGGCGGCTGGGTCGTCTCGATGGAAAAATTCCGCCGGCTCGATGTGGGGTGGGGATCGGCTACCGTAGGCGCGGGAGTCGCCTTGCAGGACTTGCACGCCGCGGCCAGGAAGACTGGCCAATTCTACCCGCCCGATCCCACCGAGACTCTGGCGTTCCTCGGCGGCACGATCGCCTGCAATTCGAGCGGATCCCGCAGCTTTCTCTACGGCGCGACCCGACGCTGGCTCAACCGGCTTCGCGTCGTTCTGCTTGACGGCCGAGTCCTCGATGTTCGCCGCGGGGAGGCCATCGACTTCGACGTTCCATCGATTCCCCAACCTGCCTCACGTAAACACTCCTGTGGGTATCCACTGAAACCCGGCATGGACTGGATCGATCTGTTCACCGGTTCGGAGGGAACGCTGGGTCTTGTCGTGGAAGCCGAAGTCCGCCTGCTTCCGAACCCGGCCGGCTTGCTCAACGGCGTTGTATTTTTCCCCAGCGACGAACTCGCGCTGGCCGCTTTGGACCTCTGGCGCGACGTCACCGGCCTCCGCATGTTGGAATACATCGACGGCGCGGCGCTCCGCATGATCGAAACGCGATATCCCGGTGTCCCGAAAAACGGATGGGCTGCTCTGATCGTGGAGCAAATCATGGAATCCGGAGGCGAAACGGACGAATGGCTGGACCGGCTGTTGTCGGCGCGGGCGCTCGAGTCCGAAAGCTGGTTCGGTTCGTCCGATGCGGACCGCGAACGGTTCCGTAAGTTCCGTCATTCGCTGGCCGAAACGCACGGCGAGATCGCCCGCCGTAGCGGCTTTCCCACTCTCGGCACCGACTTTTCCGTCCCGATCCCGGAGAGCCGGAGAATGCTCGCGTTTTATCGCCAACACATGGACCGGATCATGCCGGGCCGCTATTGCATTTTTGGCCACCTGGGAGACGGGCATCCGCATGTCAATATGCTGCCGGCAACGGAATCGGAGTTTCACGCGGGTGTCGAGGCCATCGAGATATTCGCGAGGCAGTCGGTCGCTTTGGGTGGTTCGGTTGCGGCGGAACATGGACTTGGCAAGCGCAAAGCAAAGCTCCTCGGAATTCAATACAACGCGGAGGAGATCGAAGCCATGAAGCGCGTGAAGCGGCGTTTCGATCCCGAATGGCGGTTGGGAAGAGGGACGATTTTCGAGTTGCCTCCGGCATAGAAAGGGAAAACATGGTGTGCTTACTCGCTTCGGCGATCATGCTCGCCGCATCGGCGGCCAACCTCGACATTTACTGGATTGACGTGGAAGGGGGCGGCGCAACTCTGCTGGTAACCCCAGCGCGAGAGACGATCCTCATCGACTCCGGCGAGAACAAGGCCCATCATGCGGCCCGAATGCACGACGCCGTCCGGAGTGCGGGGCTCAACCGGATCGATCATCACATTGTCACCCATTGGCATGCCGATCACTACGGCGGAACGTACGCGCTGTCCAAGCTGCTGCCCATCCGGAACTATTACGCCGGGACCCCGTTCCCGGACCGCGTCGACGACGACCCGCAATTCTCCGTTCTGATGCCGCTCTTCAAGAAGGCGAATCGGGGCAAACCGCGGATCCTGGCGCCGGGAGATGTCATCCCTCTCCGTCAAGTATCCGGTTACCCCGAGGTGCGGGTTCGCGTTATCGGCGGGAATCGCCGGCAGATCGCGGCGCGTTCCGGCGGTCCGTCGAACCTAGCCTGTGGCGCGCCGGTCGTTGCGCCCCGTTTCGACGACGGCGAGAATGCCATGTCTTTAGTGCTCATGATCGAGTACGGGAAATTCCGATTCCTGAATGCCGGCGACGTGACGTGGCATATTGAGGAGCGCCTGGCCTGCCCGGCCGACCTTATCGGAAAGGTGGATCTGTTTCAGGTGACGCACCATGGTCTCGACCGGAGCAACAACCCGCACCTTATCCGATCGATCCAGCCACTTGTGGCCGTGGTCAACAACGGCCCGCAAAAGGGATCGGAACCGAATACCATGCGAACCCTTCTCGGCGCGAAGGAACCGGCTGTCGTCTGGGCGCTATACGCCAACCTGAAGACCGGACCCGACCTCAATCCTCCGGCCCAGCGAATCGCCAATCCCGCTGGAACACCCGGCGGACGAGGACTTCGGGCGTCGGTTCAACCGGGCGGCACGTTCACCGTTCAGATTGGCGATGACGGTCACAAAGAAGAATACCGCTAGGGAGAACGAACATGAAAAGAAGATCGTTCCTTCAGTCCGCCGGTGTTTTGGCCACACCGCTGGCAACCCACGCTGCCGCGAGCCAATCGGTGAGCCGCAAGCCGAACGTCCTTCTCTGCATTTCCGACGATCAATCGTGGAATCATGCCGGAGCCTATGGAAGCAAGATGGTCAAGACTCCGGCTTTCGATCGAATCGCGCGCGAGGGTGTTCTCTTTCGGAGGAACTTCACATCCAACCCCACTTGCTCCCCTTCGCGATCGTCTCTGCTAACGGGGCAGGTTTTCTATCGCCTGGAGGAGGGCGCCCAGAACTGGGGCACGCTTCCGTTGAAAAACAAAGTCTATCCAGACCTGCTCGAAGCGGCCGGATACCATGTCGGCTTCACCGGAAAAGCGAGCGGACCCGTCGATTGGCAGGCATCCGGTTGGAAACGCAGCCCGTGCGGTCCGGAGTACAACGGCAAACGGCTCAAGCCGCCCAACGACGGAATCGTTACATTCGACTATGCCGGGAACTTCCGGGAGTTCCTGTCCAAACGCAAACCTGGGCAGCCGTTCTGTTTCTGGTACGGCGGCATTGAGCCGCATCGCGCGTACACTCCCGGCTGCGGATTGAAAGCAGGCAAGAAACTCTCGGAAGCGGAACTTCCTCCCTGGCTGCCCGATAACGACGATGTCCGTTCCGACATGCTCGACTACGCTTTCGAGATCGAATGGTTCGACAATCAGTTGGGCAAGATGATTCAGATTCTGGAGGCGGCGGGAGAACTCGACAATACTCTGATCCTGGTCACCGCCGACAATGGCATGCCGTTTCCGCGATCGAAGGGGCAGCTGTACGATTCCGGGGCCCGCGTCCCGCTTGCGGTTCGGTGGGGCAGCCGCGTCAAGGGCGGCCGCGTAGTAGAAGACTTCATCAGCTTCCCCGATTACGCCCCGACGATCCTCGAAGCCACGGGCCTTTCCAAGACCCAGGAAATGACCGGCAGGAGCTTCCTCAATGTGCTCCAGTCCGCGGCCTCGGGCCAAATCGATCCAACGCGCGATCACGTGATCACGGGACGCGAACGATACTATCCCGAACTGCTCCCCTTTCCCTGCCGCGCCTTGCGAACCTCCGACTACCTCTACATTCGAAACTACCGGCCGGACCGCTGCGTGGCTGGCGTCCCACCCGGTTACCACGACGGCGAGTTCGGCCCCGCCGCCGGGAAACACCTGCTGGCAGAGCGGGGACAGGGGGCTGGGCGATATCGCTGGGAAATCACGTTCGGTATGCGCCCGGCTGAGGAGCTCTACGACTTGGCCAAAGATCCCGATCAGATGCACAACGTCGCTTCTGACAAGGCCTATGCCGCGATGCTGGAGAATTTGGGCAAACAGATGGAAGCGGAACTGGTGGCAACCGGCGACCCGCGCGCCATGGGCCGGGGCGACGTCTTCGACAGCTACCCGGCTCGGATGTGGGATTCGAAGGCCCACCGAATGCTCCCGCATCCGCAATAGACGGCCAGCTCGTGCCGCGCCATGTTTGTGTCGCGCGGCGTCGCGTTCGTGGTGAGCAGAGCAAGATTGTCGTGAGCAAGAAATGAAGTTTTAGTTCAAAGTGCCTGGTCTAAACCCCCCGCCTTTAGGCGGGCCGCTTTGAGCCACAGTCCTGCAAAGTAGGAAGGATGACGGAATACCGAAGAAGTGCGCATGCTGTGTTCGACTGTGGTTCTCGCAAACCCCGAAGTTACTGATAAATTGGGGTTTGCCTTTCTTCCTTCGATTCCCTTGTTCGCCTCCGTTGGTGGCGCTGGCGGCGGCTTTCTTGGCTTTCTTTCGCCAGCGAACGGCGCTTCAGCTTGAGATACTGGCCCTCCGTCATCAGCTCGGTGTTCTGCAACGTTCGGTGCAGCGGCCGAAGTTGACGGCCGCTGATCGGTTACTGTGGGCCTGGTTGGCGGCGGTCT
>Ga0194128_10008995_pt1 | contig 12421 bp, 10 predicted proteins | sample TA2KigCa65mmetaG_FD_148650 | JGI IMG/M metagenome (GOLD analysis project Ga0194128, IMG submission 148650) | Freshwater microbial communities from Lake Tanganyika, Tanzania - TA2015037 Kigoma Deep Cast 65m | ecosystem: Environmental > Aquatic > Freshwater > Lake | place: Tanzania: Lake...
CGATTTTTCTCAACAATAAAGTTTTCAAAATTTTCAATCATCGGATTTTCCGTATTTACTTTGAATGTACTTTGCCTTTTTTATTTGATTTCTTCGTTTAACACTTGGCTTAACAAATTCCTTACGGTCACGAAGCTCGTTAACAGTTCCAATTTTATCGCCCTTTCTTTTGTAGGCTTTTAATGCTTGATCTAAATTTTTAAACTTCGAAACGTCTACTATAATCATATATTATATATTACCAATTTTTTTATTACGGTTCTCTCTAAACAAAACTAGAGAGATCGCTCTCTCTAGTCCGTTTATAAATTTTTAATTACTTTTTAGCCTGATCTGCAGCTGGAGCAGCAGCTCCTTTTTTCATATTTCCAGAAAGCTTAGCGACCTCATCCGCTAACGGACCAGCTCCAGTAATTCCGGCCCAATAGCCATTAACTAATGATAGCATGTCTCCACTCAATTCTTCAGAAATGCAATACTCATAGAATGATCCTTCATCTGAGAAGTTTTTCTCCCAAATTCTTAATACTGCTTGTACTGTTTGTCTATCTAATGATAGGATCATAAATGCAATCTGCAATTCGTCAGCCGCATCGGTGTATCCTTTAGCAAGATCTCTAATTTGTGAACAGTACGCATAAGCTGCGCTTTCTGGATCAAGTTGCTGACCTCCAGTATTTACATCAGAAGTAGCTGCACTAACTCCTTGAGCAGTTGCTACACCAGCACCGACGCCAGCACCAATAACTCCACCTGTTCTGGCTGTATTACCAGCAGCGGTAATTGCTGAAAATCCGCTTTGTGCTAGAGGTCTGTTAACTGCACCAGCCGATAGAGCGCCGACGTTTGCGCTTCCTGGAATTCCAACACCGGTTGCATTGCCAGCAAGGCCTGATCTAAATGCTTTACTCGCACCGGTAATTTTATTAACTGCACCAGCTGCTCTAATTGCTCTAGCTCCAGTCAATAGGCCTCTTGCAGCTGAGAATGCTCCAAATGTTACCATGCCAAGCGCAACGTCAAAGACTAATGATTGTAAAAAGTCAACGCCTAATGCTGTACGAATATCACCATCTGTAAGTTCTTGTCCGTACAGCGCTCTAGCAAAAGCATCGGGGCTTCCGGAGAACTCTCCGTCCAGGGCTTCGTACATTCCTTCCCGGTATAATGCTGTGTATGTAGTATTTAATGCATCAAATACAGCTTTTGGATCAGCATTATTTTCGGCAGCAGTTTTATGAATTGCTCCAGCGAGTGCCGCTAGTTTATCTTCGTCAGTTCCAAAGGTAAGTCCAAAGATTGAAGAACCTTCAACGCCTTTACGGAATTGAATAGCTAGGTAATTCATATCAAGACCCTGGATTAAAATTTTAGTACCATCTTCGTCAAACCATACTGCAAAGTTTCCGTTTGGATCTTTTTGGCGATTTACACTGACTTCATAGTCAATTGTTCCATCTTTAAATTTTAAAGGCCTGGTATTAAGGTTTGCATCGGTGCTTAAAATGAATGGCTCTAGCTGATTAATGATTGAATCATATTCTGCTTTTTTAGCAGTTGGATCGTTAATTATTGCTTTAATAGCTTTTAAACCAGGAGTATCTGTCTCTACCGGAGTTGCTAGAGATTTAGCTGCAGCCTTAACGATGGCCGTTTTTGCGGCCATCGTTGCGGTCACCGTTGCGGCCGCAGTGTCGGCCGCAGTTTCGGAGACAAATGCCCTATTTTCAAGCATTAATGCGTATTTTGAAATGTCTAATATTTTCATTACGAATTAGATTTTGTTACTTTTTATATGGATCGTTTTGCTCTGAGTAGGTCCATCCCTTGTTTACAAAGTAGTATTTAGGGCCAGCTACATCTGTTATATCTGGTTTTGGCTTAACCTCAATTTTAGTTTCGTTGAATATTTTTTCAACGGCGGGTTTATCTAAACCATTTAGTTTGCACCATTTTGCAATATCAGTAATTAATTCATTAGTGATACTTTCCTTTAGGTTTCCGTCACTTGTTAATTTACCTAATCCTTCAGAAGTTCCGCCGCCATAAATTCCATCAATTCCTGATGATTTTATTTTCGCAGCAGCAACGGAATCAGTTTTTTTATCAGCTCTTTTAAATTTACTAACTAGAGTTTGAGTCGCTTTAATTTCGACAATTTTCTTTGAGTTTTTGCTAAACTTAACAGTATCTCCGCTATTTAATAATTTAGACTTTAGAAATGTGATAACGTCTGCATCAGCTTCAATCTTTTCAACATCTACGTATTCAGGATTAGCATTAGTTTTTTCTTCAGGCTTAATCACAATAAGTTCCGGATCCTTTTTAATCTCTTCAACATTTTTCTTGATTTCTTCAGCTGTTTTGTCACCAGCTTTCATTTGAGCGGCTGAGTTAGAATCAAATACTTCAAAATTTCCAATTTTAACTACTGGTGATACCTTAGTCTTATCAAATCCTTCTAATTTTTTAAAGATTATTGCCCCTTTAAGTAGATCTCTTGGTGTTAAAGCCCTAGAATCTCTTTCTTTTGTGACATGTATGAAAGCGATTAACGTCGCATCGTCTGCAAATTTTTTAAACTCTGGACGAGCAAGAGCTGATTCAATTGAAATTTGCGGAAGGCTTGCCTGTGGATCAAATTCCCTAATCACAAGCTTAAATACTGCAACCTCCCCCAAATTTGGGTCAGCTTTGCCTTGTTTTATTTTGAAAGAATCCCTTGCTTCTGTAACAAACGATTCATTTACGAATTCATCAAATGACTTAAATAGTTTCATTTCAATTTTTAAAGTTTTTAAATTGTTCAAATGTCATGAACTGATTATTTTTATTTATTCGTACAGACTCATTCATTTTAGCCGTGTCAGTTTTCGCTTCAGGCAGGGCTTGAGTAACTTCGCTTGGCTCAAGTCCTTTGTCCCAAGCTTCCTGTACTTTTTGCACTAACCTCTTCATTTCGTCATTTGACTTTATCTTTCCAGATTTTCTTAGGCTCTGTGCAACTTTTTCAAGATTAGATTCGTCTTTAATATTCATATACATCATTTTTGCATCAGCATCATAGACGTCAGAAAAATACATTTCAACAATTGGATCAGAATTTGTCATATCTGGCAAGGGATCAATATTTGCATCTAGTTTTAGATACTTAAGAACTTCTTTTTGTGCACCAATTAGTTGTTCATAATCCTCGTCAGTTAGAATCTTTTCGCCAAACTGATTCTCTTTAGTATAAGGTCCAGATAATATGTGTGAACCGGTTACCGCGTTTGTTGCATCTGAACCTAGTCCACAATCATCTTTACTCTCAGCTGCTTTATCCATTGCTTCATCAACGCACGCATTTAGTTCGGCCTTAGCTGAATCATTTAGACTAGATTCTTCAATTTGATATTCCTTTAGGATTTGTGCTTTAACTTTTTCTCTAGCTGCAGGGTCTTCTGACTCCTTTAATACTTGAGTTGCTCCAAGATCCGCAAGTTCTTCAGTTGAGTTAACGCCAAGAATAGCTTTTTTCCATTCTTCATAACATCTATGATTCATAATATATTTTGCTGTCTGCCTAATTACAAATAACAATAGACGACGGCCGATTTTTTCACGGTATGCAAAACGTTTACCTATCTTAGTTAAAGTCGTTAAATAGTCATCAAAGTGCCGTCCGTGCTTAATGAAATCTTTGGGATATTTAGAATATACTCTTAGCACAGTTGCCTCTCCTTCGCTTAGAGTTTTTAGTACAAGAGGATCCTCGGTTATTTCTTTAAATAATTTGCCAATGACCGCATCATCGCCGGCGTTAATTGCATTCTTTACCATAGCTGGATCAGTTACCCAACCGGCTGATCGAAGAACTCTGACTGCTTGCGGATTTGCTAATATTTTATCGGTTGCGGTAATTGCATCAGTAAATGACATTCTGGCAACAGCTGCATTTACATAAGCCTCTTGAGCAGCCTTAGGTGCTCCAGCTTCAACCATTTCTTTAAATGCTCGGCTATTAGTCGCTTTTGCAACTAGATCACCGTCGCCGGCTGCAAGTTTATTAAACTTATTTACTAGACCATCGATGTCTGCAGTAGGCACTCCTTTTGCGGCGGCAACTGCCTTTACGTCAGTCTTAGTCGAAGCCGAGAGTACATCATCTCCTGATTTTAGTGCAATGACCGCTTCTTCTGAGCCTTTGACCGCTTTCATTAGCGGTACTTCAATATTTGTTTCAATGAATTTGACAAATTTATCTGCTTTAACTGTACCGAATGTTGCAATGCTAACAACCTTTCCAATTAATGAACCGACTGCTTTTAAAATAGTAACTAGACTGCCTTTTATAAATCCGATAAAACCGCTAAGACCGTTTGCTAAGGTTGACGCTTTGTCTACACCAGCTGCAGCTTTTAATTCAGAAGATGCAATTTTAATAGCGGCACTATCTGCTTTAAATACGGCTATTCCAAGTTTATCTAAAATCTTTGCAAATGGAGTAAACATCAGCTTAAGACCCTTAAATAGGTAGTTTGCAGGAATAGCGGCAATGGCTGATAATATTGCCAAGAACCACATTCCTCTAATTCCATAAATTATCGCATTTAGTAGGTTTGCAACAACATCGATAGGAAAACCTACCCAACTACCAGGAACCAGACCGATAATATCAAGAATTAAGTGAATGATTCCAATAACTGAACCGCCCTCAGTAAGTGCACTAATAAAGTTCTTAACTGAAGACCAAAGACTTTCATAAACGGCCATTGCCTCGTTTACGGCCTTGCGATACGCTTCGCTAGAAATTAATCCAACTTCAGAGATGTTTGCAAAGAATAAAATATGCTGCGACTCGTTAATATCTTCAATTTCATCAAATGATTCCAATAAAACTTGCTGATATTGATGAGAGGCTGCTGTTGCTTCTTGAAATGATAGCTGTATTGAATCTAAAGATTCCCAGATTGTTTGAGGGATTGCCTGTACTAAATCCAATAATGGCTTAGAAGAATTCTCATTAGTAAACCCGTAATCTTGTGCAGTTAGCACATATTTCATGAATAAAAACCATTTTTAGTTATTTATTCATTAGCCTTTCCTTTATTTATTAGTTGCTCGACCTGATATGAATATATTGACAAATAGTCAGCTGGCGAGGCTTCTGCTAAGTATGTAAGCTGTTCAATTGCCTGCTCTACATTAATAAAGCTCATTGCCGGATGCAAAGTTTTGTCATTATATGAAATAGTTACTGTCCCAAACATAGCAGCTTCATATGCTCTAGCTGGCAAAAAACCGCTTTCGATATACAAATCCTTACTGATATTAATACTTGCTAGAGAATTTGCAAATGAGTTCCAAATCTCTAGTCGATTTGCTCGGTTAATGTGATTATAGACGCTAATTCCATCAACTGGCTTGCCAGCATGTGTTACTAAAAATTGACTTCCATCAAACATCGAATGACCATCAAGTGCAGCTAATAGGTCATAGATGATTGGATTCTTAGCATGGCCTGCTTTATAATTCTTAAAATCTAGATTGCCATAATATAATACGTCAGTACTTCTCTTTGTTTTAAGAATTTTTTCAGAGTTAATCGCTAAACAGTCATACGCGAATCTTTTACCTATTCCAGGCATGTTAACCGATGGAATTCTTCTGGTAAATGAATACGGTTTTAAATTAACAAACGATTCTGGTAGAGACAAGTCTGTGTCAAGTACATGTACTGGAACCTGCATTGCAACGGCAACCTTTATCAAATCTTCAAACTCTCTAGCATCAAATAGGCCTTTTGTTAATGTTGATAAATTTCTAAATCTAGCCTTTAAATATATCGCATTATATTCACGAGCCATAATTCGATCAAGTGTCTCTTGAAAAGTAATATCATACTGGTCAATAAGTTCGCTAAAGTATTTGATATTTAACTGGCCAATCTCTCCATCTGGAAAAATCACAATATCATTGGCAGTCGGTAAATATGAATAGAAGTCAATCTTACAATCGCCTTCAATATCTCTAATTGCGTCCAGTAAACCAATTTGATAAAATGAATGGCCTGGCACATCTTCAGTAAATATTCCAAGTTTACCAAAGTAGGCGTACAGGATTTTCTTCATTAGATTAGATATTTTTAAAGCCAGCAAAGTGGGTAATAAAGTGCTTACCTGATGCGGCATTTTTGTTTACAAATACTCTATCGAAATTTGCATTGAATATTTCCATCATTTCTGCAAATTTGTTTTCTCGGTCTTGGCCAGTTAACCAAGAATAATGAAAATGATATTCGATAATGGCTAGTCTAATATTAGACCAATCGGTTATAGCCTTGACCATATCATATTCCATGCCCTCAATATCCATTTTGATTGCAGTTACTCCCTTTAGCGCATCATTAATGTTAATAGCTTCTACGGTAGTTGTTGCTCTACCCTTTATTGGATGAACTGAGTGCTTTCCAGAATCTTGTGATAAAAAGAAGTCAACTGATTTTTGATCATCATGCACCAGCGCCTTTTCAATAATTTTACAACGATCATCTACTCCATTTAGCTTTATATTTCGCTGTGCAAAATCGACATTATTATGAAATGGCTCATAGCTATAAACCATCTTTACCTTTGGAAATTGGGTTAATAATCTAGTTGCAAAGATCCCAATATGTCCGCCGGCGTCCAGCCAAACATCTTCTTGGTTAAGATCGTTTAGTGTTAATATTGACCCGTCTTCTGAAAAGTTAGAAGTAAAAAGAGGCTTGAAGTATTCTCCGCCAGTTGGTTTAATTGAAATATTCTGAGAAACATTAAATTTAATTTCGTCTTCGGAACGAACTACAAATTCATACTCATGGTATTTAGTTTTCTTCTTAAATGTTCGTAAATCACCTGAAGCTAAAGCTTCTTCGTATGAAGACAAAACATTTGACATGGGTTATCAGCGATATAATTTAAGCTATTATACTACTAACCTGCCAATCCGGTTCATTTCTGGTTAAAAATCTTTTAGTACCAGGTGCTTTAGTTTTGAATTAAACTTAATTTGATCAGCTGACTTTTTAACAAAAGAAAACGGTACTTCCTTGGAGGTACCGTCATCTGTTAATATTAAATATGTATTCTGGTTAACTGCTATGATTTGTCCAAAGGCTCCGTTCTTTAATTTTACTCTAGTTCCAACATTAAATTTTTTACCAGTTAAAATTAAAAATTCTTCAGATTCTCTTAGGCCTTTTTTTTAGACCGGTCGAGCGTAATATATTGGCTTTTTAGTGAATTTATATTCTTTTCTAAAGCGTGCTTTAATTCGTTTAGTTTGTCAGCATATTCTCCTGCCATATCGGAACCAGCTAATGCTTCGTCGATTGAACTAATTGATTTTTCTAGTTTTTCAATATTCTTTTCGATAGAGGCTTTTTCAGAATCTACATTTTTATTGAATTCTGCATTTTCTTCAAGTTGAATCGAGTATAGTTCAGTAACATCATAATGAAATTTCTCCATTACATAGTTATGAAAGCTTGAACCTTCCATCTTCTTAATGTTTCGGGTTTGTCCAAGTTTTTCAAATACAAAGATTGATTCGTTTACTGTGAATACGTATGCGTCATTTCCAAGTCTTTCGTTAACTAGTCTTTTTGCAAAATTTAGGTGGGCGATATTTTCTAAAGAGGAAAGAAGTTTTGTGACATTAGTACGAGTTTCTACTGATTCCATTAAAAAGATTTCAGATACATTTGCTAAACTAGCGTCTTCAATTACTTTTTCGTTTACTGTAAACTGTAAATTATTCTCATGAAGTTCAAATCCAATAGTCATTGTCTTTAACTTAGCAGAGTATGTGTTTCCCTTGTGAGAAAAACCGAGAGCATTAACTGCTTCATATAATTCAAAAAAGTCAGGATAATCTTCTAAAACTTTTCTTGATTCAATTTGAGTAGGCGGTTCTTCACTAGATAATTTGACAAAGCTATTATCAATAACTGTCATTACCTCGTTATCAGAAATAGCTAGGTATGGTAGAACTACTGAATTTACTTGAGCATCACCATTACCTATACCAATATTAAATGTTCCAGCTAAGCGGGCTTCAACCATGCTTAGTGTATTAATTAAACGATTAACGATAGGCATATTGACTTTTCCACGAAGCTTCATCTTTAATGAGTCAGAAGAAATTGTATTTTCTAATAAGCACTCTTCTAGAACTGAACATGCTTCTTTGTAAATAATTGGGCTAGCTTGACGCATTTCATACACAGCATTCATAATCTCGAATTTAGAACGGTTTGCTTCAAGATGAGAATTTACTTGAGTAAGTACTTCAGCAACGGCCAAATCGTACGAATATTTAGTTAGGCCTGAGATAAAATGAGAAATCATTCTAAATTCAGGCTGAGTAGATAAGCCGCTTTCTAGAACAACCAGCGTATGCTTAAATACTGGATCATTTGACAAAGCACTCTCTTTTAGCGTCTTAATTTTTGTCGCTAGATCAGCTGAGGCTGACATGTCCTTTAATTTTTTAGCTGGGGTATTAGCGAGTCTTTTGAATTTAGTAACAACTCTTTTTAAAGATTTGTTTGATGTTGATTCAGCTAGCTGAGTTAATGTATTCAGAGCGTTTTCGAATACCTCCGCTGGAGATACTCCCAATAAAATTGAGTTATTAATTGACTCTACTACCATTTTTGTGGTAATTGCATCTTTAACACCCGTATTAGAGTTAAGCTCGGTTACTAGTTCTTGGATAAGGCCGTTCATTAATAGTCCTTCTTTTTTTGTTATTTATCTGTCGACTGGCTATGTTTTATTTATACTCAATCTCTTGCATATCTTATAACATCGGCGTGCCAGATTGATTTGGCATGTCATTGGGATTTGAGCCTAAGTTATTTCTTACAATTGCTGATCTTGGTATATTTGTAGAGCTGCCTGATGACTTAATTGCGGAAACAGTAGCCAGTGTTGAAGTGTCAACTGGCTTAGATACAACTGGTGCTGCACTAATTGCATTAATATCTGCCTTCGGTTCAACTTTGACAGTTCCTACCCTAAATGATTGAAAAGCTGCTATCCTTCTCCATCTATCAAGATCTACTTCAAGCTGAGAAACTTTATCAGTTAATGATTTAATTAATTCAGCATTATTTGCCAATTCTATTATAGTAGAAGCCTCAGCTATTTCATTATTAATAATTGATTGATAGTCTGTAGAAGATCTCCACTTTCCAGTATAGAGCATTGATTCAGTTCCATCTTCTGAAATTATTGTGATAATGAATAGATCGTCGTTATCATCAAGAATTTTAAGAGCCGATTGCTTGCCAATTTTAAATGCGATTTGACCAAACTGTAAATTTTCATAAGCTGCGTCTTTCATATTTGTAAATTCAGCTACTGCGTTTTTACCAAATGAAAGTTTAAAAGACGAATTCAAATTTAATGACATTGGAACTGGTGCGGTTGAAGTAGCAACCTTTTTATAGATGTTAAATCTAATGAAGTTATCAGTTGGATCAATCGGTAGTATCATTTTTCCTTGACCGTAAACTACTTCATTTCCCAACTCAGTTGTAGTAATAAGTGCATTTCTTGAGCTGAGCGCAATATTTGATTTATGGAAGAAAACTGGAGCTGCAACCTTTCTTTCTTGGATTTGAATTTGACTATTTGTGTTTCCTAGAAAAACATTGAATGCACCGGACGCGTCAAATGTGGTTTGTTGAATTTTATTGTAAACAATATTAGATTGAGGACCTCCAACTAATTCAATCTTTGTTAATGATTTTCCATACTTATTCGGATTAAATATTGTCATAGAGCCAGTTCGAATAATGTTTTCGCTTGTCATTTTATTAAAAAGACGAAGTGTATAGTCTATTGACATCGATACTGCAACTGCTGCGTTTTTAAGAATTGGCCTATATGCCAACGGTTCGCCGAAATTATCTTCTTGATATATTACTAGGTTTCCAGCTGGAATGTATGCTGTTCCGACTTGTTCATATACTTGTAATTGGTGAATTAGGATCCAGTTTTGATTTGAACCACGGCGATTTAATATTGAAATTAAATCGTCTGGAAACGCACCATTCCATGTAGCGTAATATTCGATATAATCTCCGTCTGTCGCTTCCCTAATAACTGCGCCTAGATCATCAAACTCATTAGTTTGAGAAATCGCTGTTTCATGGCTTTGAGTAACAACGTAGCCAGCGTACTCAATATTATTTGTGCCGTAAATTACTTCAGAATTTGCTTCTTGTAAAAAGACCGTGACTGGAGAATTCTTAATAAAACCGATTCCGCCAGTTGCTAAATACTCAAATGAGTCTTGGTCATGCTCATCAAAGTCAGCATTAAGGTATTTAATTGATGGAACTTTAATATCAATATACTTATCATATATGGAATCGCCTAGGTATAATGGCCTAACGTTCAGTGATAAAATAGCTTCAGCGGTTATTGAGTCTAGTACAATATTTGAAAAGATAAAATTTCTTAAATCATTTAGTTTGTGCTTTACGCCAACGATTACAGAGCCAACTTCCTCAAAATTAAAACCTGAGGCAAAGTGAAACCGAACTGTATCAAATACTAAATTTGCCGAGGAGTCTTGATTGATGTCGCTCTGAGACAGAGATATATCATAGTCTTGATATTCTGGGGAAATATCGCTATCTAACAGAGCAAGTCTAGACCCGCCAATTGGCGCAACTGTAATATCTTTAATGTTGTGAGTTTTTGCCAAATCACCATCGTCATTATAGATCTGAATTAGGTCCATAGTAGTATTATTCAACTTATAGAAAGTAGAAGTAATACGCTCTGGTGATGGATCACCAAGCGGGTGCGCCATAAACTCTAACACACAATAGTCGGATAATGTGACGAATGTTGAAATCATTTGTACTTTTTGCCTAATTTAAATGTTAACCATGACGGAGTATAGCTTAAGCCAATTCCAATATATGGAAAAAATGTCGGTTGCTGCTGCATAGATAAACCATATCCACCGTGTATTCCAATACCTAAATATCCTGAATACTTTTGATTTAATTGTCTTTCTATCATATTAATTCCGGACATTTGCACTTGTGCTGGAAATTTTGTGTTAGAGTTAATGTGAAATATACCCTCTTTATCCTTTGACATTGCAAGAGCTAGAGATATTCCGAATTCCGGATTTATCTCAACTTTTCCATCTTCTATTTTATTGTCTTTAATTTTAGTCGTAATTTCTCCTAAAATCTTATAATAGTTACCATCACCATATTGCTTATCAATATTAATTGTAATTGATGAATCTGATGATAAAGATGCTATACTTTCCGGAGCTCCAATTCCTGAAATAATTTGGTCTTTAAATTTTATCTGATTTTCAAGATAGGCTATCATTTCTTGGTCCTTTGCTCTATCACCAAGGACATCTTCATATTTTTTCTTGTACTTAGATAGGCTTTCTTGAATTGTCTTTTTGTCACCAGTCAAAATGCTGATCTCGGATTTAAAGTTACCTGCTTCGTCTTGCCAATATTCCATGGTGTCCTGTAGCACCGTTAGATTATTTTGAGCAGTTTTTTCTTTCTGTGCAAGAATCGCGAGCTGTTGCTTGAGAGTATCTTTGTCAGAACACTGTTTAAGTGCCATTAAGATAAATATCCCAAATACTGCAATAACAACCCACTTAAGATTACTTGACAGAATTTCAGTAAGTTTCATTTTGAATTAGATCTAGTATTTTTTTAAAGTCAACCGGCTCGCCAGTTTCTCTCTCTATTTTATCTATTAGACGACGTTCCTTATCTCTATTTTGCTCGATCTTCATAAGTGAATTGTTTCTTAAAATTTCAAGAGTATCAATTCTCGCCTTAATGTTGTCAAGGTCAGCCGAAATTTCGTTATATTGATTAAGGATTTCCTTTATTTGAGGAATATATTTTTCCATTATGTTGATATTTTAACTTTAATGCCAGAGGCCAATAATTCGTATATTGCATTTAACATTACATCGTTCATGTGATTACTATAGTTTTTAACCGCCTGACCCTCAGCCTTAGCAACTGATTCAGTCATTGATGTTTCTGGTTTATTCATACTGTATATCGAGCTTTGATCAACCTGAGTAACATTAGACGTATTAATTTGATCTCCGTTTTTGATTGTTGATACAGTTTTATTTAAGTCTGTTCCCAAATTTTGAATTGATGTTGACATTTGTGATGCCATTAAATCAACTGACTGTACAACTGGATTCTCTGGTCTAATAATTTGATTTGTCGATGCTTGGCTAATTAATTCAGATGACTCTACTCTAGATGTTTCAGCTGTTTGTGTTTTCTCAGAAGCAGTAGTTGATTCAGTTAATTTTGAAATGTTTGCTGATTCGAGTCTAGCGGCTGCCTCTTTTATTTGAGTATTGTTTGTCT
>Ga0194128_10008996_pt1 | contig 12420 bp, 7 predicted proteins | sample TA2KigCa65mmetaG_FD_148650 | JGI IMG/M metagenome (GOLD analysis project Ga0194128, IMG submission 148650) | Freshwater microbial communities from Lake Tanganyika, Tanzania - TA2015037 Kigoma Deep Cast 65m | ecosystem: Environmental > Aquatic > Freshwater > Lake | place: Tanzania: Lake...
TTTCATTGAGTAAATAAAATATACATATCCTTATATAGATTTATATAGAATTTCGACCTGGTGGAAAGGATACAAAAGAGTTGCAACAATTATACGGAGCAAATATTGATATTGATGTTGCTTATCAATATTTGAGATTTTTTGAAGAGGATGACATCGTTTTAAATGATATAAAAGAACGTTATAGCAAAGGACAAATGATGAGTGGTGAAGTGAAGGGATATTTGATAGGTAAAATTAATACTTTTTTGAAAAAGATAAATGATTATCGAAATTCATTAACTATGGATATTATCAATGAATTTTTGATTTGCAAATAGTATAATAAATGGAAGATAATCCTTGTTACGCTTATGAATATAGCATATTAGATTTATTTATACCTTCATTAGATATATTTCGAGAATTTTGTCAATCAACAGACAAAACAACGTTATTTATTATTGCAATATTGCGAAGCATAATAACGACTACCATTACATCTTATGTATATAATACAATTGATTCTAATAGTAAGTTTTATTTTATTGTATATTTATTGATATTTATGACATTGATCAATTTTATATATATATCAGGTGTGATGAGCAAAAAACCGAGATTTAGCGATTAGAATTTAAATGCTCCTTCAATTCTCTTAGTTTATCAATAAATTTAATATTTCTAGAGTTAGAAGATCTCCATCTACCAAAATAAATACTATCACCCCTGATATCATCGCCAATATCGTATTTGCAACCTTTCGGTAAATTGTGTTCCATATTATCGATAAAAGTATCTATTTCATCATTTATGATTGGACGATTTTGATCGGGAATAAATTTATCCAATAAGTATTTTTCAAATTCTGTTAATTCATCCCTATTTTCTTCTAAATATAATTGTGTTTTGTTCGTCTGAATGGATTTTAATTCATATCCCGCTTGCTTAATTATTACATAAAAACTATCAAGCATTTTTAATCCTTCCTTATTATAATCACCGTTCATAGAAAAGTCATCAAATAAATCCTTTCTCGTTTGCCTTAAATATCGTAAATACTTTTTTGCTTCCTCTAATTTGTATCTCAGTGATACACTATTGGAACTAGTTGTTTTCCAAGTAACATCACCAACCTCAATAATAAATCTGTCACCATGAGAACCATCATTACTTAAATACCATACATAAGTTGGAAGATGGTCTGGATTTATACCGGATGTTTTTGGAAGTGTGATAATTCTTTGTTTTTTTTTAAGATTTTTATTGATATCTTTATTAAATGTATCATACATTAAATTTTCGTATCTATTATCAATACCTAATCTATTGATATGGATTATTGGTTTGTTATTTTTATTATTATTTAATTTCATAACTAAATCATGCATATAAATTTCGATAATATTGCCATCTATTGTATGAGTTGTTGTGACCATACCTTTATCGTTTATCGACCATGATTTATTAAACTCATTGAGATGCTTATGAATATTTGCATCTATTACTATTGGCACATTAATACCCTTGTATAATAAATTAACGATTGCGTAATCTTTGTTTTGATAGGTGATAGTTTTATAATTATCAAGTTTTACCATACAATACTATTTATCCACAAAAAAAAATTGAAAAAGGAATCATATTGGATATATATTTCATTACTATTCAATTTATCAGTCAAAATGTCAGAAACAGAACAAAAGCAGACCGGTGAAGCTGAAACAATGTCATCTGTTCCGGCACAAAGTGTAGCTCCTTCAGAAGCTCAAAGTGTTCAATATCCTTGGCTCGATGCTTATCGTAAGGCTACTGGTCTTCAAGCATCTGATGAAGATGTGCATAACGAAGTCGTGACTAATCTTGCTGAATTTTCTCTCGAATGCTCAAATGATCGCGACGATGATCGTCGAAAACGAAGCTTTGTTGGAAATGCAAGCGTATGGCACATTGCTCTTACTACGATGCTTACACTTGGTGAATTTCTAAGTGATCCGAATGCATTTACGACTACTCTTGTAAGCAGACTTGGTTCACTTACTACGCGAAAGGGACATCTCAATCTTTGGAGTCTTGCGCGTGATATTGTAGAAACTGGTCGTGCATATCGCGAAGATCATTCCGCCGAATACACGATCTTTTCCAAATTCAGTATCCGCCGTGATGAAGATGAATTTGATCCAAACTACGACATCCATTCTGGTGAAGGTCGCACACAACTAACCGATGCAAGAATTCGAACACTTGTGAAGGCTCTACGCTTTTATGTGAAAGAACTATGTTATGTAGTTTTCCGTTCATCGATCCGCGAAGAGCTCGTACCAGAAAAGTGGAAGGAAAAGTATGCCACCTATCGTACCAATCACAATGAACCAGTGCGTTTCTCTGTACCATTCGCAACTATGGCATCACTTTTCAAGAAATGGTTCATCGCTCTTGATGGTCTTTCACCTGATCTTGCGGAAGTACAGGATGCGATCACGAAAGCGAAGGATGCTGGATCAGAAGAACGCAAGAAACAGTATCTTGCGGAAAAAACGCGAAAGATGTCAGAACTCAAAAAGAGTATAAAAGGATCATCGCGTCAAGAGGTTGGTGGCAAACCAAAGCCAAAGAATCGTGCAAAGTATGACAAAGAGAGTCGAGAGGCAATGAAAGCGAATCGAAAGAAATTCTCATCAGCACCAAAAGAGAATCCATGGAAATCAAAGAATCTCGTATCAAAACTTCGTGAACCGGCGCAATCAGTGACAGTTGAGGAAGTTCATGATACGAAAGAAAATCAAGAATCATCACAATCAGTAACTGTACCAGTTGTTACTGAACCTGTAACACCAGCACCACCAGTGCAATCAGCACCACCAGTGCAATCAGCACCACTAGTGCAATCAGCACCAGCGCCATCAGTGCAAGAAGATGAAGGTGAATGGCAAGAGGTACGAAATGAGAAGCAAAAGAAGTTTAATGGAAAGAAGACTTCCGAAAAGAAACCTCGTGCTGAATCTCGTCGCTAAGATTTTTTTTATTAAGAAATAAGCTAATTGTATATTATAAAACATAAATATGGCTGGAGGATTAATAAGTATAGCAACATATGGAAGTAACGATTTATATTTAACAGGGGCACCACAAATAACATTTTTTAAAGTGGTGTACCGTCGATATACCAATTTTTCAGTTGAATCAATTAAAATTTTAATTGATGATAATTTAGATTTTAATAAAGAATCAGAGGTTACCCTTCCTAAAATAGGCGATTTAATATATAAAACTTATCTCGAATTAAATATTCCTGAAGTTGTTTTTACTACCGATGACATTGGTATTGATCATGAAGATGCTGAGTTAGATACCAGTCCAACTGAAAATTATGATACTGTAATTCAATTTATGAAATTAAATTCTAATGCCTATCGTGAAGCAGTAAGTTCATATGTAGCTGTTAATACGACTGTTTCAGATATGTTTGATGCTATTAAAAATGTTTTTACGAGTGCCGAAATCGATGAATCTGGTGGTGCAAGTGTTAGTGATATTATAAATGCGTACACAACATTAGTTAACTCTTTTGTAGATTCCGGAAAATTAGAACGATTATTAACTAATATTGAAGAGGTTATCGAATTAGTCCAAGAGTCACCAGATTTAACAAAAGATAGTATTATTATTCGTGTTAAGAAAGCTATCGATAATAGTATTAAAGTTCAAGAGTTTTTTTTCAATGAAATGCAAACGGCTCAAACGACTTATGATAGTGCCAATTCTAAAGCGGTAAAATTTGCATGGGTAAAACGTTTGGGTCATGCAATTGTTGATTATATTGATGTTTATATTGGTGGTGAAAAAATCGATAGACATTTTGGTGATTGGATGAATATTTGGTATGAACTCACCGGAAATAAGGATAAGGATGATTTATATTCGAGAATGATTGGAGATGTAAAAGAAATGACAACATTTGATCAAAAATCAAAACCTCAATACAAATTAACAATTCCTTTACAATTTTGGTTTACGAGACATAATGGATTAGCATTTCCGTTAATAGCCATGCAATATAATGAAATATTATTCAAACTTAAATTAAAAAAATTAGAGGATTGTGCATATTTACAAAAAATTGTTGATGATGATGTTCAAGTTTCTTTATCGAGTTTATGGGAAGACAAAGGATATTTTTTAACTGGATATTTTGTTATTGATTATATATTTTTAGATAGTCTCGAAAGAAAAAAATTCGCCCAATCAGCACATGAATATTTGATCGAAACGGTACAAGTTATAGAAATTGGTAATATTGATACAACAAAACAACACATATTATTTGATTTTAATCATCCGTGTAAAGAGATAATATGGACAGTACAAAAAGAGACGTATATAAATAACGATACGAGTTTCAAAAAGTCATTATGGGACAATTATAGTATCTCCGGAAATAATAAAGGAAATTGTATTGAAAGAGCCAAATTAGAATTAAATGGTTTTGTAAGATTTGAAAATTATGAAGGATCATTCTTTAATTATGTCGAACCGTATAAAAGACATCGTAATACACCAAGTGATGGTGTCAATGTTTATAGTTTTGCATTAAATCCAGAAGAACCGCAACCTTCAGGATCATGTAATTTTAGTATGATTGGTAATTCGAAACTATATCTAACAATAGATTCTAGAGCATTTGTTTATAATAGATCAGATATTGAACCGTATATCGAAAAAGGATCTGATGATGATACCGAAGAAATTACCACGGTAAAAATACTGGTATTTGCGACAAATTATAATATATTACGTTTAGTTGGAGGCTATGCCGCGAAAGCGTATAATTAAATTTTGTTGTTTTATTGATGATTAAATAAGAGTAAATAATATTATTCTTATTTAAAAGTTGTTACATAGTATAGTGTATAAAAAATATGACTGGAGGAATATTACAGCTAGTCGCAATTGGAGTTGATAATATATATTTAACTGGTGATCCACAAATAACAATGTTTAAAATAGTATATCGTAGACATAGTAATTTTTCTTTATTTCAAAACATTATTCCATTCAAAGGTATAAGTCGATTTGGCAATGAATCATCTATCGATTTAAAAGGAGTTGGGGATCTGTTATATAAACTTGTTTTAATGATTGAAATACCAGAAATTACCATTAAATTTGAGGATCCAACCGCTCTGAGAATATCTTCATTGTTAGGTAAATACGGTATAATATGGAATTATGAATCGGATGGTTTTGATGCAAAAACAAAAGTAAAATTAACAGATTATAATACTTTTATTAAACCCGTTATTTACGCAAAAATTCTCGATTTAGTTGAAAAATATAATGAAAGTGTTAGAGTAATATTTGATATTGATATTGTTTATGCTACGACACCTGACACAACGAGGGATTTAATTATACAGGCATTTATAAAAATTCTGCAAGATTTTGGTGGTGATGAATTAACAAATATACGTATTTTGATGGAAGGATTATACGCTTTTTTTAATGATATTTTAGCAGATACAGACAATCTTAACACTTCGGCATATAACGCTTCAGAAATTAAAAATGTCATTTACAATAGTTATGTTAATAAGATTATTAAATTTATTACAACAATAGATGGTACAACATTTGATCCAACCGCATCTGTAGACGATGATACTTTTATAAATATAAATAATAGTTTAATTTTATATCACGTTCTCGATTTTGGATCATATACTGTGCTTCAAGACAAAATTGGTATTCCAACAAAACAGTATTTCGATGAAATTTTATCTAAAGGTTTTACTTCTACAAATGATACGTTTGTTAATTATGATGCATATAAGATTTATTTGAAATATCTTGATTCACTCGATACATTTTATCAATTATTGGATTCAACGAATAATCTTGTTTTGGTAAAAAACAATCTATTGGATAATATCATTTGGAATGTGAGACGTAATTTACATCAAATGAAGGCCGTATTTGATTTTTTGAAAAATACTATTTATGATTATGTTTCTGATCAACATTACAGAATTGGATATTACAAAAAATATAACCAAGTGGGAAACATTATTTCTGGTACAAATACTGTGTTTAATTCTATTTTTGAGAATACTACTGCCGAATTGGCAGATAATTTTGCTGGTAATTTGTTATTAAATGCATTGAGTGGTGAACCAACCGGAACTGTTACGCAATTTTTCACAAATGATGTGATAAATAATATCAGGCAATTGGTATTAGATATTCAAGACGAATTGGGTAAAACTACTTATACAGATTATTTTGGATCATTCAGTTTATTTCAACGTTTGTTATTAAATAATGAAAGTATGAGAACGAGATTGCGCGATCCGTTACTGAATACTGCTGGAAAAAATTTAACATCCTTTATATCGGTATTATCAGAAAAACAAAAGAGTAGAATGTCTATATGTAATTATATTCCCTATTTGACAGTAAGAGATATCGCTCATATGGTATACGATATGTTAAAAACAATTACTTTTACTTTTAACGCAAATACAACAACAAATCAAGAAATAAGAGATTATATGATGATTAAATTGGATCTTAGAGATTACGATCATAGAATTTATACTAGTGAAGGCTTTGTTGTTGATGAAGGTGATGTTGTAGTTGATGCAGATGATATTTTAGCATTTAAACAAGGTTTGTATACAGATATGGCAACGGGTTGCATGTTTGATAGTGATTTATCAAGATTGATTGATGAAACTTATTTATCATTTGAATACAACACATTTGCAACATCAGATGAATATATTTTATCTTTGCTTTTTAGACCGGAACAAGTGTTAACAACATCAGATGGTGTGTATAAAGATGTATTACCTATAAAATATACTGTTGAAGAGTATCGAGCCAAGTATTTAGCTTTAATAGAAGAATTTAGAACGGAAAAAGGATTAACTACAAGTCTTGTTGCTCCATTGAAAACTGCTGTTAATAATATGGTTAATTGTTTCGTTCGTGATAGTATACCCACTTTTACAAGATACGCTGCTAACGGTTATACTTTATTTAATGTTGATAACAATATTGTTGCACCACCAACCACACCAAAATATTGTGATGCAATGGCATCAATATGGTATCGTATTAATAAAAAAATGGTACGTTTATATAATACATTATTTAACACTGTTGTACTATCGCGGACGTATTATTCAACTAATTTAGGTCAAAATATGGAAGCAAATTTTACGCGATTTAAAAATATTTTAGTTGATGAAAAAGATATTCAATATTTTGATGGAACAAATAATGAAACAGATGATTTAAATAATATTGATCCAAATGTATCGCAGGGGACTATTTATAGTGCGTCCGATTATCCTGTTGCAACTGAAGGATTTAATTTTTATTTATTACGGACATTTTCCGATCCAAATCCTTATGATACATTATTGACGTATTTAACTAATTTAATATCTTATTACGAAACAATTACAACACGATATACAACATACAAACCGATTCTAAATATTAAAAATGAGAATATTAATCGTAGATTATTTTTATTTAATACTGTAGCATCGATTACACATGAATATACACAACGAATACTTACAAAATACGTTAATATATTAACAGACGAGGATGTAATATCTACACTTACTTTATTAATTGATGATGTTGAAACTGATATTAATGGTACGTATTTGGGTATAATTGATAAATTGCAACAAAATGATAATATTGATTTTTCATCAAAGAGTATCAAGGAGGTGATAGGAATGTCAACAAGTGTGACAAATGATTATACGACTACAAATTTAATAGAGTGGAAAAATACGTATACTGTCGATCAATTAACAAACGCTTATAATTCGTTAGTAGATACGTATATTCCGAGTATAACTCCGATAAGTTTCTTTACAAATCCGAATGCAAAAAAAGATTATGACAGTTACAAGAAAATGATAAATATATTATCATATGTAATGGATTTTATTATTAAATCAACGAAATATAAGTTTTTAGTAAATACAATTGAATCAACGATTGCGTTACAAAATACAACAATAATAAATTCTGCTATTAATGATGTTAATAATTTTAGAAACAAATTGAGTCAAATTGTTACAATTAAATCTGATTTACCGATTGTATCTGGATATAGATATCCATTTTATGAATTTGATGGGACTGATACGGATACAGAAAATAACACGATGACTTATAAAGATTCAACGTTGGATGTTTCATTGGTAAATCAAATAAATCAAATAAAACCTAAATACGGTTGGGTAAACGAGTTAGGACACAGAGCAATCGATACACTAGGTATAGAATCTGATGGACAAGTAATCGATGAACATAATTCAGATTTAATTCATATATTACATAAATTGCATATTGATGACAATCATGAACGTGGTTATAATATTATGATAGGCAATACAAAAGATATGACGGATATAAAATCGGAAATAAGACCAAAAATGCAATTATATATTCCGCTACGATTTTGGTTTTGTAAAGATGTTGGTAACGCTTTGCCTTTAATTAGTATTTTACATTCTAATCTGAGAATTCGATTAAAAACTAGACCTTTAGAAGATTTACTTTTTAGAGAAGAGGGGAGTATATTAGCAAAAACACCAAAAATTAAATGTCAACTTTTAGGTACTTATATGTATTTAGAAGAAGAAGAAAGAAAACAAATTAGTAGAGGTAAAAATGAATATCTAATTGAAAGATATCAATATAACGGTTCGGAAATATTAAGAAAAGGTGATTTTGTTGATAATACTCTTTCTGCACAATTATATTTCAAAGATCCAACAAAATATATAATTTTTACAATGTCAGTGAATGACTCAATTGTAGATGTTAAGGATAAATTAAATTGGTTTAATAAAGGATATAGGGTAAGAGATAATGAAAATCAATTATCTATTATTAAACGTGCTGTAAGTGATATTAAATTTAGATTTAATGGGAGAGATAGAGAGATATTAAAACAAGAATCTTTTTATGCAAATGTAGAACCTTATATTAGATATATGGGAAGTCTTGATAATGGTGAATATATTTATTCATTTTCTGTTTATCCATTGATACATCAGCCAAGTGGATCGGCGAATTTGACAGAAATTGAAGATTTGGATCTGGTATTTTATGTTTTTGATCAATTTAAAAAAGAAGTCGAGGATAATAATCTAAGTATTACTATAAATGCATGGGCGTGTTCATATACAGTATTGAGAATAATGAGTGGTTTTGTTGCTCCAGCATTTTATAGTTAATAACTAACGAGTAAAAATAACCGCCGCCAAACCGTTTGCGATTCTAAGAACGTTATGTGACAATGAATAACCTCTAAATTTTGCTGGATTTAAAATACTAACACTAAATGATAATTTTAATGTTGTATCTATTTTTTCTATTTGACTCATATTACATGATCCCGATGGAAGTATATTTGCAGGATTAAATGCGTATGAATACATATTAATTCCTATCGCAGGAGAAAAATTAGCGTATTGATGAGCTTGAACATAATTAAAATAATCAAATGATCTCATACTTACACGTTCTTGCCCATTTAATAATATTGTTTCTTCGAGTACAATTGATTTACCCAATGTATTCATTTTTCTCCCTTTTGCATCATTTTTTCTTTGGTATGTATCTGTATAATTAAAATGATCATTCGAATTTTTAATATAATCCATCTGAACGACCCAAACCATAAGTTTACACGGTTGATCTACTATCATTTTTGTAGTTCTATTGGCGCCTTGTAATACAATATCGGGTGTTTGAAATAGTTGTTCAATAATATAATCATGTTTTGCTTGAGAGAATTTAAGTCTTTCATCTGAATCGAGATATATATAATCCACCAATAGATAACATTCAGGTATCGATAAATTTCTAATATCAGAGTGTAGGTGGGGTTTCGATGTTTCATTAATACCTGGCATGATAATAAAATTTGTTGTTTTACCTACTATTTGATAAACTTTATTAGCTGGATCAGCCAATATTTCTAATTTTTCTGCTAAACTTGGTTTTGTAATTGAGGTAGGAATGCCAGATATTTTTTCGGGAGATATTTTTAAATAGTACAATCGTTTCGTAACTATATCATAATGTGTAAACATACCTATTCTTACATCTGTATCACTTATTGTTTGTTCTATGTATTCATACGGGGCAAAATTAACAAGATCAGCTTCACAATTGATATAATGTGATGGAGTAATAATATAACATTCTTCTTGTTCATTTAATTCTAGATTAATTTTAACATCACTGTATTGCAAACTAATTAGAGGCAACGCTAAACCACTGGATCTACAAAACCAAAATTTCAGAGGTACAAATAATGTATATGCATCTTTTCCATTAGTAAAATCTGTTACTTCTGGAATATCACCAATCATATGATCAATACTGCGATCTTTTGGTCCGAATATCTCTGTCCATAAATATAACCATTCACCAAAATGTCTATCGATTGTTCTTCCATTAATTTCAACTTCGATACTTTTTATTATTGCGTATCCAATGCGTTTAACCCAGGCTATTTTAGTGATAGTATCTTCACCTAACGAAGTTGTGAACGGTTTTATTTTAGGTAATGTTAAAACTAATGTCATACCTCCAACTAAATCACCATTTTTGGAGATTATACATGTGGTTCTTTTACCAAAATCGGGATTATGTATGAAAAAACGAGGGATTGGTTCGGTTGAAAAGTTTGTATGTCGTCTATATACTATTTTAAAAAATGTTATTTGTGGATCCTTAGTAATAAATATATCTTCAATACCGTAGGCAACTAACTGAAGTATCCCACCAGTCATTATAAATAAAGTGTATATTAAAAAATAAGTTTTGCAATCGCTAAATTATGTTTAATAATTAAGCCAATTTTATTTTGTAAAAGATGTTTCCGCATCGCGAGCGTGGCTCGCCTCACCGAAGGTGAGTTCTTGAAAGGATTTGAAAGAATAAGTTTAGATAGTGTTGTATGATTCATTAACTGGAACAACCAATGAGTTTGGTCTTCCGGCTAATATATCACTCATTGCGCTGTGAACCTTGCCACATAATTGATCTTGGAGATTCTTTCTGGCAGCGTTATTTCCATTGATGCATCTGACTATATCATTTCTGGAGCTGGCAAGAGTTTCACCAAAGTCGGATATTTGTTTTGTTGATACAGTTGCGCCATTTCTATTGATATTGTAGAGTTCTAAGGTTTCATTGAATAAATTATAATGATTATAGAATTTAGTAAGATGTCCTTCGAGTTCAGTATAACGATTGAGTGCCTTTTCGATTTTGGCATCTGATTCAGCATTGAAAGCAATACCGTGGCTCTTTAATACTTGATTTGCAGCGATGTACATCTTTCTAAGGGCAGCAGCACTTAACATTTGACCACCACCAACTCTATTCATGTATGAACCAATTAAGCTACCACCTCTTGCGCCTCCCAATTGTACAAATGGTAAAGTTGGTAATCCGGGATTAACATATCCAGCAACTAAGCCAACCGAAGCGACTTGTAAAGCTTCGGCTGAGTTTGGTTGAATTGGTCTGCGTGGTTGAATTTTAAGTCCATTAAATGCATCATCAGCAACAGGAGCACGTTGAGCGTTTTCATCGAGCATAATAGGATTTTGGGTAATTAAATCGACGATAGTTTCGAGATATCTGCAGAGATTTGTATTTGCCAATATTCTGTTGGCAACTTCGGGAGCAACAATTGTTGGAAGTCTGGATCTCCAACTATTAAATGGTTCGGGAACTAATTGACCATTTCTGTTTGTAGTTGTTCCAAAACCGAATGTTCTGATAACTTTTCTTGCAACTCCAGGTTCCATATTATTGAGTTCATTGCGTGCAACTGCGGGAATATGATGATTACTATAAGCACCTAAGCATCTGGCTAAATTTCTAGTATCACCAGAAATTAAACATGTGGCAATTACATATTTGCTCAAATTTTTCGCACCAGTAGTGAAATCATTGCTCTGATATGCCGCATTTGTTCCGTCTGTACCTTCACCAAAATGACGTTTTTCTCCATTAACTTCGCGGTATAAGATACCATTTTCATCGCGATTGTATATAGTAGCAGTAACCATATCTTCAAATAAATCACCAACATTAGCAACATTGGGTGTTGGTTGTTGCAATAAATTGAGCATCAATACTGACCAGTTAATGCCAAAACCATGAGGATATGGCTGAGTGACGTCAATAGCTAATGCATCAATATATCGTAGTAAATCTCCACATTCGTTGCCTCTAGTATAAGCACATCTATAAAGACGGTGCAGATGATCTGTTCCTAAATTAGAAGTTTCGGCAATTGTTGTTGGAAGATATGGAAGTGTTGCTTCAAAAATAGTTATATGTTCAGCTGTTGTTCTTAAATTGAAACGGTTAGTTCCTGGTACG
>Ga0194128_10009001_pt1 | contig 12414 bp, 10 predicted proteins | sample TA2KigCa65mmetaG_FD_148650 | JGI IMG/M metagenome (GOLD analysis project Ga0194128, IMG submission 148650) | Freshwater microbial communities from Lake Tanganyika, Tanzania - TA2015037 Kigoma Deep Cast 65m | ecosystem: Environmental > Aquatic > Freshwater > Lake | place: Tanzania: Lake...
GGGCAAAGCCCGCGATCAATTTACCCGGGTGGAGGATAGTGTGCTAACAGAGTTGACCCTCGAATTGGTTGAAAAAGGGATCAGTTTGGAACGGGTCGACCGAAAGGCATCGCTCATCAACCTAAAGGTTATAGCCAACGATGAGCGCTGGGTGCTCGATTTGGGTAATGAGCTCCTGCGCGAAGCCACCATTATGTATATGGACCTCAAAGTGGGGAAGACCCGTAAACATGTGCAGATCCTCGCCAATCGGGTCGATTCGGTAGAAAGAGTCATGAATTCGGCGGTTTATCAAGTGGCCGATGAGCAGGATCAGATGCTCGGCTATGTGCAGGCCAAAACCAAAGTGCCCCGTATGCGCAAAGAAATGGAGGTGCAAATGCTTGGAGCCGTGTATGGAGAGTTGGTGAAAAGCTATGAAATGGCCAAATATGCGCTCGAGCGTGAGGAGCCAGTCATTCAAATCATCGATCAACCACGCCTACCCTTGGAGCGCTACGGGAAGGGAAGAATTCTGTTTGGCTTATTATTCGGGTTTATGGGTGGGGTCATCGGATTAATCCGACTTCGTCCCCGTAATGAACTTTCGTAGACCCCCCTGAACGAACTGCCATCAAAGATTGAAGTATCCAGAATTTCCAACAGTAGATGTGGCCGGCATTTCCACGGCTGCGATCGACCGCACAACACTGGCTCAAATGCTGGGGGCGTATTGTTTGAAGTGGCGTAAAGCATCTGAATCTGAACGGCCCGAGCCTTATTTGGTGTTCAGCAGCAACGGGCACGCTATATCATCCTACCACAGCGACTCCGAATTTGCGGCCATCATGGATGAAGGGAGCTGTATACATGCAGACGGACAAAGTGTGGTGTCGTTTTCCCGTTGGTTTCACGCCACGCACATCCCGGAGCGTGCAGCAACCACCGATATGATCCACGACCTACCTGAGCGTTTTCAACAGAATTTGCGGCACTATTTGTTAGGCGGTAAGGAGGAAGTGGTTCACGAAGCCGCGCGCATTTTAGGCGCTCAGCACGAGCGCATGGAGGTGGTGGGGGTGCGCAACGGATACTTCCGATCTGAGGATGAGGATGAGCTATGCGAGCAGATCAGTGCATCAGGTGCCGATGTGTTGTGGGTGGGAATGGGAAAGCCCGCCGAACAAAAATTCTGCCTTAGAAACAGAAATAAACTCAAAGTTCCTGTTATTATAACATGTGGAGGTTGCTATAATTACGTAACAGGGCACTATCCTCGTGCTCCGATGTGGATGCAGAATGCCGGGTTGGAGTGGGTATTTCGCCTGATGGATGATCCCAAGAAGCTGTTTTGGCGGTATGCGCTCACCAATCCCCACAGCGTGTTTTGCGCTTGGCGGTACCGCAAATCGCGTAGAGGCTGATGGCTCGATGGGGCAAACGCATACACCCGTTATGGCCGATCGCTTAAGTTTGAGGCGGGCCATAGGCGCTGTGGGTGGTTCGGCCGGTACCGCCCTCACCAATCTCCTGCATGGTTTGGCCATCATGCAGATGTGCAGCCAAAAGGAGTATGGCATATTCGCTTTTTTGCTCGTTACCCAAGCCCTGTTGATGGGCCTATCCAATGCGCTGTTGGGTTCGCCCGCGCTGATCGAGTTATCGGCCAACGAGGGGCCAGAGCGCGACCAACGGATGCGGAGCTACCTGCGGGTGAACCTGCTTTTGTCGTTGATCGCCGGGCTGCTCCAAGCGTCGATCGCGTGGGGGATGGATGCACCCATACACACCTCAATCGCCTTCGGATTGAGCGGACTATTCACTACCTTGAGGTGGTTCGGTCGTGCCTATGGCAACAACACCCATGCACACAGCCGGGTGGTGACTTCCGATGCTGTTTATGCAGTAGTCGGACTAATAGGGATTGCCCTGCTGTTCGTCACCCACAATATTGGACTCTTACAAACAGCTTGGTTGAATGCATTTGCGGCCCTGCTTGCCCTCCCCGCCCTACCTCGAGCCTACCACCGACTTCAATGGGAGGTGTTGTTCACCATGTTTGGGGATAAAAAGAAGAGAAACGAACCGGAATTTGTAGGTCATATGGTGTCGCCATGGGACCCATTTCGCGAAGGATTCAAACGGCAGGGACAACACGCACTCCTGGGAGTGGTTACCACCGAGGCCACAGCCAACGCCCATCCCTATATCGTGACCCTCCTGCTGGGCAGTGAGGCCTTCGCACCCCTCGCCGCAGCCATGTTGTTGTTCCGACCACTCGCCGTGGTGAATATGAGCCTCACGCAGGTCGAACGGCCGCGCCTGCGAAAACTGATCCATGATGGGCAGGCTACTGAAGCCCAAAAATCGCTCAAGCGCTTTAGAATCCTGAACCTCACTGCCTGGTTAGGTAATGTATTGCTCGCCTGCGGAATTCTGCTGTTTGCCAGTGGCTATTATTGGAAAGAACAGTCGAGCATGCCCATATTCCAATCATCTTTGTTTATGCTCATCCTCATTCGCTTGCTCTCCACCGTGCGAGCCCCCAGCAGCGTACTTTGGCAAGCGCACGACCAGTTTCGTGCCTTGAGTCGATTTACACTCTACAGCGCCCTCATTACGGTGCCCACCACCGCACTTTTGGCTTATTTTATGGGGGCAGAAGCCTCACTCATCGGTATACTGGCAGGAGAATGTGTGCTGTTGTACCTCATCATGAGCCCCAGGAATAAAGAAGTTTTGAATGAACGCTGATCAGCATACCACCGCCCCAGCCGATCCCTTCATTTGCATAGGGGTGCCCACCTTTAAGCGACCGAAGGGGCTCATGGAACTGCTCCAGTCCTTGGCCGCGCAACAAACACCGCTGCGCCTGATGATTTTGGTGGCCGACAACGAAGGGGAAGGGGGCGCCGGTATGGCCTGTGTGAAGGCGCTTGCGGCGGCGTATCCCTACCCCATTAAAGCCCTTCCCGTGCCCGAACGCGGAATCTCACAGGTTCGAAATGCCCTGCTGCACGAGGCATTTCACTACCAATCGGCCGATTATTTAGCCATGATCGACGATGATGAGACCGCAGAGCCCACCTGGATTCAGGCCCTCTACGATGCAGCGAAACGCTACGGCGCCACCGTAACGGGAGGAAAAGTGAACCCGCAGTTCAGTAGTCCGCCCCCCGCCTGGACAGAAGGCATTAACCTATACTACCGCGCTCAAACCACCCCCGAAGGACGGGTAAACCTCATCGAGGGCACTACAGCCGTACTCATCGAAGCAGCGGGCTGGCGCCAATCAGGCGCCCAACGCTTCGATCCTAGATACGCCCTAACAGGCGGAGGCGACAAGGAATTTTTCACCCGCATGAAGAAAGCAGGTGCGCAGTTTGCCTATGCTGGTCGGGCTCTCAGTTATGAACGATTTGATACTAGCCGCTTGTCGTGGAAGTGGGCCACCCAACGAAGCCGTCGAATAGGGCAAGGCGATATGCGCATTCACCGCCTGCACAGCGGTTGGCTAAAGTCGCTGATCGAACTCCTGAAGGCCATGATGCTGATGGGTGCCTTGCCCGTGCTCTGGGTCATTTTTCCGCTACGCCGCGCCTTCTATGCCCTAAAAATCCAACGCCAGATCGGAAAATTCGAGGCCTGGATGGGGCGTTCCATCTCCGAATATGCAACCACCCACGGCCAATAAACCCATAAGCACAAGTGCATCCGCCCAGCCTCAGTCCGATGCCTGGAACTGGCGCACATGGGTCGTGGATGAGCAACTCCTTGCGTCGCTCTGGCTCTGCTTGTTTCTGGCCTACACCTATATAGGCATACATCCATTCGCCGTTTCCGAACCAAAAAAGGAACTCGGAGAAACAGGGGGCGCCAATGCCATACGCCAAGTATTATTTATCATGTTTTGGATGGGTTCTGTGGTCATGTATTGGCGCAAAGGCGATGCAACCGCTGTATTTCGGCATCCGGCTTTGTGGGTAGTTTTGTTGTATGCCACAGCCAGTGTGGGCTGGTCGGTCGTGCCCAGCATCGCGCTTCGCCGGGTGTTTTTGTTATGGATCACCACCACCACGCTGTTCATGCTCACCGACCTGGCAGGCGAGCGGATTATTACCTGGTTGGCCCGAACCCATGTGCTGCTGTTGATGGTGAGTCTTATGGCCATACCCATCCTGAAAGGCGCCCGCCATACCTATGTAGAAGAAGGCGACCCCATGCTGGTGGGCAATTGGAAAGGCATATTCCAGCATAAAAACCACGCAGGCCCTGCCCAACTGATCAGCATACTGCTGTTCATTTATGCCTACATCCGCAGTAAAGATCCATTGTGGTGGTTGGCTGTTTTAGGATCCCTCCTTTTTATTGGATTCACCCAATCCAAAACAACCCTATTGTTGCTGATGCCCAGTTTGGTAGCTGGCTTACTTTTTTATCTAAGTTCAGAGTCGCGGCTGCGCCGCCTTATGCTGGGCCTGTCTCTTACCGGCCTGATCCTCGGCCTGGTGGCCACACAGTCCGTTTGGATGCCCAAACTACTCAAAATCTTAGAGGATCCGGAAGCATTCACCGGAAGAGCGATGATTTGGCTTACCATGGTGCTGGCCTTGCCCCACTATTGGCTAATGGGCATGGGCTATGGATCGGTGTGGCAAGTGGGTAATCATAACATTCTATCCGAATTTGCACCGGTTTATGCCGATTGGGTGGTACTCAACAACCAAGGTCATAATGGATATTTGGATTTGGTATTGTCGCTTGGAGTCAGTGGATTAGGGTTGTTCCTCTTTCTTGTATTGGCCCAATCAATTATTAGTTTTTTCCTAAGGGGTAGACCAAGGCATTCGTTTCATTTTTTGTTCTACTCAGCATTGATCTTCACAATCCTGCATAATCTTCTGGAATCAACATTTCTGAGAGCGGATAACCCATTTTGGCTCATGTTTTTGGCCTTACTCATGCTCAACAACAAAAATGATAAAGAAAGAGAACCATATGCCCCGCTTTAGCGTAGTCATACCGGCCTTCAACCGGGAGGATTGTATTTTGGCGGCCATAGAATCGGTTCGGGCACAAGAAATAGCCGATTGGGAAATCATTGTGGTAGACGACGGATCTACCGATCAAACGGCCGCTCGCGTTGAAGCATTGGCCGACGATCGAATACGGTTAATTCGGCAGAGTAATCGGGGCGGCTCCGCGGCACGCAATACGGGGATCGATGCCGCACGGGGTCAATTCATTGCATTTCTCGATTCAGATGATGTTTGGCTGCCCCACCACCTCAGTCAGGCACTACCCCTACTAACCCAGGGTGAGGCTTGCTGTACCTATGCACGAATCGAAGTGGATCGGGGCGATGGAGTTACCTTCCACAAGCCGCCCAGGGCATTGGGCGAGCAAGAACACATGTCGGAGTACCTTCTGTGCGACCGAGGATTCGTGCAAACGAGCAGCCTGATTGTGCCATCCTTCATAGCGCAAACAGTACGATACGATGAGGAACTGCCCTACGGCCAAGACACCGATTTTGCATTGAGACTCTGGAGTTATGGAATCAGGTTCACTTTCATCAGTCGACCCACTGTGCAGTGGACAGATCGGTCAACCGGTGGTAGGGTATCTTCGGAGCGCCATGAGCCCGCTCGCACCGCATGGCTCCAAAGGGTGAGGCATCTGCTTACAGATAAGGCCTACTACGGTGATCGAGGTTGGACAGTGGCCAAATTCCATTCTGCAGCCGGACATAAACGCAGGGCGGCCGCACTCTATTTGAATGCCTTAGTACGCGGTTGTTATGCACCAAAAATGGCTGTAGTGGTTTTTCTGCAAGTTATTTTGAGCGCAAAAAGTTATCGGAAGCTATCGGACCTGCTCGCTCGCCTGGGAATAGGCCCTTAATGGCACATAAGATTGTATAACTATGAGATTTCGGCGTAAACTTTGCTCGAATTATTTTGGAGTACTGTTGCTTGCGCTGTTCGCACTGTCCTGCAGCCACGCTCAAATGCCAACAGGAAGTCCCTACGATCCAGATTCCCCGCGCAGCTGGGAAACATCCGCGCAAGAGCGCATACGCAAACACCGAATGGCAGATGTGCGCCTCAACATCAGCAGCAAAAGACCTGTTCGCATCGAAATTCGGCAGCAGAGACATGCCTTCCCCTTCGGATCAGCCGTAATCGCCCACCACCTACTCGACAGCAGTGATGATGCCCGTAAATACAGGCAAATCGTGGAGCACTACTTCAATCAGGTGGTTTTAGAAAATGACCTCAAATGGCAGTGGTTCACCCCCAAACCAGGGCGTGGACTAAGCAGCATACCCACCACCCTAAAAGCGCTCGAGTACTTAAAGGCGCATCGCATCAGTGTACGCGGGCACTACCTGCATTGGGGGCCATATATGCAGGTCGATAGCTATCGGCCGTTGATCGATTCAATCGCCCATGCGCAACCCCTAGCGTTCAACCAAAAGCTGACGCATTATATCGACACGGTGCTCGAACTCACGCAGAACTATGTGTATGAATGGGATGCCCTCAACCACCCTGTGCACCGCAATCTCAAACAACAAGTGCGCGATGGCAAAGACCGGGGCGTCATGGTTCACGAATGGATGCAACGCGATTTGTATGCAGAAGTGCTGCAACAGGCCCACAGCAAAAATCCCGCGCTCAAGCTCTACCTCAACGAAAGCGACATCCTCACGCAACAAGGAACACGATTCATCGAATACACCCAGCTTGCACGCGCGTTGCAGCAGCGTAAGCTGCCCCTACATGGCATCGGGTGCATGGCCCATTTCAGGCCCGACAACCTGCCGTCGATGGCTACCCTCGAAACCAGGCTCGACAGCCTGGCAAAACTTCAGTTGCCCATCAAAATCACCGAATTCGATGTGCAATTCGGGCAGCCGATGCGTCCCTACACCCAATCAGCACAAGAACTACAGCTTCAAAAGCGATTCACCGAAGACTTCCTCACACTGTGCTTTTCACACCCCGCCGTGGAAGGCATACTCATGTGGGGCTTTTGGGAAAAAGCGCATTATCATCCCGCCGCTGCTTTGTGGGACAGAGCATGGGCCATCAAGCCCAACGGACAAGCCTGGCTCGATGCCGTATACCAGAAATGGTGGTCGCAACATGAATTCAAGCAATCGATCCCCCAACAGAAGCACCTGATAGGTTTATTCAAAGGCGAGCACGAACTACGGATCAGCGACGCCCAAACAGGGGAAGAGTTGTATAGGGTGACTCTAATTGTAGGTCAGAAAAACCAGAAACTGAAAATTAACCTAAGAAGAAAAAGCCAAATCCCTTAAGTTTGTCTTTTCCATCGATGACCAGTAGTCCCGTTGAGCCCAAGGAGGCGTTCCCCTATAAACCCCCAACAGATGAGGTGAGAGCACGTTATGCGCATATATTCGCCCTCAAGGAACCACTACCTACCCGATTTTTTAAAGTCTTGTTCGACAAAGTGGTGGCGCTGATCCTGTTGATCTTGGCGGCACCCATACTGTTACTCCTCAAAATTGCTTACCTGATAGAAGGATGGCTCATACCCGAAAATAGAGGCCAGATGATATTCTTCTATTGGGCTGTTAGTAAGGGCCGCCGGATTCCCAAATACAAAATACGGCTCATCAAAATGCAATACATCGAGCCCGTTGGGGCTAGTCGACACGAATGGATCGCCTTTTCGGCCGAATGGATCCCCGACGGCCTTACCCACGTAGGCCAGTTTGTTAAAAAATTCTACCTCGACGAGCTACCACAGTTTTGGAGTGTACTGGTGGGCGACATGAGCATAGTAGGCCCCCGCCCCCTGTCGGAATTGCATTATGAGCGTGACCTGGCACAGGGAAACATAACCCGTAAGTTACTCCCCGGAGGCTTGCTCGGATTGGGTCATATCCTCAAAGGAACGCCCGAAATGGGAAATCCAGAGCCCGAATACGCATATATCGATCAGTACCTCAAACGCAGTTCGCTGAATTTGCTGCTGCTCGACCTGCAGATCATTGGAAAGGGAATACGCCTGATGATGAAAGGCGGCGGGCATTAGGACAGTGAATACACCACGCGGCATGCTGATTTTCGCGGTATTTTTGTCGGCATGAACCATAACGACCCAACAACAGGATTCAAACCCAGAATCCCCCATATTCTCTTGCTCGGCGGGAGCGGACAACTGGGCTTTGAAATGAAGAGAACCCTTGCACCGATAGGTCACGTGCAGGCACCCACCCGCGCGGAGGTCGACCTGTCAGACTCCAACCGGCTCGTTCACTACATCAGAAATCTACAGCCCGATGCGATCGTGAACGCCGCGGCCTACACCGCAGTCGATAAAGCAGAGAGCGAGCCCCAACAAGCAGATGCCCTCAACCACTTGTTGCCCAAACTACTGGCAGAGGAGACCCGGCAGATGAACGTGCTACTCATCCACTACAGCACCGATTACGTGTTCGATGGTAAACAAACCGAGCCCTACACAGAATCGCAACCCACCAATCCACTCAATCAATATGGATTAACCAAGCGCGCTGGTGAATTAGCCATTGAGTGCACCAACCCCCGCCACCTCATCCTGCGCACCAGTTGGTTGGTAGGAGCCCACGGACATAATTTCATGCGCACCATCCTCAGGTTGGCCGCCAGCCGAAATGAGCTCAAAGTGGTGGGCGACCAGGTTGGTGCGCCCACATCGACCCAGCTGATTGCCGACACAACCGCCCACATCCTGCGCCAGTACCTGAAGGCCTATGGGAAATACTCCAATGTTGCCGAAGCAGATCTAAACAAGAAAATAGAATTTCCCTTCGGTCTCTACCACCTAACAGCAGGTGGTGCCACCGATTGGCATACCCTTGCCACCCATATTGTGCATTCTGCCCAAAAAAATGGACGCGATTTAGTCCTCAATCCCGAAAGAATTCTACGGATCACCACAGCGGAATACCCAACGCTAGCCATGAGGCCTCAGAATTCCCTTCTTAACACAACTCGACTACGTGAGAACTTCCAATTGAGCATCCCCGATTGGCAAGAGGGCATTAGCTACCTATTAAGGATAGTGTTATGAACAAGTTATCCACATTTTTATTATCTTTGTGCTTCGAACATCAATAAATTACTATATAAATTAGTCATTTGTATTTTGCCCTGTTTTTATTAGCCTTGGCCATGAGCATGGTTACCATCCCCTGGGTATTGGTGATGGCGAGGCATTGGAATCTACTTGATAAGCCCGACAACGAGCGCAAATTGCATGCGCGTGCTACACCATCATTGGGTGGAATTGGAATTATGCTGGGCTTTTTTGTGAGCATGATGGTCATACAGGGTATGGAGGACTACTACAAAATGGGGGTAATTGCCCTATGTGTAGCGGTTCTTACCTTGGTTGGTGTTCGCGATGATTTATTTCACATGAAGGCCCAGCATAAGTTTCTGTGGCAATTATCGGTTGCAATTCTGTTTGCTTTATTAATGTCGCATTGGACCTACAGCTTCAGAAGTTATTTTGGATTGGAGCAGTTGCCTTTTGCCGTAGGCTTTGGTTTTTGTGTATTGTTTCTGGTATTCTTCACCAATGCCTACAACCTCATTGATGGGGTCGATGGTCTGGCGGGTAGTTTAGGGGTTTGGATTTGCTTTGGTATGGGATTAGTGAGTTATTTGGCAGCCGATCGTGTGTACGCCTTACTTGCTTTGGCATTGGCCGGATCCATTGTAGGATTTTTGCGGTTCAACTTTGCTCCAGCGCGTATTTTCATGGGCGATACCGGCTCGCTCACCATAGGCTTTTTGTTGGCCGTGTTTGCCCTGAGGTTTATGAGCCGAGAATCATACAAGCTTGATCCACTGCTACTTCCATTGCATAGACATGCGCCGCTCGTTGTCTTTTCATTTCTGATTATCCCGATTTATGACACCATTCGGGTGATACTCGTTCGCATCAGCCGCAGGAAATCACCATTCGAACCAGGCCGCGATCATATCCACCACGAGATGCTGAATATAGGCTTTCGACATAATTCAGTAGCGCTCTACGCACTTGGTGTGAACATCCTCGTCTCAGGTATTGTTCTCAATATGGTTTATTCGAATAGACATGCGTACACCATCATGCTCACGCTGTGCGTGCTTTCGCTTGCATTGCTTCCAACTGTGGGTATAAAGCGAGGAATCATCCGATTTGTATTAAACGAGTTGATGCCTGCTTTGAAAATAGGGGGTATTGGAAATATCGGATCGATCTCAGAGACACCAAAGGCGGAAGCCGACCAAATCATCAATATAGATCAGGTGGGTAATAATCGAAAAGTCGATTTAGGATCGTAAGTGCCAAACATTAGGTAGATTCGGATCGTGGGTTTATTTTTTCTTTGAGGGGGCCTAATGAAGACAGCCTGCATTTTCCGTGCTCAAGTCAATACAACGATTATATCGAGCTACTCAAAAATGGGTTGAATTCGAATGGGATAAAGGTTTATTGCATAAGACCTATACCGTTGATTTCACGACCATTCAAAAAGGACTTAGTTCTAATAAATTGGCTAGAAAATAGGCTGATTAACAAGCGGGGACGATTCATTTGGTATGGTTTCATTAAGACGCTGACCATTGCTGCGCTTTTGAAGCTAATAACCAAAAAGCAGGTTTTTATCAGGCACAACCATTACCCCCATAAAACCCAAAGACAGGACATTGAACGAGTCAAGTGGGCGATGCGAATATTGGAAAATATGTTTGATAGGAAGTCGTCGCATTCCCCTGCCCTGATAGAAAAGGGCTACCATTATATTCCCCACCCGCTCTACAGGCCAATTTCAACATCAATTAAGAAGGGTGCGTATTTTCTGTTTTTCGGAAAATTATCGAGATACAAAAATCTGGAAAACCTGGTGAAATATTGGCCCTCAGTTATGCCACTGAGAATATGTGGTTATTGTGATGAACCGGAGTTTGTTCACGAACTACAAAGTTTAATTCAAGACAAAGAAATTGTGGTTCAGGCGAGGTATCACGAGAGACAAGAATTGGAAGAAATTATTGAAAATAGCTCTGCCGTAATACTGCCCCACCAAAGTGAAGATATGATCACAAGTGGCAGTTTCTTCTACGCGGTTTCCTTTTGTAAGCCAATTATTGCATTGGAAAATAAATTTTATCGCTCTATAATGCCCGATTTTAAAAAACGTGGCTTGTATATGCTCAATAGTATTTCAGAAGTGCAGTCTCTCAATTTTAATAATTTAGAACCCATCGATCCCCAACACAATAATTTTATTCAGGGATTAAAAGCCAACTGGTTGGGAGAACTTGCCGTGGAAACGAAACAAGGTCAAGCAAATTAGTTCATCCATGTGAAAGTAATGTTTGCAAACGCCACAGGCCCGATAAAAAAAGCCCACTCTTTGTTAAATTATAATCAAAACACTTGCATTTGTGTTGCGGACCGCTTTTCTTTGAGCAAAATTTTTGCTCACTTGCCAGTCCGAGGTCTGACGGGTGCATAAACCTCCGCCGACGGTCGATGTGACTGACGCGGCGAAGCCGTGCCTTGGCACAACTTATACAGAGTCGAAGAGCTACTCAAATGGCGTTCAGGCGCAACTTAAACAGCGAGGAAGAACAACTCAAGCTGCTCTGGGGTACAACCAACTTCGTCCGAGGCAAAACCAAAAACAGTGTGTCTAGCGATACCTAAAATGGTGCACAGGCACAACTTAAACAGAGCCGCAGAACTACAAAAATGGAGCTGGGGTAAAATCAACTTCGTCCAAGGCAAAACCAAAAACAGTGTGTCTATCGACACCTAAAGCGGCGCATAAACGAAACCAAAACAGCTGAAACGAGCTCCAAACACATGAAAATAATGGTTACCGGCACCGCCGGATTCATCGGGTTTCACCTGGCAGGTCGGCTCCTCTCCGAGGGGCATGAAGTGGTGGGTGTGGATGTCATCAACGACTACTACGACCCCCAGCTCAAGCACGATCGACTAGCCCAACAGGGCATTCAAATAGGGGCGGGCGCAGCGATTCAAACGGCCGGGGGTCAAACGGCCGGGGGGCAAACGGCAGCGAGGCAACCCGAAACGAATCAACCCGTGCAGAGTACGTTGCACAGCCAGTACCGCTTCTGGCAGGTCGATTTAGCCGAGCACGACCGCATCGTTGACTTCATGCGCGCCGAGCGCTTCGATGCCGTGGTGCACCTGGCCGCACAAGCCGGCGTGCGCTACAGCCTCGAAAACCCAAGGGCCTACACCCACGCCAACATCGACGGATTTCTCAGCATTCTCGAAGGCTGCCGCCATGCGCAAACCGGGCACCTCATCTTCGCCAGCACATCGAGCGTATACGGACTCAACACCCGCATGCCGCTCAGCGAAGACCACCCCACCGAACACCCGATA
>Ga0194128_10009013_pt1 | contig 12398 bp, 12 predicted proteins | sample TA2KigCa65mmetaG_FD_148650 | JGI IMG/M metagenome (GOLD analysis project Ga0194128, IMG submission 148650) | Freshwater microbial communities from Lake Tanganyika, Tanzania - TA2015037 Kigoma Deep Cast 65m | ecosystem: Environmental > Aquatic > Freshwater > Lake | place: Tanzania: Lake...
CCGCTGGCTCTGCCTACGCTGGTTCAAATCCAGCCCGGCCCACCTTCCACATGCCCTTGTAGCTCAGCGGTAGAGCACTCCCTTGGTAAGGGAGAGGTCACGAGTTCAAGTCTCGTCAAGGGCTTCTTAACAAAGCCCTCCCAGCAATAGCCAAGCGGGCGAGATTGCAGCAGGATTTGTGCAACGCACCTGGCGCAATCCGGCTGGATGGTTGATCGCGAAGTCACGCCCCAACTCACGCCGCAACGCTCTCAGCCACAACACCGCCAATCGAGGGCCCCGCTGCGCTGCCTGATCGTGGAAGACCAGCGGATGTTCTCCCAGTTGCTGGAGTCGATGCTGCAAGCCATCCCAGGGCTGGAGCTGGCCGCCTCAGCCGGCACGGCCGCCGAAGCCCTCGTCCACTGCCAGGGGCCCACACCGCCGGATCTGCTGATCCTCGACCTGGCCCTGCCGGATGGTGACGGGCTTGAGGTGGCGGAGGCCCTGGCTCAGCGCCACCCCCAGGCCAAAGTGGTGGTGCTCTCGGGCCAGGCCGCCACCTTTGTCTGCCCGGGCCCGCTGCGGCCGCTGGTGTGTGGGGTGGTGGATAAGACCTCCGCCTTCCAGCAGCTGCAACGGGTGTTGCACAGCTGCCTGGAGCAGCAACCAGCTGAGCTCACCGCCCGGCAGCATGAGATCTATGGCCTGATCGGCCAGGGGCTGAGCAACAAGGAGATCGCCCGAGCCGCAGGGCTGTCGGTGGCCACCGTGGAAACCCACCGCAAGCAGATTGCCCAGAAGCTCGGGGTGAGCGGTGCCGAGTTGGTACGGCAGGCGGCGCTGCTGGGGCGCTTTGCCCCGGGCATCAGCGCCTAGCCATGGCCCATGCCCCCCTGCCCCTGGGCTGGCCCCGGCGGCTGGCCAATCGGATTGCCCTGGCCAGCAGCCTGCAGTTGCTGGTGGTGGCCGGCAGTTTCGGTGCCCTCAGCTTCCTGCTGGGGCGTCAGAGCGGCTTAGGGACCGCCGAGCTCTACCGCCAGAACGCCTCGGTGGTGGACCTCTCCACCCAGCTCTCCCGCAAACTCAACTCCCCCATCTGGATCAACCAGCTCAACCTGATTTGGCTGCAGCAACGGCCACAGCGCCAGGGGGACATGGCCGCCCTCAGCGAACGCTTCGCCACCCAGATGCGGGTGTTCCCCGTGGATTACATCAACTTCGGCGGCGCCGACGGACGTTTCCTAGGGGTGGAGCGCAGCCGGGATGGCGACCTGTTGCTCAATGAAGACAGTCCACGCAGCGGGCGGGGCTCGATGGCCATCTACCGGCTGGGCCCCAATGGCGAACGGGGCCCGCTGCTGGAGCGCATCCCCGGCATGAGCGCCACCCACCAGGAGGCTTGGTACGTGGACACAGCCCGGGCTGGAAAGCCTCTGTGGAGCTCCATTTACGGCTGGGAAGACCAACCCGAGGTGTTTTCGATCGCATACAACGCCCCCCTTTATGGCCCCGACCGCCGGCTGCAGGGGGTGGTGGGGGTCGACATGGTGCTCACCCAGCTGAGCTCCTGGCTGCAGGGGGTATGGCGCAACCGCTCCGGCCTGGCACTGATCGTGGAACCCAACGGCGCCCTAGTGGCGAGCAGCGATCCGAAGGGGATCTTGCTGCGTCACGGGTCTGCAGTGCGGCGGGCCAACCTGACCGAGGTTGGCAGCCCCGTGGCCCAGGCGCTGCAAAGGCATTTCTTCATTCCCAGCGGCACTGGCAAATTGCGGCTGCGGCCCGGGGCCCTCAGCCCCGGAGCTGCACCACAGCGAGCCGGTGTTGCGGGCCGCTCGCTCACCCTGGCGGCCACCCCCTGGGGGCGCCAGGAGGGGCTCAACTGGCTTCTGCTCACTGCCCTGGAGGTGGGGCCCGATGTGGCCGCCACGGAGCGGGCCAGCCTGTGGGCCCTGCTGAGCGCCACTGCGGCCCTGGTCACCGTGGCGGTGCTGATCAACCGCCAGATCCGCACGCTGCTGCAGCCGCTCGGCCAGCTGCAGCAGGCCTCTAGCCAGCTGGTGGATCTGCTGCGCAGCGGCCAGGGCGTGCAGGGAGCTCAGCCCTTCCACAGCGGCCTGAGCCGTGCTGCGGGCGAGGAACTGGCGGCTCTGGATCAGGCCATCGGAGACCTGGTGGAGCAATACAACCGGCTCACCCAGAACCTGCAGGACGCCCAGGCACGCGAACGCTTCCGAGATGCCCAGGCCCTGGCCCTGCTCAAGGACAAACTTCGCAGCAGCCTGCAGGCAGCGGCGGTGGCCCATGAGATCAACCAGCCCCTGAGCGTGCTGCTGCTCACCAGCCAGATGCTGCTGAAACAGCCCCTGCCGGAGCCCCTTCAGCAACAGCTGCACAGCATCCAGACCGAAGCCAAGCGCGTGGTGGACACGATCGAGCAGATGCGCGCCCTGCTGCGCAACGTGCAAACCGAGCACCAACCGCTCAACCTGCGGGATGTGGCCCTCAGCGCCCTGCTCTACGCCCGTTCCAGCGGCCTGGTGGCGGCCCCCATCGACAGCGACGCCCTCGAACAGGAGACCATCCCGGCCTGGATCCAGGGCGATGCCGCCCAGATCCAGATCGCCCTGGTGAACCTGCTGCGCAATGCCGCGGAAGCCATCCCGCAAGGCCGGCCCGCCTGGATCGCGCTGACCCTGCGGGCCGAGCCGGAGGCCTGGTGCCTGGAGGTGGCGGACAACGGCCCCGGGCTGCCGCAGGGCCTGCTGGAGCAGACCCCCCTGACCACCACCAAGGCCAGCGGCAGTGGCCTGGGCCTGTTTGTGGTTCACACCACCATGGACAACCACCACGGCCGTCTTGAGACGGCCACCAGCACGCGGGGCGGCGCCCTGCTGCGGCTGCGGTTTCCGGCGCGGCCAGTCCCCTGAACCCGCCCCCAGCCACACGTCTACCCACTACTGGGGATTGAGGGAATCGGCAGGGGCCATGCACATTTGGCATAAGCCTGCCCCTGCCATGCCTGACATCCTGTTGGACGGCCTGCCGGTGCTCGACCTGCTGGAGATCGCCCCCAGCACCAGCACCGTGGCCCAGCTCACCCAGCGCGACCAGAGCTCGATCTCACGCCTCTACCGGCGGGTGAGCGACCGACTGGGGCTGCAGTTCAGCAAACAGACCGATGGTTGCTATCGCGCCGAAGCCAACCAACCCCTGCTGAGCACCCTGCGGCTGGCATCCCAAAACCTGCGCCTGCAGCAGGCGCCCTGGCAGCCCCGTTGGGCCACCTGTGTGGCGGGGGTGCAAGCCGCCGCCCCGCTGCCGGCAGCCCTGGCACTCGACTGCGGCACGGCCAGCCGCATCCATGGTCTGCTGCTGCAGCGGATCCTGGATCTGGCGATCATGCCCACCGGAGTCGGAGCGCCCCCCCTGCCGACAGAGCTGACCATGCAGACCCTGCCGGGGGATGCGAGCGGACGAGCCCAACTGCTCTGGCGGGCGGACATCGCCCAGGCCCCAGGCCTGCACGCACTGGTGGCCACCCTCCGGCTGGAATAGGGCCATTCCGGAAGCACCTCCGATGCTGCTGCACACCCCCATCGCCCACCAGCGGCAGCTGGTGAGTGAGGGTCACACCCGCCCGCTGCGCTGGCGTCTGGAGCAGCTGGATCGGCTCGCCCGGGCCCTCGAGGCCCACGAAGGGGAGGTGTTCACCGCCCTGGCCAGCGACCTGGGCAAACCCGAGGTGGAGGCCTATTTCGAGCTGGTGGCCGTGCGCCAGGAAATCGCCCTGGTGCGGCGCCGCCTGCGGCGCTGGATGGCCCCGAAACGGGTGCCGGTGCCCGTGAGCCTGCTGCCGGGCCGGGCTGAGGTGATCCCCGAACCCCTGGGCTGCGTGCTGCTGATCGGCCCCTGGAACTACCCCTTCCTGCTCAGCCTCCAGCCCCTGGTGAGCGCCCTGGCGGCCGGCAACACGGCGGTGCTCAAACCTTCCGAACACGCCCCCGCCACCGCCGCCCTGCTGGAGCGCCTGGTGGGCTCCGCCTTTGAGCCCACCGCCGTGCAGGTGGTGCTCGGCGATGGCACGGCCGCCGCCGCCCTGCTCCAGGAGCGCTTCGACCACATCTTTTTCACCGGCGGCGAGCGGGTGGGGCGGCTGGTGATGGCCGCCGCCGCCCAGCACCTCACGCCGGTGACCCTCGAGCTGGGGGGCAAGAGCCCGGCGGTGGTGCTCAACGATGCCGATCTCACCGTCACCAGCCGCCGCCTGGTGTGGGGCAAATGCCTCAACGCCGGCCAGACCTGCATCGCCCCCGATTACCTGCTGGTGCAGCGGGGGGTGGCGGCACCCCTGATCGAGAAGCTGAGGGCACGCATCAACCAGTGCTTCGGTGACGATCCGCTGGCCTCGCCGGATCTGGCCTCGATCGTGAACGGGGCCCAATTTGAGCGGCTGCAGGGGCTTCTGCAGGGGGCACAAGAGCGCGGCCAGGTGCTGTGCGGCGGCCAGAGCGATGCGGGCTCGCGGCGAATGGCCCCCACCCTGATCCGGGTGGAGAGCTTCGACGATCCCCTGATGGCGGAGGAGCTGTTCGGCCCACTGCTGCCGGTGCTGGAGGTGGACGACCTCCAGCAGGCCATGGGCTGGATCAACGCCCGCCCCAAGCCCCTGGCCCTGTATCTCTTCTCCAGCTCTGGAGAGGCCCAGCGGCACCTGCTGGAGGGCACCAGCTCCGGGGGGGTGTGCCTCAACGATGTGGTGATGCAGGTGTCGGTGCCGGAGCTGCCCTTCGGCGGCGTGGGCAACAGCGGCATGGGCAGCTACCACGGCGAAGCCGGCTTCCAAACCTTCTCCCACCGGCGCAGCGTGCTGCGCCGCCCCTTCCAGCTGGATGTGCCCCTGCGCTATCCGCCCTACGGCCAGCGCCTGCCGCTGATCCGGCGGCTGTTGCGCTGAGGCCATTGCCAGCCCTTATCAAAGGGGGGCTAGCGCCCACGGCTGAGATCCGTAAGGTTTCCTCTATTGAGTGTGAAATCCGATGCGCCGCCGTTCCGCTGCCCTCCTAGCCCTGGCCCTGCTGCTGCCCCTGCCGGCCCTGGCGGGTGAGGTGGTGGTGAAGCCGGGTGACACCCTCGGGGAGCTGGCGGAGCGCTACGGCACCACCGTGGAGCGGCTGATGCAGCTCAATGGCCTGCGCGGTCCCCAGGACCTCTGGGCCGGCAGCCGCATCCGGGTGCCCGGGGCCGGCGGTGGCCCCGCCGCGGGCAGCGGTGGCGGCAACTACACGGTGAAGTCGGGCGAAACCCTCTCCGAAATCGCCGAGCGCTACGGCACCAGCGTGCAGCGCCTGATGGACCTCAACGGCCTGCGCAGCCCCCAGGACCTCTGGGCCGGCAGCCGCATCCAGGTGCCCGGCGCCGGCGGAGCCCGCCGCACGGCCGCCGTGGTGAACAAAGCCGCCAAACAGCACACCGTGCAGAGCGGCGAAACCCTCTCGCTGATTGCCGATCGCTACGGCATCCCCATGGAGCGGCTGGTGGCCCTCAATGGCCTCAACGACCCCAACGACCTGATGGTGGGCACCACCCTCAAGCTGCGCAGCACCCCGCGGCCGGTGGCGGCCAAACCCAAGCCCCGGCCTGTGACCATCGCCACAGCCAAGCCCCCGGCCAAGCCCGCCGCCAAACCGGAAGTGAAGGCTCCGGCCGTGGCGGCCGCCCCCGCCCCTGCACCTGCCGCGAAACCGGTTGCCGAGCAGCCCGTGGCGGTTGCCAAACCCACCCCCAAGCCGGTGGTGGTCGCCGCCAAACCGGTGGAGAAAGCCGCCGAGCCAACCGCCGTAGCCAGTACCACTGTGGCAACGGCCACCGTGGCACCCGCGCCCAAACCCGCCGTGGCTGCGGCCCCCAAGCCCGCCCCCAAGCCGGCGGCGGTGGCCGCCAAGCCCGGCAAGAGCTCCTCCCCCGATTGGCGCAGCTACGGCCCCCTGCAGGTGGACTGGGCCAACTGGATGCCCATGGGGGGCAGCTACGTGGCCCCCAGCCTCAACAGCGAAGGGCAGCCCCTCTACCTGGCCATCAACTGCAACGCCAAGCGGCTGAACGCCACCGGCCAGTCCGGCGCCTGGAAAACCTGGGACGCCCCCCAGAGCGACTTCGAGCAGCAGCTGATCACCGACCTCTGCAAGGCCAAGGGCAGCTGAGCCCAGAGCGGCCCCTCAGGCCGCCAGCCTCAGGCTCCAGGGCTGCTGCAGGAAGCGGCGGCCCGCCGGCCTGAGCCACAGACGCTGGCTGCCGTCATCGCTCTCGCTGAGCAGGTCCTCCTGCACCAACCGCCGCGCCAGCCAGCGCCAGCGCTCGCCCCCGTCAGCCTCGGCCTGGGCCAGCTCCTCCCCGAGGCTGCGCAGATCCAGGCCACTGCGCTGCTCCAGCAGCGTCAGCACCGCCGCCGCCTGCTCCGACCAATCCACCAGGGCGGGGCGGGCCAGGCAGCGATCACAGCGGCCGCAGGGGGGCACCAGCTCCCCCACCGCCAGCAGCAGGGCCTGCTCGCGGCAGCCGGGGCCCTCCGCCACCGCCTCCATGCGCCGCACCTGCTGCTGGGCCAGCTCCCCCCGTTGCTGCTCCTCCGGGTCATCGCCGGCCTCCCGCACGCCGGCGCGGATCGCCCGGGCCAGGCTGGTGCGATCCCCCGGCCGGAACAGCACCAGGCACTCCGCCGGCAGCCCATCGCGGCCGGCCCTGCCCGATTCCTGCAGGTAGCCCTCCGGGCTGGAGGGGAGATCCAGGTGGAGCACCAGCCCCACATCCGAGCGATCCACCCCCATGCCGAAGGCCACCGTGGCCACCAGCACCGGCGCGGGGTGCTCCTGGAAATGGGTGAGGGCCAGGGCGCGACTCTCGGGATCCATGCCGGCGTGATAGGCGATGGCCTCCACCCCCGCCTCCGTGAGCCGCCGGGCCCAGGCCTCCACCGAGCGGCGGGTGCGGGCATAGATCAGCACCGCCCCCCGGGCCTGCTCCAGGGCCGCCAGCACCTCCGGCAGGGGCTCCTCCGGGCGACGCCGCATGGCGTAGGCGAGGTTGTCGCGCCGGGCGGAGCGCACCTGGATCAGGGGGCGCCGCAGCTCCAGCAGGCGAATCAGATCGGCCCGCACCCGCGGGGCGGCGGTGGCACTGAGGGCCATCAAGGGCACCCCCGGGCACAGGCGGCGCAGCTGCCCCAGCCGGCGGTAGTCGGGGCGGAAGTCATGGCCCCAGGCGCTGATGCAGTGGGCCTCATCGATGGCCACCCCCACCAGGCGGCCGTTGTCCTGCAGCTCCTCCAGCAGCTGGCGGGTGGCCTCCACCTGCAGGCGCTCCGGGGCCAGATACAGCAGGCGCAGGCGGTTGCTGCGCACCCGGGCCAGCAGATCCCGGCGTCGGGCCGGATCCAGGCCCCGGTGCAGGCAGGCGGCGGCGATGCCGCGGCGCTGCAGGTGCTGGACCTGGTCCTCCATCAGGGCCACCAGGGGGGAGATCACCAGCACCAGGCCGTTCCGCACCAGGGCCGGCAGCTGATAGCAAAGGGACTTCCCCGCCCCGGTGGGCAGCACCGCCAGGCAATCGCGGCCCGACAGCATCGCCTCGATCACCGGGCGCTGGCCGGGGCGGAAGTCGCTCCAGCCGAAGTGGCGGCGAAGCGCCTGCTCGAGCGCGTCTGGGGCCGTCAACGGGCCTGAACCATCACCGGCAGGGGCGGCGCCTCCAGCTGGTCGGGGGCCTCCTCCACGAGCTGCAGGCGCACCCGCTTACCGCCGGCCAACTCCCCGAGGGACACCCGCATGGTGTTGCCACTGAGGGTTTGCAGGGCGTTGAGCAGCTCCCGCAGGTGGGGCGTGCTGCTGCCGCTCTCCACCCACAGGCGCTCCTGCAGGCCATTGAGCCGGCGCCAGCTGGTGTGCAGCTTGAGCACGGCCGATTCCAGGGCCTGGGCCTGGCCCACCGCATCCGCCAGCAGGCCCAGGGCATCGAGGCGCAAGGCCTCCTGCATGGCCTTCTCCAGGTCGAGCTCCCCCTGCTGGAACGCGCGCACCGCCAACCCCGCCTCCGAGGCCTTGCTCAGCCAGCGGGCGGTGCTGGTCACGTCCTTGACCCGATCCAGCTCCGGTTCATCCCGCAACACCTGGCGCAGCTCCTCCTGCTGCTCCTCCGGCAGCTTGGCGAGCTCCTTCACCAAAGGCGCCACGGCCCGGGGCGGCAGCAGGTTTTCAGCGGTGCGCTGGCGGATCTCCTCGGGCAGCAGCGGGCTGGTGGCGGCGGTGAATTCGTCGGTGAGCTGCCGCACCTGCTTGCGGGTGATCTGGTGCCCCTCGTTGGCCGCCTCACCGATCATCAGCTGCACCTCCGGATCGGCCTGGGCCGTGTCCATGAAGGCGCGCTTGGAGAAGTTGTTGACACTGGTTTCCTCCAGCACCCCCTCCCCGAGCATCTGGTCGGCGGACTCCGCCAGCTGGATCAGGGCGTAGGCGCGGGTCTTGCTGATCTCCTGCTCCCGCAGCCACTGCAGGAAGCCGCCCCCACGGCCCTCGCCGCCGCGGCGCTCCCGGTCGCGCACGGCCTTGAGGATCCGACCCCGCCAGATTTCCGTCTGCAGATCGAAGCGATCACAGATGGCCCAGGCCTCCTCAATGCGGGCCAGGAACTCCATGGAGCTGATGCTGTCGCTGTCCGGATCCGGCAAGTCGAGGCTGAAGGAGGGGGCCTCGGCCATGGGGCATCGCTCAGGGGAGGTCGATGGTGCCACGTTTCGTGACGGCCCGCCGGAACCCCGGCCCACCGCGGGTACATTCCCTGTGACAGCCACCCCTTTCCAGCGCAGCGATGGCCATCTCCCGCGGCGACAAGGTGCGCATCAAGCGTCCTGAGTCCTACTGGTTCAACGAAGTCGGCACCGTCGCCTCGATCGACACCTCCGGCATCCGCTACCCGGTGGTGGTGCGCTTCGAGAAGGTCAATTACAACGGTGTGAGCGGCTCCGAGGGCGGCATCAACACCAACAACTTCGCCGAGACCGAGCTCGACAAGGCCTGATCCGGTCCTTGGCCCCTGAGCCCCTGAATCCCCGGCCTGCGTGCAGGTCGGGGATCTTGTTGTGACAGGCTGCTGGCCCATCGCCCACCGCCGTGCCTGAACTGCCCGAAGTCGAAACCGTGCGGCGCGGACTGGAGCGCCAGGTGGTGGGCTTCCAGGTGGCCCGGGTGGAGGTGCTGCGGGCCCGGGCCATCGCCGCACCGCCCCTGCCGGAGCTGTTCTGCAGCGCCCTGGAGGGCTGCACCGTGGCGGCCTGGCACCGCCGCGGCAAATACCTGATGGCCGAGCTGCAGCGCGGGGGGCAACACGCCGGCCATTGGGGCGTGCACCTGCGCATGACCGGCCAGTTCCTGTGGATGGCCAGCCCGGCCGAGCCCTGCCGCCACACCCGGGTGCGCTTCTGGAATCCAGGGGGCCAGGAGCTGCGCTTTGTGGACACCCGCAGCTTCGGAGAAATGTGGTGGGTGCCGCCGGATCAGCCCCTGGAGGCGGTGATGACCGGCCTGCGGCGGCTGGGGCCCGAGCCCTTCAGCGACGCCTTCAGCCCGGCCTATCTGCGGGAGCGGCTCAAGGGCTCCAACCGCCCGATCAAAACCGCCCTGCTCGACCAGGCCCTGGTGGCCGGCGTGGGCAACATCTACGCCGATGAGGCGTTGTTCATGGCCCGCATCGCCCCCCACACCCCCTGCCGGCGGCTCAAGGCCAGGCAACTGGAGGCCCTGCACGGCGCCGTGGTGGAGGTGCTCACCACCAGCATCGGCGCCGGCGGCACCACCTTCAGCGACTTCCGCGACCTCACGGGCACCAACGGCAACTACGGCCATGCCGCCTGGGTGTACCGGCGGGGCGGGCAGCCCTGCCGCGTCTGCGGCACCCCCCTGCGGCGCGACAAGTTGGCCGGCCGCAGCAGCCACTGGTGCCCCGCCTGCCAGGCCGGATGATGGAGGCCATGGCAGCCCCCACCCGATCCGAGCTGGCCGAGGGCCTGAGCGCGGCCATGGCGGAGATCCATCGGCGCGGCTGGTGCGACGGCACCGGCGGCAACTTCAGCTGCGTGCTGGAGCGCAACCCGCTGCGGCTGCTGATGGCCCCCAGCGGCGTGCCCAAAGGCGCCGTGCCCCCCGAGCAGCTGATCGAAGTGGATGGCCAGGGGGCCGTGGTGCGCGGCGAAGGCCAAGCCAGCGCTGAGACCGCCCTGCATCTGGAAATCGTGGAGCGCTGCGGCGCCGGCGCCGTGCTGCACACCCACTCCCAGGCGGGCACGCTGCTCTCCCAGTGGGCCCTGCCCCAGGGCCACCTGGAGCTGCGGGATCTCGAGATGCTCAAGGGTCTGGAGGGGATCACCACCCACGCCTGCAGCGTGCGGATTCCGGTGCTGGCCAACGACCAAAACCTGCCCAAACTCTCGGCCCTGGCGGCGCCCCTCCTGCCCCAGGCGCCGCAGGGGTTGCTGATCGCAGGCCATGGGCTCTACGCCTGGGGCAACAGTCTCTGCAGCGCCCAGCGCCATCTGGAGATCCTGGAATTTCTGCTGGAGCAGCACTGGCGGCAACTGCTGCTGCGGGCCGTGGCCCCCGCCCCCTCCGCCTGAGGCTGCCGCGCCATGGCCATCACCCATCTGCTGCTCGACATCGAAGGCACCACCTGCCCGGTGAGCTTTGTGGCGGAAGTGCTGTTTCCGTTTGCGCGTGAGGGCCTGCCCGCTTTCCTGGCCCGCCACGGCCACACGCCAGACGTGGCGGCGCTGGTGCAGGCGGTGGAAGGGGCCTGGCGGAACGACAGCCACCCCGAAGCCCAAGCGCTGCTGACGCAAGCCGCAAACGAAGCGGATCAAACTGCGGCTCAGCGGGTGGTGCCCTACCTGCAGTGGCTGATCGACAGCGACATCAAACTCACCGCCCTCAAGGATCTCCAGGGTCGCGTCTGGGCCGATGGCTACGGCAACGGCACGATCACGGCTCCACTGTTTGACGATGTGGCCGAAGCCCTGGGCCGTTGGCATCGCCAGGGGATGGTGCTGGCGGTGTATTCCTCCGGTTCGGTGCCGGCGCAGCAGCTGCTGTATCGCCACAGCCAGCACGGTGACCTCAGCAGCCTCTTCAGCCACTGGTTTGACACCCGCATCGGCGCCAAACAACACACGGAGAGCTACACGCAGATTGCCGACGCCATGGGGGTGAAGCCGCAGCAGGTGCTGTTCATCAGCGATGCCCTTCCGGAGCTGGAGGCGGCCCATGGGGCGGGCATGGCGGTGCTGCTCAGCGATCGGCCCGGCAATCCCAACCGCGACAGCGGACCGTTTGAGAGGATCAGCGATTACAGCCAGCTGCATCCAGGCCATGGCCCCCAGTGAGCGCGACCGCGAAATCCTGACCCTCAACCAGACGCTGTTGGACAGCGTGGTGCGGGGCGACTGGTCGACCTACGCCGACCTGTGCAGTGACGACCTCACCTGCTTCGAGGCGGAAACCAACGGGCTGCTGGTGGAGGGCTTGCCCTTTCACCGCTACTACTTCGAGCTGCCGAGCGGTGACGGGGCCCCGTCGCCGGTGACGGTGACCATGGCGCGGCCCCATCTGCGCTGGTTGGGAGACGATGCGGTGGCCCTCAGCTACACCCGCCTGAGCCAACGGTTGCAGAACGGCGATCCGATCACCGCCAGCTGCTGCGAAACCCGCATCTGGCAGCGCCTCAACGGCCGCTGGCAGCAGGTGCATGTGCATCGCAGCTGAAAAGCATCGGCCCATGAATGAGCAACAAAAAAGCCACCCTCATCGGGTGGCTTTTTCTTGAGCAAAATTGTTTTACCTGGCATCGACCTATTTTCTCAGGGGGCTACCCCCCAAATATCGTCGGCGCTGCAGCGTTTCACAACCGAGTTCGAGATGGATCGGTGTGGTTCCACTGCGCCATGGACACCAGGATAGTTCTGCTCTCAAGGGTGAACCCTGAGAACTGCATAGGTTACTAGTTAATGCATCACACTTGCGTGCAACACACTCACCAGCTCTGGATCAACAAAGCCCTGCCTCGCGGCTTTCAAGAGCGTTGATTTGGTCAAGCCCTCGGTCTATTAGTACTCCTCTGCTTCACGCATTACTGCGCTTCCACATAGAGCCTATCAACGGGTGTTCTGCCCGTGACCTTACTGGCTAACGCCATGGGAATACTCATCTTGAGGTGGGCTTCCCACTTAGATGCTTTCAGCGGTTATCCACTCCGCACATGGCTACCCAGCGTTTACCGTTGGCACGATAACTGGTACACCAGAGGTGCGTTCCTCCCGGTCCTCTCGTACTAGGGAGAAATCCTCTCAATATTCCTGCGCATGCACCGGATATGGA
>Ga0194128_10009022_pt1 | contig 12390 bp, 10 predicted proteins | sample TA2KigCa65mmetaG_FD_148650 | JGI IMG/M metagenome (GOLD analysis project Ga0194128, IMG submission 148650) | Freshwater microbial communities from Lake Tanganyika, Tanzania - TA2015037 Kigoma Deep Cast 65m | ecosystem: Environmental > Aquatic > Freshwater > Lake | place: Tanzania: Lake...
GTCGCGGACGAGCACGGTACGACCGCCGCTCGCGAGCGTCGAGCGGATCTCCTCGCGGCGGGTGGCGGCGTCGACCAGCGCGACAAGAGCGGCATCGACTGCGTCGGCGAGCGCGACGTCCCACGTGACAAGGACCGCCGTGCCTCCCGGACCGTGTTCGGCCTGGGCCGCCAAGTCGGCCGCGACGAAATCGGGGGGAGCCGTGCCATCGGCGACGACCACCAGCTCCGACGGGCCCGCGATGGACTCGATCCCCACGACGCCCGCGGCGGCGAGCACGTGCTTGGCCAGGCTCACGTACACGTTTCCGGGCCCGACGACGACGTCGACCGGTCCGATCGTCTCCGTGCCGTAGGCGAGCGCGGCGATCGCCTGCGCACCCCCAACCCGGTACACCTCGTCGACACCGGCGATCCCCGCCGCGGCCAACGTGACCGCCGGCACCGAACCGTCGCGGGCGGGCGGCACGCACAGCGCGAGGTCGGCGACGCCCGCCACGCGGGCCGGGATCGCGGTCATGAGCACCGTCGACGGGTAGGCGGCACGACCGCCGGGCACGTACAGGCCGACCCGATCGACCGGCACGACCCGCTCGGTGACAGAGACGCCCTGACGGTCGATCCCCACGGCTTCGGGCACGGCCGCCTGCCCTTCGTGGTACTCGCGGATGCGGCCGGCAGCGTGTACGAGCGCGTCGCGAAGTGTCGGGTCGACGTGGGCCGAGGCCGCGGCGATCTCGTCGGCGGGGACGCGTAGATCATCGATACGCGCCCCGTCGAAGCGCTCGGTGAGCTCACGCACCGCACCGTCGCCGCCGGCCCTGACCGCGGCGATGATCTCGTGCACCGCGTCGAGCGGACCCGCATCGGTTGCCGCCGGCGTCAGCGCGACGCGTGGGTCGGCGTCCGCGCCGCGCAGGTCGAGTCGCGACAGCACCACGGGATCGTACCCGGGACCCCTGCCGGCCCGTGACCGAATTGCCCCTTGGAAGGAGAGACGGCAGGCTGCCCGGATGACCGTCGACTCCGACCGCGCGGAGCTCTCCAGCCTCGCTTCCCAGCTCGACGACCTCACCCGGCGGCTGGTGGCCGTCGCCGACCGCTACCGGGTCACCGAGGACTCGCTCGCCGCCGCCGAGCTCGACGCTGCCGAGAGGAACCTCCTGACGGCCCGACGCGCGGTCGGCCGCGCGACCACCGCCCTCCACTGACCACCAACCCTCCGCTCGAGTGCTCTCCGAGCTTGTTGACGAATGAGCGCATACCGCTCCCAACGCACAAACCCGGGGAGGGCGTGGGGCGTTCAGGGGGCGGCGGAGGGGCAGATGTCGGCGAGGAGGCACTCCCCGCAGCGGGCCTTGCGGGCTGCACACACCCGGCGGCCGTGCAGGATCAGGCGCAGCGACAGGGCGCCCCAGTCCTCCGGTGCCACGATGCGATGCAGGTCGGCCTCCACCTTCACCGGGTCGTCCTCACGCGTGAGGCCGAGCCGGCGGGTCAGGCGGCCCACGTGGGTATCGACCGGGAGCCCAGGAAGCCCGAAGGCCACGGAGCGGATGACGTTGCCGGTCTTACGGCCGACCCCGGGCAGGGTCACCAGGTCGTCGAGGTCCGTCGGCACCTCGCCGCCGAAGCGCTCCTCGAGCGCGGCGCCCATACCGATCAGGCTCTTCGTCTTCTGGCGGAAGAAGCCGGTGGGGTGCACGAGATCCTCCAGCTCGGAGGGATCCGCGTGCGCGAGGTCCTCGGGCGTCGGGTACCGAGCGAACACCCGCGGCGTCACCTGGTTCACCATCTCGTCGGTGCACTGGGCCGACAGGATGGTCGCGATCAACAGCTCGTAGGGCGTGTCGTGCGCCAGCTCGCAGAGGTCCGTCGCCCGACCTGGGTACTCCTTCGCGAGCCGTTCGACCACGGCGGGGACGCGCTGGCGGGCACCGCGAGGAAGGGCCATGCCCGGAAGGTACCGTCTCCCGATGCCCGAGCCCCGCTGCGACGAGGTCGCTACCGTCGCCACGGCCCGACCTCCCGGCGCTCGCGAGCGCGAGGTGGCCCGCGCACTCGACACCGCGCACAGGGCGACTCACGGCCACGAGGCGCTCAACGCGGCGACCATCGCCGACCTCGAAAACCCCTCGCCCGCCTCGGTGAGCGTCGTCGCGTTCGACCCCGACGACAGACCGCTCGGTCTCGCCCACATGGCGCCCCATGACACGCTTCAAGCTCCTCGCCTCGCGGGGAGCATCGTGCTGGCGTCGGATGCCGGACCCGTCGTCGCCCACCGGCTGCTCGACGGCCTCGTGACGGCCTGCGCCGATGCCGGTGGCGGGCGAATCGTGGTCTGGACCCAAGGCACCGACGACGACGTCGACCGCGCCGCGATGGCGGACGGCTTCACCCGTGAACGAGAACAGCTCCAGATGACCGTCGCCCTCCCGATCGACGAGTCGCCACGCTGGCCGATTGGCGTCACGGTGCGCGCGTTCGTCCCCGACCTCGACGACGACGCCTGGCTCGCGGTGAACAACCGTGCGTTCGCCAACCACCCCGACCAGGGATCGTGGGTCGCCGACACGCTGGCCCGCCGCCGCCGCGAGCCCTGGTTCGACCCGGCGGGCTTCCTGCTGGCCTTCGACGCGCGGGGTCTGGCCGGGTTCTGTTGGACCAAGGTCCACCAGCACGCGGTGCTCGGTGACACGCCGGACCCAGTCGGCGAGATCTTCGTCATCGGCGTCGACCCCGATCACCAAGGCGGCGGACTCGGCCGCGCCCTCGTTGTCGGGGGCCTCGACCACCTGGTGCGCGTCCGAGGATGTCCGACGGGGATGTTGTACCTTGCGGCCAGGAACACGGCCGCGCTCGCGCTGTACCGCTCACTCGGCTTCCACGTCCGGCGCACCGATCGCGCGTACGCGATCGAAGTCGCCGCCGACCGGCGAGCGCGCTCGTGACCACCCGCTACGACGCCGACCGCGACGAGTACCGGGCCGCCCTCGCGGAGATCGGTGCCCCGCGCTACCGGCTCGACCAGATCTGGGACGCGCTCTACCGGCAACGGGCGCCGCTCGAAGACGCCTCCTCGGCCCCCAAGGCTTTGCGCGCCCGGCTCGCCCATCGGTTCCCACTCGCGCTCACCGAGCTCGCCCGCGCCGAAGGAGACGCCGGCATGACCGTGAAGTGGCTGTGGGGCGCGGGCGAAGGGGCGGAGGTGGAGACCGTCCTCATGCGCTCCCCCACCCGGGCCACGGTCTGCGTGTCCTCCCAGGCCGGTTGCGCGATGGGGTGCACCTTCTGTGCGACGGGCCAGGCCGGCTTCGAGCGCCACCTCGACCGCGGCGAGATCGTCGAGCAGGTCCTGCGCGCCCAGCATGCGGCAGCCCAGCCGGTCGGCAACGTCGTGTTCATGGGCATGGGCGAGCCGCTCGCCAACTACGACGCGACCTGGACCGCGGTGGAGCGCTTGCACCGCGACCTCGGCCTGTCGGCTCGGCGGATCACGATCTCGACGGTCGGGATCGTCCCCGGAATGCGGCGCCTGGCCCGCGAGCGCCTGCCGGTGACCCTCGCGGTCAGCCTGCACGCGCCCGACGACACGCTGCGCGACACAATCGTCCCCGTCAATCGTCGCTACCCGCTCACCGAGGTGCTCGACGCGGCCGCCGAGCTCGCCGCAGCGCGCGGGCGACGGGTGACCTTCGAGTACGCGTGCATCGCGGGCGTCAACGACGCGCCGGCCCAGGCGGTGGCGTTAGCCCACCTGCTGCGACCGCTCGGAGCGCTCGGGGCCCACGTCAACCTCATTCCGCTGAACGCCACGACCGGCTACCCGGGTCGTCCGACCGATCGGCGCCGACTCCAGGTCTTTGCCTCGGTGCTGCGCGAGCGCGGCGTCAACACCACCGTCCGCCGGACCCGCGGTGGCGACATCGACGCCGCGTGCGGCCAGCTGCGAAACCGCCACGCGAGCCCCGCTGCGCCCGGCGGGTCGGCCCTGCCTCCTCCCGCACCATCGCCGTCGGCAACAATGGCGCCGTGGACGACTTTCGCTGGGTGAACCCCTCACAACCCCAAACGCTCTACGGGGCCACGATTCTCTGCTACATGGACGCGGTGTTCGGCTTCCTGTTCGGGATGGTCGCGGTCAGCGCCCTCGTCGCGGTGCTCACGATCATCGGGCTCGTGGCGGGCGGCATCGGAGTCGCCAACGAGAAGCGCTGGGGCTACGGCGTCGCCATCGCTGCGGCGGTAGTTCAGCTCGGGAGCCTGCTCGTGATCTTCGACTTCGAGGTGCTCGGCTTCCCGCAGATCATGTGGCTGATGTTCGACGCGCTGCTCGTCGGCCTGCTCGTGCACCCGATGAGCAGGGACTATCAGCGCATCTGGTTCCGCTGACCGTGTCCGGCCCCCGCGAGCTCGTCGACGCTGTCACCGCGCGGCTGCGTCCCCTCGAGATCGAGGCAAACCAGTCGTGGTGGCTCTCGAGCACGGAAGTCTCCGACGCGCACAACCGCCGCCGGATCGCGGCCGACCTCGCCTTGCGCGACGCGCTCGGCGACGCCCATGCGTTTGCCGAGGTGCGCGATGCCCGTGCTGCCGGCGAAGCAGATGATCCGCTCGTGGCACGCCAGCTCGTTGTGCTGCACGACGCGATGGCCTCACAGCAGGTGCCGGCCGACCTCCGGGCGGAGATGGTGGAGCTCGAGACGGCCGTCGACTCCACGTTCAACAGCTTTCGCGGGACGATCGCCGGCGAGGCCGTCAACGACAACACGATCCTGAGAGTGCTGCGCACGAGCACCGACAGCGCGGAGCGCGAGGCCGCGTGGAGTGCCAGCAAGCAGGTCGGCACCGAAGTGGCAGCGCACGTCCGGGAGCTCGCCCGGCTACGGAACCGGGCGGCCACCCATCTCGGCTACCGAGACCACTTCGCGCTCGCGCTTGCCACCAGCGAGCTCTCCGAGGAGCGCCTGCTGGCCACCCTCGATGCCGTCGATCAGGCCACCGGGGCGCCTTTCGAGAGCTGGAAGGCCGGCCTCGACGCGTCCCTCGCCGACCGCTTTGGCCTCGACGCGGAGGCGTTGCGCCCCTGGCACTACGACGATCCCTTCTTCCAGGACGTCCCCATCGCGGCCGCCGTGAGCCTCGACGACCATCTCGCCGAGGCCGACCTGGACGCCCTCACACTGCGCACCTACGACGGTCTTGGCCTCGACGTGCGGACCGTCCTCGGACGCTCCGACCTGCTCCCCCGCGACGGCAAGAGCCAACATGCGTCTTGCATCGACATCGACCACGAGGGCGACGTGCGCGTCCTCTGCAACAACGAGCCCTCCGAGCGCTGGGCCGAGACGATGCTGCACGAGTTCGGGCATGCCATCTACGACGTGGAGGTCAGCCGCGACCTGCCGTGGTCGTTGCGCACGATGCATCCACTTACCACCGAGGGGGTCGCGATGATGTTCGGGCGCTGCACGCGCGATCCGGAATGGCTTATTTCGGTCGCCGGGCTCCCGACCGACGCGGTCGCGCAGCTCGAACCCTCGCTCGTCGCGGCCCGCCGCGCTGCGCTTTTCGTGTTCGCCCGTTGGGTGCTCGTGATGACGGGCTTTGAGCGCGCGCTCTACGCCGACCCCGAGCGCGACCTCGACACGCTGTGGTGGGATCTCGTCGAGCGCTTCCAGGGACTTCGGCGCCCCGACGGCCGCGTCGCGCCTGACTGGGCCGCGAAGCTGCACCTCGCGCTCGCGCCCGTCTACTACCAGAACTACCTCTACGGCGAGCTTGTGGCGTCACAGCTCCACGCCACGCTCCGCGACCGGGCCGGCGGCCTCGTCGACGTGCCTGCCGCTGGCACCCTCCTACGGTCGGAGCTGTTCGCCTCCGGGGCGTCGCTTCGCTGGGACCACCTGATCGAGCAGGTCACGGGCGAGCCCCTGACCCCCCGACACCTCGCCCGCGAGCTGGAGGCTGTCTGATGGATCTCGGACTGTCCGGACACGCTGCCGTCGTCGCGGGGGGTACACGCGGCATTGGCCGGGCCGTCGCCGAGCTCCTCGCGCAGGAGGGCTGTCGCGTCGCGGTGCTCGCGCGGACTGAGCCCGAGCTGCGCGCAGTCGAGGAAGAGCTCGGCTCGCTCGGCTCTCCCGACTCGATCGGGCTTCCCTGCGACCTACTCGACACCGGCGAGGTCGAAGCCGCGTTCAGCTTTCTTGACGAGCGGTGGGGTGAGATCAACGCCCTCGTCAACGCGGCCGGACCCGACACGATGGGCGACCTCGAGGACCTCAGCGACAACGATTGGCTCGACGCGTTCGACCACGGCGTGCTCACGACGGTGCGGACTGTGCGGGCCGCGCTGCCGCTCCTGCGCAAGGCGACCTACGCCCGGATCGTGAACGTGGCTTCGACTGCGGTGCGCCACCAGGAGCCGTCGCTCATCGGCTGGACCGCGGCAAAGGCCGCGATGACGAGTGCCTCGAAGAACCTCGCTCGGGCGCTCGCCTCCGACGGGATCCTCGTGAACACGGTGTGTCCGGGCGCGGTGATGACCCCCGCGATCGAGCAGCTTGTCGGCGAGGCAGACCCGTCGCCCGACGCGGAGGAGGGTCCACTCGAGGCCGCGTACGCGGTGATGCAGCGCGACTACGGGGCTGCGAACGACATCGGCCGGATCGGGCTTCCGGAGGAGGTGGCCGCGCTCGTGGTGTTCCTGTGCTCGGTACCGGCCAGCTACATCGCAGGCGCCACGATTCCGGTAGACGGCGGCACCGACTTCTGACTGTCCTCGGCCCATAGGGTGGGGGCATGTGCGACACCCTCTGCGTGATCGGTAGCGGGCGGACCCTCTTCGCCAAGAACTCCGACCGCCCGCTCGCCGAGCCGCAGGTCGTGCGAAGCTTCGCCCGCCGCCCTGCTGGCGCCGGCCTGCACACCCAGTACCTCGAGATCCCGGACGCGGACGCGTACGCACTCACCGGGTCACGGCCCAGCTGGCTCTGGGGTCTCGAGCACGGGGTCAACGAGCACGGCGTCGCGATCGGCAACGAGAAGGTCTGGACCATCGACGATCCGGTGGCACAGCCCCCGGCCCTCATCGGCATGGACCTGGTGCGGCTCGGCCTTGAGCGGGCCACCACCGCCGAGGCGGCCCTCGACGTGATCACTACGCTGCTCGAGGCACACGGCCAGGGGGGCAGCGGCGCGCGGGACCATTCGGAGCCCTACTTCTCGTCGTTCCTGATCGCCGACCCTCGCAGCGCGTGGATCTTGGAGACCAGCGCTCGCACCTGGGCTGCGCAAGCGGTCGAAGACGGCGCGGCGATCTCCAACCGCGTGTCGCTCGGAACCGCCTGGACGCGCGCGTCCGCGGACGTCGCCCCGGGGCGTGACTTCCAGGACTGGCGGGACCCGGACGCCTTCGTCGCCATCGCGGACCAACGGCTCGCCGTGACGCGGGCCACCGTCGCCACCGGCGCGTCGGCGCTTGGCCCGCGCGACCTGGCCGCCGCGATGCGACACCACGGCGAACGTCCCTGGGGCGCACCGGGCACCGACGCGACCGACGTGTCGACGATCCACGCGGTCCCCTTGGAGTGGGAGGGCGTCACGGTCTGCATGCACGTCGGCGACTACCAGACCACCACCGCGTCGATGATCGCCGAGCTGACCGACGACCCCGACGCCCCGATGCGGGCCTGGGCCGCGCTCGGCAGCCCCTGCGCGAGCGTGTACGTACCGGTCTTCCCGCCGCTCGGAGTGCCGCCGGAGCTCGGCGACGACGCGACCTGGGAGCGGTTTCGCGCCCTGCGCGAGCGTGCCGAGGCTTCACCCGACGCGTTGGGCGAGATCCGGTCCGTCCTCGCAGCGGTCGAAGCCGAGCTCTGGTCGAACGCGGACGACTCCGCGGCTGGTGGCCCCGAGGAGATCCGACGGTTCCTTCAGGGCGCCTGGGCGCCCGTGGAGCACGGCCTCGACACGCTCGGCGTCTGACGCCCGTCTCCGAGCGGCGCGCCGTCGGTTCCTGACGACTCCGTCAAGTCGCCGGTCGCAACGGGCGGTCGCTAGGTTCGACCGATGGAGTACAACCTCGCCGATCTATGGGAGCGGGTGGTCGACACGATCCCCGATCGCGAGGCACTGGTCTGTGGGGCGGTTCGCCTCAGCTACCGGGAGGTCGACGACCGCGTCGACCGGCTCGCGCACTTCCTCTCAGACCGCGGCATCGGGCCGGGCGACCACGTCGCCCTGTACCTCCACAACAGCGTCGAGTACCTGGAGGCGATGCTCGCGGCGTTCAAGGTGCGGGCAGTCCCGATCAACGTCAACTATCGCTACGTCGAGGACGAGCTGCGGTATCTGCTCAACGACGCGGATGCCCGGGTCGTGGTGTTCCATCGCGAGTTCGCGCCCACGCTCGCGGCACTGCGCGCCGATCTTCCCCTGCTCGCCACGTTCGTCGCGGTCGAGGACGACAGCGGCGTAGATCTCGCCCGGCTCGGCGCGACCACCTACGAGGATGCGCTCGCACACGGACGGACCGGACGCGACTTTCCGCCCCGTTCGGGCGATGACCTCTACGTGCTCTATACGGGCGGGACAACCGGCATGCCGAAGGGCGTGATGTGGCGCCACGAGGACATCTTCTTCGGGGCGTTCGGTGGTGGCGACTTCGCGGGCAACGCGATCACCTCGCCCGAGCAGATCGCCGACAGGGCCGTGGGCGGGCGGACCCGTTGCCTTCCGGCGTGCCCGTTCATGCACGGCACCGCGCACTGGATGGCCTTCACCGCCCTGTACTCGGGCGGCACCGTGGTGATCTCACCAGATCGCCGGTTCGAGCCGCACGCGTTGTGGGAGCTCGCCGCGCGGGAGCAGGTGAACTTCCTCGTAATCGTGGGCGATGCCTTCGCGCGTCCCCTCGTGGACGCGCTCGTCGAGGACTCCACCACGCTCGACCTCACCCGTCTCGTCGTGATCCTCTCGGGTGGTGCGATCCTGTCGCCCGCGGTCAAGATCGCGCTCGCCGAGGCGCTCCCCGGCTGCATGGTCATCGACGGGTACGGGTCCTCCGAGGCCGGGGGTCAGGGTCAGGCGGTCACGGTCGCGGGCCGCGTGCCCGCCACCGCCCCTCGGTTCCGGGTGAACCCACAGACGAAGGTGCTCGACGAAGACCTCCGCCCCGCGGCCGTCGGGGTGGTCGGCCGTTTGGCCCGCCGCGGGCACGTCCCGCTCGGCTACTACAAGGACCCGGAGAAGTCGGCCGCGACCTTCCCCGTCGTCGACGGCGTGCGCTGGTCGGTCCCCGGCGACCACGCGGTGACAGAGGCCGACGGAACGATCACCTTGCTCGGGCGGGGTTCGGTGTCGATCAACACCGGAGGCGAGAAGGTGTACCCGGAGGAGGTCGAGTCGGCACTCAAGGCCCATCCGACCATCTTCGACGCCATCGTCGTGGGGGTGCCCGATTCCCGCTGGGGGGAGCGAGTCGTCGCCTTGGTCCAGCTCCGCGCCGACGCGACCCTCACCCCCGACGAGATCGACGCCCACATGCGGGAGCACGTCGCCGGCTACAAGGTTCCCCGCCACCTGCTGGTGGTCGACCGCGTCGTCCGCTCACCCTCGGGCAAGCCCGACTACCGATGGGGGAGGACGGCCGCGACGACGCGGCTGGACGCGTCGACTCGAGCGCCCAAGTAGGTTCGGAGCCGATGCCCAACCGGCTCGCCACCGAGACCTCCCCCTATCTCCGCCAGCACGCCGACAACCCCGTCGACTGGTACTCGTGGGGCGCGGAGGCGTTCGTCGAGGCCCGACGCCGAGACGTTCCGATCCTCCTGTCGGTCGGCTACTCGTCGTGCCACTGGTGCCACGTCATGGCTCACGAGTCGTTCGAGGACGACGAAATCGCCGCGGTAATGAACGGCGCCTTTGTGAACGTGAAAGTCGACCGAGAGGAGCGGCCCGACGTCGACGCGATCTACATGGAGGCGGTCCAGGCACTCACGGGGCGGGGCGGCTGGCCCATGACCGTCTTCCTGACTCCCGACGGCAGGCCGTTCTACGGCGGCACGTACTTCCCTCCCACCGATCGTCCCGGCGCTCCAGGGTTCGTGCGCGTCATGGAGGTCGTGGCCGGCGCCTGGGCGAACAAGCGCGTCCAAGTCACGGAGCAGGCCGACAAGCTCCGTGAGGTGATCGAGGGCAACACGTTGCACGGCCAGGTCGGGGCGGGCTCCGACGGACCGCTGCTTGCCGAGGTCCTCGAGCATGCGTACGCGTCACTACGCGAGCGCTTCGACGCCCGCTTCGGCGGATTCGGTGGAGCGCCCAAGTTCCCGCCGGCGATGGCGCTCGACTTCCTGCTGAGCGCCTACGTGCGCGGCGGGTCGCCCGAAACCCTCGAGATGATCACGACGACCCTCGACGCGATGGCGGCCGGGGGGATCTACGACCACGTCGGTGGTGGCTTCGCGCGCTACGCGACCGATGCGTTCTGGCTGGTGCCCCACTTCGAGAAGATGCTCTACGACCAGGCGTTGCTCGTGGGCGCGTACCTGCGCGGCTACCTGGTCACTGGGGAGCTTCGGTACCGGCGCACCGTCGAGGAGACCGTCGGGTACGTGCTGCGAGATCTCCGCCACCACGATGGTGGCTTCTTCTCGGCCGAAGACGCGGACGCCGAAGGCGTGGAGGGCAAGTTCTACCTCTGGTCCCTCGACGAGATCCGGGAGGTGTGCGGCGCGGACGCCGACGAGGTCATCGCGTTCTTCGGCGTCACCGAGGGTGGAAGCTTCACCGAACCCCACACCGGCTACACCGGCAACATCCTGCACGCCGTCGACCGCGAGGCCGACCGCCCCGACGCCGTCTCCCGGGCGCTGTCGGCGTTGCTGGCCCGGCGCTCCACCCGGGTCCGTCCCGGCCTCGACGACAAGGTGCTGCTCGCATGGAACGCCCTGTTCGCGAAGTCGCTCGCCGAAGCGGCCGCGGCGCTGGAGCGCGACGACTGGATGGCGGACGCGGTCACGAACGTCCGGTTCTGCCTCGCCGAGCTACGCCAGGCCAACGGCCGGTTCCTCCGGTCGTGGCAGGCCGAGGGCGGTGCGCGACACCTCGCGTACGCGCAGGACTACGCCGCGCTGCTCGAGGTGCTGTGCACGCTCGCCGAGGTCGATGACGTGTCCTGGCTCGTCGACGCCCGTGCGGTCGCCGACGAGATGCTCCGCCTCTTCCACGATCCCGCGTCGGGCGGGTTCTTCACCACTGGGTCCGACGCGGAGCCGCTCATCGTGCGCCCTCAGGACTTCTTCGACAACGCGACCCCGTCCGAGAACTCGCTCGCGGCGAACGCGCTGCTCCGGCTTGCCGCGCTCACCGGCGAGACCGCGTACGAGACCTCCCCACGCGCGGTGCTCGGCCTCCTCGCCCCGGTCATCGCCAAGCACGCGCACGGCTTCGCCTACCTGCTCGCCGCCTACGAACGCGCGATCGCCGCGCCGGTCGAGGTGGCGATCGTCGGACACTCCCCCGCGCTGCGCCGCGAGGTGTACGGCCGGCTGCTCCCGGCATCGGTCACGGTGGCCGACGCGGCGGGGACGGGCGCCGACCTCACCCCGCTGCTCGCCGGGCGCGGCATCGTTGACGGCATGCCGGCGGCCTACGTGTGTGAGAGATATGCCTGCCGACACCCGGTGACGACCCCCGAAGCACTGCGTGAGGAGCTCGACGGCGCGCTTGCCCGCCGGGGCTGAGGTTCAGGCGAGGTGGCCGAGGCCGTTGGCCAGCGCGTCGGCAGTCGCCCACCCGAACGCGATCACGGCCTCTCCCTTCGTGACGTCGACGACACCGACGATCTGAGTCGCCGCCCTGCCCCCGCCCTTCATCGTGCTGGCGTCGAGCACCGCGTCGGGCGCGCCCTGGGCCGCGACGGTGAACGCCCGGTCGTCGTAACGCCCGTCGCAGCCGAACCGCTTGGCCAGTCGGCGCCCCCACGCCCGCTCCTCGCCGGTGGGCGTGTAGCTCGGGCGGGGCACCACGTCGACCAGCGCTCCGAGCAGACCGTACGCGGCGGCATGACCGATCCGTCCGGCGACGAGCACGTCTTCGTCGGGAAAGGAGATCGCAGCCCGGCGGTACAGCTCGCCGACCATGCCCTTCACGATGGCGCCGGCCTGCCGACCCTTGCGTGCGGCCCCGAGGCCCCAGAGGATGCACGGCGTACCGCCGACGCGCTCGAGTGAGCCGAACAGGAAGCCGTGCCTCCCGTCGTCGGCGTTGGCGAGCACCACGAGCGGGAACGCCTCGACGTGCCCTTCGAGCTCGCCGTCGAGCCCGGTGAGCCCGACCGAGGCGAGAAGCTGGCCGAACTCGTCGAGCTCGGCCGGCTTGAGCG
>Ga0194128_10009031_pt1 | contig 12379 bp, 12 predicted proteins | sample TA2KigCa65mmetaG_FD_148650 | JGI IMG/M metagenome (GOLD analysis project Ga0194128, IMG submission 148650) | Freshwater microbial communities from Lake Tanganyika, Tanzania - TA2015037 Kigoma Deep Cast 65m | ecosystem: Environmental > Aquatic > Freshwater > Lake | place: Tanzania: Lake...
AGGTGTCGAGGATGGCGCCGATTCTGTCCCAGAGCTCCGGGATGGATCGTTCGGCAGCCTTTCGCAGATGTGCTTTGAGCTTGGCGAAGGCCTGCTCGATCGGATTGAAGTCCGGCGAATAAGGCGGCAGGTAGAGGAGCATTGCAACTGCCGCTTCGATGATCTCACGAGCCTCGTCACTTTTGTGAGACGACAGGTTGTCCATCACCACGATGTCGCCAACCCTGAGGGTCGGCACGAGGCACTGTTCCAAATAAGCCTTGAAGATCGCACTGTTCATCGGCCTGTCGATGACGAAGGGCGCAGTGATTGCATCGCATCTGAGGCCGGCGACAAAGGTCGTGATCTTCCAGTGGCCGTGCGGGACTTTTTCGATCAGGCGCTCGCCTCGCCTGGCCCGTCCTCTGAGACGAGCCATGTTGGTGCTGGCGCCGGTCTCATCGATGAAGATCAGCCGGGATGGATCAAGCAGCCCTTGACCTGCTCGCCAACGCTCGCGGGCGGCCGCCACGTCGGCGCGATCCTGCTCGCTGGCGTACACGCTTTTTTTGAAGCTGAAGTCGTGCCGGTCGTAGAAGCTCCACACCGTCCATAGACTGACGCGCACGCCGCGCTTCTTCAACTTGGCGCGTATCTCTTCGAGCGTCACGTCGGTCTTGCCCGCGATCAGTTCAAGCAGCCAATCGGCATGGTCGTCCAGAACGCGACGGCGGTGGCCACGAACCGGGTTCGGCGCAACGCTCTTATCCCGCCGCCAACGCTGCATCCACTTGACCGAAGTGCTGGCGCTTACCCCAAACACCTTCGCCGCAGTTCGCGCCGAGGCTCCGCCCTCTACATATCGAACCAGCCGAACACGCAAATCCTCGGAATACGCTCGCGACATAGCCGCCCCCCGAATCACTCACGATCCGGAGAATCGTCCATCCCAACTCCCCAGGGAATCCCTCAGCGATTCGCTGCATTCCAAAACCGCTCTAGAATCCCATCGCCCGGCCGCAACGGCGCGGGTCGGCGCCGCCGGCCAGGAGGCCGCTTGCCAGGTCGGCGCTGATGGCGCAGACCCCGGCGACGCCCATCGAGATCGCCGGCAGCGGCTCGACCTTGTGCCCCAGCCCGGCCAGCGCCTGCATGGTCGCCGCGGGGATGCGTTCCTCCACCGTGAGCCGGCCCGGATGGCTGTCATGCGGCTCGAAGGAATTGGGATGGCTGTGCGTCGAGAAGCGCGGTGCCTCGATGGCCTCCTGGATCGGCATGCCGAACACCAGATGGTTCAACAGGACCTGCAGCATGCCCTGCGGCTGGTGATCGCCGCCGGGCGCGCCGAACGGCAGGGCGAACTCACCCGGCTTCAGCACCAAGGCGGGATTGGGCGTGAGGCGCGGCCGCTTGCCGGGCGCCACCGACGAGGCATGCCCCGCCAGCGCGAAAGATTGCGCACCGCGCGCCGAGGGGCAGAAGCCGAGGCCCGGCACGGCCGGGCTTTCGAACGACACGTCCGACGGCGTGATCGAAACGACGTTGCCGTGGCGGTCGATGGCGCAGCAATAGGACGTGTCGGCCGGGACCGCGGTCTCGCGCTCGTTTGCATGCGCCGCGAATGAGACGCCGCCATGGCCGGCAATATCGCCGGCCGGCGGCATGGCGGGCCAGGCACGCGCCGGATCGATCAGCCGGCGACGCTGCGCCGCGTAAGCCGCCGACAGCAGCCGCTCGAGCGGTACGTCGACGAAGCGCGGATCGCCATAGAAGCGTTCGCGGTCGGCGAACGACAGTTTCATCGCTTCGGCGATGGTGTGGATATAGGCCGTGGAATTGTGCCCCAGCGCCGCCAGATCGATGCCCTCGAGCAAGGCCAGCATCTGCAACAACACCGGCCCCTGGCACCAGGGACCGCAGGAATAGACCTCGCAGTCGCGGAAGCGGCGCTTGATCGGCGCCTCGATGGGTGTCGTGTGCGCAGCCAGATCCTCCGCGCTGAGCAGCCCGCCATTCGCCTTCTGGTGCGCCAGCATTCGCGCGGCAATGTCGCCCAGATAGAAGGCATCGCAGGCGGCCTTGAGGCCGGCCTCGCGGCCGCGGCCGGCCGCCGCCCGCTCCTCGTCGGCCATGTATTGCAAGACCGCGGCCAGATCGCTCTGCACCAAGAGGTCGCCCACCTTGGGCGGCTGGCTATCCTTCAGCCAGATCGCGGCGTTGGCCGGCCACTTCGCGTAGTTGTCGCGATAGCGCGTGATGAACTCCGCCATCACCGGGTGCACGGCGAAGCCCTCGCGCGCATAGCGGATGGCGCTGGCGGCGACCTCGCCGAAACCGAGCGTGCCGAAGCGCGCCAGCACGGCGATCCAGGCATGCGGTGCGGCCGGCACCACGGTGCGCAGGATGCCGAGCGGAATATGCCCGCCGAACTCCTGTTCGAAGCGCCTCGGCTCGACCGCGCGCGGCCAAGCCCCCAGGCCCGCGACGGCGAACACCTGGTGGCTCGCCTTGTGATAAATCAGCATCGGTGCCACACCCGAGAACTGCACCTGGTCGCTGTGCAGCACGCCCAGCGCGATGCCGGCGGCAACGCCGGCGTCGATGGCGTTGCCGCCGGCCTCCAGGATCTTCAGGCCGGCTTCGGCGGCGAGATAATGACCCGCCACGATCATGTAGCGGCGGCCCATCACTTGCGGCTGGTATGGCATGCGGGCGTCCTCTACTCGGCGTTGAGCCGGCCGATCGCGGCGATCGGGCCATAGAGTTCGGCCCGCCGGTCGCGCAAGTGCGGAATGACGCGCCGCGCGGCGTCGATCTTCGCGGTATCGATCTGCACGACCGCCAGGTCGGGCTTGCCGTCCGCTAGGCGCGCGATGACGTTGCCATAGGGATCGGTGGCGAAACTGCGGCCGATGAACTCCATCTCGCCCTCGCGCCCGGCGCGGTTCACCACGATGCTGAAATACTGGTTCTGAAACGAGGCCACCTGCATCTCCATCTCGAACATCGCCCATTGCTCGCGCGAAATGGCGGCCAGCGGCACCAGCAGGATCTCGCAGCCACGTAGGCCCAGGATGCGCAACTGCTCGGGATAGTGCCGGTCGTAGCAGATGGCGACGCCCAGCCGCGTGCCAGCCGCCGGAAAGACGCGGAATTCCCCGTCGCCCGGACGATAGTAGAACTTCTCGTTGAAATAGGGCGCCTCGGCGATATGCGCCATCCGGCTGAGGCCCAGCAGACGCCCCGTCTCGTCGATCACCGGCGAGCAATTGTAGTATTCGCCGGGCGACGCTCGCTCGAACAGATTGGCGACGATGGCGATGCGACAGCGCCGCGCCACGTCCTGTAGACGCTCCACCGTCGGCCCCGGCACCGGCTCCGCCCAGTCGAAATACCTGGCATCGGCCCGGAACTGCGGGAAGAACTGGCTGAAGCCCATTTCCGGGAAGCAGACCAGTTCAGCGCCCTGGCCGGCGGCCTGCTCGATCAGCGCGATCGCCGCCGCCAGATTGGCGGCCCGGTCGGGCGACGCGGCCAGTTGCGCCAGGGCCACTTTCGGCATGTTCACTCCTTCCGCGCCAGACCGTCGAGATGCGCCAGGATTTCGACGATCGGCAGCACGTCGGCATACCGGCTGTCGAGATCCAGCAGGTTGACCTCGTGCACCTGTGGATTGAAGTCGCCCACCGCCTCGCGCGCCACGATGGCGCGGTAGCCGTGCTGCATGGCGTCGAGCGCCGTTGCCCGCACGCAAACGCTGGTGGTGCAGCCGGCGATGAGCAGCGTATCGACCTGCCGCGCGCGCAACAGCGCGTCCAGGCCGGTGGCATGAAAGGCCGAGGGGAACGGCTTCACCACCAGGTGGTCGTCGGCATGGTGGCCCAACCGGTCGTCGATTGCGACCGACTTAGCATTCCTGGCGAAGCGCAAGAGCCACGGCACCTTGCGCGCCCACAGGCCGCCGTCGCGCGCCGGTTCGTCATAGGCAATGGTGGTGAAGACAACGGGGAAGCGGCCGCGCATGGCGTCGAGCAGACGCCGCGTCGCGGCCATTTCGACGGCGAACTCGCCGCCCGGAAAATCGTCCGTGCTGGCGGTGAAGCCGTAGCTGAAATCGACCACCACGATGGCCGGACGCTGGCCCATGCCGACCCGATAGCGGTAGCCGCGCTGGCGATAGAAGCCCAGCAGCGCGGCATAGGCATCGTCGGCAGGATCGTTGCCGCTCATGGCGCCGGCCGCCGGTCGACGAAGCGCACCGCCTTGGGCTGGCGGGCGGGATCATAGATCTCGCCGGCGGCAACGCACTCCACCCTGGGACTGACGCCGACCGCCCGGCGCGTTGCCGCGACAACGCGGGCCGTCATGGCCAGCTCGTCGCCGCCGCGACCGGCCACCCGCACCACCAGTTCATCCGGCGCCAGCGCGTTGTCCCTACGGACCACCACCTGGAACTCCGCGAGATCCGGCAACCGCGCCAGTTCCTCCAGCAGCACCGCCGGGTTGATCAGCATGCCCTTGACCTTCACCAGGTCCTTGGCCCGCACCACGGGTCCGACCACGCGCTCGCCCGCCCGCCCGCAATCGGGGCAGCGGCCGCGCTCGACCGCCACCACGTCGCCTTGCAGGAAGCGCAGCAGCACCGTGCCCCGCCGGTTGAGGTGGGTCAGCGCCAGCCAGCCGCGCTCGCCCTCCGGCAACGGCTGACCGGTCTCGGCGTCGACCGCCGCCAGATGCAGCAGGTCGGGCGCCGGGTTGTGCCAGGGACCGTCCTCGCGGCATTGCGCTAGCGCGCCGAGTTCGGTCGAGCCATAGCGGTCGAATACGCGCTGGCCGGCGCAGCCGAGTTCGCGCATGAGCCGGCGCAGTTCCTCGCGCAAGGCGGGCGAGGACGCTTCCCCGGCCACGGCGCAAAGCCGCACGGCTGTGACATCCGCCTTCAGTTCCAGGGCGCGCAGCAGCACCCGGCGCACGAAACTGGTGACGCCCCAGACCACCGTCGCGCGATGCAGCGCCACCAGCCGCACCGCCTCGTCGAGCGAACGCTGGATCGCGAACGCGCCGAACGGCGCGCCCGGCAGGGCCGAGACGATCGCGGCGCCGATGGCGAAGGCATTCTGCGCCGAGCGCTGGAAGGCGCCCATCGGCGCCGGCGTCAGCGGGAACAGGTTGGCGATCACGTCGTGCTCGCCAAGGCCGGCGATCGCCGCCATGCAGCGCGCCTGGAACATGTAGGCCAGCACGTCGTGCGTGGTGTTGTAGACCGGCGTGGGCATCGCCGTGCTGCCGGTGGTGTGGATGACTTCCGCGATGGCGCGTTCTTCCAGCGGCAGGTCGGGCAGACGCAGGCGGAAGGCTTCCGGTTCCGCCATCAGCGCGTCCTTGGTCGTAAGCGGCAGCCGCGCCAGATCGTCGAGGCCGCGAATGCTGGCGATGTCGAGCCCGGCCCCGGTCCATTCTCGGCGATAATAGGCATGCCCCCTGGCGCAGAGCGCCAGCATCGCTCGCAACGCCGCCGACTGCGCTTCGGCAATGGCATCCGGCGAACGGGCGAGCGAGGCCGCGACGTCGCCCAGGGTCGACGTCATCCCGCGCCCGGTTCCGGCCTGCGTTTGATGAGGGCGATCTTGTCGATCTCGAAGATCATCTCCTCGCGCTGGTTGAACACCTGGTCGCGGAAGGTGACGATGCCGCGGTCCGCTTGCCGCGAATCCTTCTTGTCGATCACCAACACCTCGGTGCGGATGGTGTCGCCGGGCTTGAGCGGGCGGTGGAAACGGCCGCGTTCCACCGCTACCAAGGCCACCATGTTGTAGCGGAACAGGCTCTCGGTCATGCCGGTCGACACCGACATGATCAGCGAACTGGGCGCGATGCGGCCGCCGTAAGGCGTCTTGCGGGCATATTCCTCGTCGATGAACAGTGGCACGTGATAGCCGACGAAGCTGCAAAATTGCGCGATCTCGCCCTCGGTGATCGTTCGCGAATAGGTGGGGATACGCTCGCCCACCGTGAAATCCTCGAAATAGCGCGTCTGCATCGCCGCAGCCGGGCAGGCGGCGCCCCCCGCCACGACGGGAGGCGCTTTGTCCGCTAGCGAACCGGCGTCGCCTTGCCGACGCCGCTCACCCGCCCGTCCTTGTTGAGCGCGAAGATGCCGAGCACGCGATGGCACTGATGGTCCTCGGGCGTGCATTTCAGCGGGCCGGCATAGGTGTCGGTCTGCAACGACAGGTTGGCCATGACCTGAATCAGCTTCTCGCGCGTTGGCTCGGGCCCGACCTTGCGCAACGCTTCGACGGTGAACTGCGCCGCCGAAATGCCGAACATGTGCACCACGCTGAAGCGGTCGTTGGGGAACTTCTTCTCGACCAGGGCCTTCCAGTTCGCCACCTGCGCATCGTCGGCGCCATAGCCCGCCGGCGCCACCGCGCGGAAGTTCTTGACCGCATCCGGCGAGCCGACGCCCTTGGCGATGATGTCGACCTCGGCCAGGGGCGAGCCGCCGACGCTGAGCGGTTGGAAGCCGAACTTCATGGTGTCGCGCAGGAATGGAATGCCGGCCTTGGGGAACAGCAGCATCATCACCGCGTCGGCGTTGGCCTGCTGCAGCTTCAGGGCCGTCGCCGTCAAGTCGGTTGGCTCGACCGCCACTTCCTCGATGGCGACCGGCTCGATGCCATTCTTGGCGAAAGCCTGTTTCAGCGGCTCGATGCGCGCCTTGCCCCAGGCGTCCGGCTGCCAGGCGATCGCGATGCGTTTCTTGCCCTGGTCCAGGGCGTGCTGCAACTGGCCATAGACCTCCATCCAGGCCGCGGACATGGTGGTGAAGATGTAGGGATTGGGCGGCTCGGTCAGCGAGTCGGCGGTGGAGGCGACGATCACCCAGGGAATCTTCGCCTCCACGATCTCCGGCTTCTGCGCCAACGCGGCATTGCTGCAGCCGCCGCCCAGGACCATGAAGGGCTGAACCTCGTGAATCAGCTTCTTCACCGCGCCGACACCCTTGGCCGGCAGGCACTCGTCGTCTTCCTTGATGTAGATGAGCTTGCGACCGTGCACGCCGCCCGCCTTGTTGACCTCCTCGAACACCGTCTCGATGGCGTTGAGGCTGGGCAGCACCAAGTTGGAAAGCGGACCGGTCAGTGGGCCCATGCCGCCGATCTTGATGCTGTCGGCGGTGACGCCGGTCTCGGCCCTGAGACCGCCGGCACCCAGCAACAGCGCCGCGGCCGTCAGCGACGCCCAGCCAGCGAGTTTCGTTGCACGCATTCGCATTTCTCCCTGAGGCTACCGGACGGGTCGCTCCAAGGCGACCCGCAGCCCGAGCGAACGCTAGAACGCCGCGCCAGGAAAGAAAAGCAGAATGCAAGGAAAACGGTCGAGGTGGCGGCTTCAGCCCTTGGCGCCCAAGCCGATGTTGCGCCCGGCATAGCGGCGCAGACGCAGGTCCGCCTGCTCCTTGTGGCCCCAGAAGCGCTCTACCTCGCAAAGCCGCGAGCAATAGTCGCCGACCACGACGCTGGCAGCGGGCGTGCAGCGCTGATAGGTGACCGTCTTCAGGAACTTGCCGACCCAGAGCCCCCCGGTATAGCGCGCGGCCCGCCGGGTCGGCAGCGTGTGGTTGGTGCCGATCACCTTGTCGCCATAGGAGACGTTGGTCTCCGGCCCCAGGAACAGCGCGCCGTAATTGGTGAGCCGCGCCAGGAACCAGTCGGGATTGTGGGTCAGCACTTCGACATGCTCGGCCGCCACCCGGTCGGCTTCGAGCGCCATCTCCTCGTCGTCGGCGCACAGCAGGACCTCGCCATAGTCGCGCCAGGCGGGGCCGGCGGCGTCGGCGGTCGGCAGGATGGCAAGCTGGCGGGCCACCTCGGCCTCGATCGCGGCCGCCAAGCGCTCGGACGTGGTGATCAGCGTCGCCGGCGAGGTCGGTCCATGCTCGGCCTGGCCCAGCAGGTCGACCGCCACCATCTCGGCATCCGCCGTGTCGTCGGCGATCACCAGGATCTCGGTCGGCCCGGCCAGCAGGTCGATGCCGACGCGGCCGAACAACTGCCGCTTGGCCTCCGCCACATAGGCGTTGCCGGGCCCGACCAGCATGTCGACCGGGGCGATCTCCGCGGTACCCAGGCCCATCGCCGCCACCGCCTGGATGCCGCCCAGGCAATAGATCTCGTCGGCGCCGCCCAGGTGCATGGCGGCAATGGTGGCGGGGTGCGGTCCGCCCTGATTGGGCGGCGTGCAGGCGGCGATGCGCCCGACACCGGCCACCTTGGCGGTGACGACGCTCATATGCGCCGACGCCACCATGGGATAGCGGCCGCCCGGCACATAGCAGCCGACGCTGGCCACCGGGATGTTCTTGTGCCCCAGCACCACGCCCGGCAGGGTTTCCACCTCCAGGTCGCGGAGCGCGCCCTTTTGCGCTTCAGCGAAGGTGCGGATCTGCGCCTGCGCGAATTCGATGTCGGCGATGGTCTGTTTCGGCACCTGGCCGAGCAGCCGGTCGATCTCGGCCGCCGACAGGCGGAAACGTTCCGGCTGCCATTGGTCGAACTTGACGGACAACTCGCGCACCGCGCCATCGCCGCGCGCTTCCACGTCGGCCAGAATGGCTTCCACCGACTTGCGCACCCTGGCGTCCTCGTCGGCGCGCTGTGCCGCGGGCTTGCCGCGCTTGATGTAGGTCGCCATCGTCTTCCCCTAGTTGCTTGCCATGGCCGCCGCGACATGTTCCTGGAACGCCGGCCGTCCGGCCAGGCGGCGGTACCAGGCCTCCAGCCCCGGCATCTCGAAACGCTCGATCGGCAGGCGGTACCACCAATGCGCCATGATGCCGACCGGGATGTCGGCCATGCTGAAGCCGGCGCCCGCAAGATAGGGGCGGTGCGACAGCGTCGTCTTGACCATCTGCCAGATGCCTCACATCCTAAGGCGATGCCCTTCCAGTTCGTCGAGGTGGCGGTATTCCGGCCGCCAGACCTGCCATGGCAAGTAGAGCGGCATGATCGCCGGCCGCAACACGTTGCCCTGCCACATGATCCAGCGATAGCCCTCGCCCCGGGCACGAAGGTCGGACGGATAGAGGGTGCCGAAACCGTGCTTGGCCGCGAGATACTGCAGGATCGCCGCCGACTCCCACAGCACGAAACCATCGTCGTCGATGGTGGGGATCACGCGATTGGGGTTCAGGCGAACGTAATCGGGCTCGCCCAGCCCGCCGAACGAGCCGCCCAGGTCGATGCGCCGATAGGCGAGACCCAACTCGCCCACCGCCCACATCACCTTCTGCACACAACTGCAATGAGCGTTGCCCCAAATCGTCAGCATGGCGGCCTCCCGCGATCGGCGGGCGATCTTGGCGCGGATCACCGACGCACGATAGGCCCCGTTAACGCTGGCGCGAGGACAACAGCCGGCTGGCCAGGATCGCCGCCACCACCAGGCCGGCGCCCATGAGCTGGCCTGGCCGCAGGTGCTGGCCCAGCAGGAAATGGCCAAGGACGACACTGGCGACCGGCTCGAAGTTCATCGCCAGCGAGGTGGCGATGGGGCCGATGCGGCTGAGGCCGATATAGAAGCTGACGAAGGCAAAGCAGTAGAACCCGACCACGCCCGCCAGCGCCAAGCCGCCGGTGGCGTCCTTAGGCAGCGCCAAATGCCCCAGCAACAGGCTCGCGGCGACGAACAGCACCAGCGTGGTCGCCAACATGTGCATGGTGACGGCGCGGCTATCCTGACCGGCGGTGACATAGGGCTGGACCAGGATGATGGCGCCGAAACCCAGCGCGGTCAGGGCGGCATAGAATACGCCCAGCGGGTCGAGACCGCCCTGCCCGATGTCGAGCGCGAAGCTGAGGCCGACAAAGGCGACGATCAGTGCGCCGGCGGTGCCCCAGGTCGGTCGCTCGCGGCCGAGCAGCCAGCTCGCCACCGCGACGATGAAGGGGTAGGTGTAGAAGATCAGCACCGCCAGGGCGACGGGGATGTATTCGATGGCCTTGAACAGGGCGTAGGAGTAGCCCGCGGTGATCGCCCCCAGCCCGAGCGCCCACAGCCGCGTGCGCAGCGGCAGGCGAAGCCGTACGCGCATCAGGCGAAACACCAGGAAGACAATGACGACCGCCGCGCAGGCGCGCACGGTGTTGACCGTCAGCGCATCGCTGCCGGCGTCGTAGGCAACCCGCGCCAGGGTCGAATTGACCGCGAAACAGGTGCCCGCCAGTGCCACCAGCGGAAAGCCCCAGGGCGGCGCGTCGGCCCAGGGTGGTGGGGTGGCCATCGTCTAGCGGCTCCGCGAGATCAGCACGATCGCCGCCACCACCACCGCAGCCCCCAGCACCTGGCCCGCATCCAGCCGCTCGCCCAGGATGACGAACCCCAGCGCCATGGCGGAGACCGGCTCGAAATTCATCACCAGTGCCGTGCGGATGGCGCCGATGGCGATGGCCGCCCAGTAGAAACCGACGATGCCGAACACATAGCAGAAGGGCGCGGCCAGGAAAGCCAGCCGGCCGTCGGCCGTCTCTGGCACGGCGAAACCGCCGGTCACCAGGCTCGCCAGCAGGAAGCAACCGGCGCCCGAGCCCAGGAAATGCAGCGTGACCGCGCGGGAATCGACGCCGCTCGCCAGCAGCGGCATGGCCAGCAGCATGACCGTCACGCCGACCGCGGCGGCAAACGCCAGGGCGATGCCCACGGCCGACAGGCCGCCCTCCAGCACTTTCAAGGCCAGCGCCAGCCCGACGAACGCCATGACCAGGGCCAGCGCCGCCCGCGTCCTTGGCCGCTCGCGGCCGATGGCCCAGGTCGCCAGCGCCGCCAGAAGGGGGTAGGTATAGAAGGTGATGACGGCAATGCCGACCGGCAGATAGTCGAGCGACAACAGGAAGGTCTGGCCATAGGCCGCGTGCAGCAGGCCGGCCGCCAACGCCAGCGCGCGCCGGCCGGGCGGCATCGCCAGGCTGACGCCTGTCGAGCGCAGCAGCAGGTACAACATCATCGCTGCGCCGCCCACCCGCATGGTGTTGATCGACAGCGCGTTGCTGCCGCCCAGGATGGCGAGTTTGGCGAAGTTGACGCTGAAGCCGAACGACGTGGCGACCGCCAGGACGAAGGCGATGCCCAGCCACGGCCGTGCGGCGAACAGGGCGGCGGCACCGCCGGTGGTTGCGGTCATGCGGGGCTGTGCGCGGGCGTTGCGAGGCGACCCTATGGATCGCAGCTGAGAGTGGCATCGCCCGGCGACGGCAGCAAGTGGCGCCGCCGCTCGACCCTACATTGCGGCGCCCGCCGCGCCGCCGCTAAGCTCGCCCGCCACCGACCGATGAGCCAGCCCCATGACCGTCAGCCCACAGATGCCGGGCCCCACCGCGCACAGCTATTTTTCGCAGCGCCTCAGGCTGCACTATGTCGATTGGGGCAATCCCGGGGCGCCACCCCTGCTGCTGCTGCATGGCGGGCGCGACCATTGCCGCAACTGGGACTGGGTGGCGGAGGCGATGCGGGGCGAATGGCACATCCTGGCGCCGGACCTGCGTGGCCACGGCGATTCGCAATGGGCGCCCGGCGGCAGCTACAACATGGCCGATTACGTCTACGACGTGGCGCAGCTACTTCACCAGTCGGGCCGCACGCCGGTCAGCATTGTCGGCCATTCGCTGGGCGGCGCCATCGCGCTGGCCTATGCCGGAACCTATCCGCAGCATGTCAGCCGGCTGGTGGCGATCGAGGGACTGGGCTTGCCGCCCAAGCTGCAGGCCGAACGCGCGCGCAAGAGCGCGGCCGAGCGCATGATCGCCTGGATCGACGAGTTGCGCGGCATCTCCGGCCGGCAGCCACGCCGCTATCCGAGCCTGCAGGACGCCTATCGCCGCATGCAGGAGGAAAACCCGCATCTCTCGCCGGCGCAGGCGCTGCACTTGACGCAGCACGGCGTCAACCGCAACGAGGATGGCACCTATAGCTGGAAATTCGACAACTACGTGCGACTGATCCCGCCGTTCGGCGCCACGGCTGAGGAAGTGCACACGCTGTGGGCGAATATCGACTGTCCGACCCTGCTGATCCGCGGTACCGAGAGCTGGGCGAGCGATCCGGTCGAGGATGGCCGCATCCGGCATTTCAAGCGCGCCCGCCGGGTCAATATCGAGGGCGCCGGGCATTGGTCGCAGCATGACCGGCTAACGGAGTTCCTCAAGGTGGTGCGCGCCTTCCTGGAGGAATAGCCGGCGCGCGGTTCAGCGCGCGTCGCGTCGGAAGAAATCGCGCACCGCGGCGACGAACGGGCCGGGCGCCTGCATGGCGGTGAAATGTCGCGCCGCCGGCAGGTCGCGGCGTTCGACCACATTGCCCAGACGGCGCAGCATGCCGTCGGGCGGCGGCGGCCTTAGGTCAT
>Ga0194128_10009035_pt1 | contig 12376 bp, 11 predicted proteins | sample TA2KigCa65mmetaG_FD_148650 | JGI IMG/M metagenome (GOLD analysis project Ga0194128, IMG submission 148650) | Freshwater microbial communities from Lake Tanganyika, Tanzania - TA2015037 Kigoma Deep Cast 65m | ecosystem: Environmental > Aquatic > Freshwater > Lake | place: Tanzania: Lake...
CCGCGTGCTGCTCGCGTTGGCAGCGCCGATGTCGCTGGTGGGCGCCTTCGTGGCCCGGGAGGCGTTCCCGCGGCCCGAGCACGCGGCGCTGCGCGACGCCGCCTCGGCGCGGCTGGCCGCCAACCCCCGCGGTCACTACCTCGCGTGCCTCGCCGCCCTCGCCCGCTTCGACATTCGTGAGCGCCTGGCGGAGATCCGCTGCCCGACGACCGTGGTGGCCGGCGCCGGCGACACGACCGTGCCGCTCGCGGCCAAACAGGCGCTCGCGAACGGCATTCCCGGCGCCCGGCTGCACGTGGTGGCCGAGTCCGGCCACGTCACGCTGTACGATCAGCCGGCGGCGTTCAACGCCATCCTTCGGGAGCACCTTGGCGCGGTCGACGCCCTCGGCGGGGCTTGACAGACCCGCGACGGCCTTGGAGAATCGACGAAGCATCTATTTCCCATGGACAATAAGGAGAATCGCATGCTGCGACTCGGAGACGTCGCGCCGGACTTCGCCGCCGAGACCACCGAGGGCCAGATCCAGTTCCATCGATGGCTCGGGGACAAGTGGGGGATCCTCTTCTCCCACCCCCGCGACTACACGCCGGTATGCACCACCGAGCTCGGCTACGTGGCCCGGCTAAAGCCGGAGTTCGACAAGCGCAGCGTGAAGCCGATCGGCCTCAGCGTGGATCCGGTCGACTCGCACAAGGGCTGGGCGGAGGACATCCGCGAGACCCAGGGCGCCGCGGTGAACTTCCCGATCATCGCGGACCCGGATCGGAAGGTCGCGAACCTCTTCGGCATGATGCACCCCGCGCACGACGAGGTGTACACGGTGCGGACGGTCTTCGTGATCGACCCGGCGAAGAAGATCCGGCTGATGATCACCTACCCGCAGACGTGCGGGCGGAACTTCGACGAGATCCTGCGCGTGATCGACTCGCTCCAGCTCACCGACCGCCACAAGGTGGCGACGCCGGTGAACTGGAAGCACGGTGAGGACGTCATCATCGTGCCCGCCGTGAGCGACGAAGAGGCGAGCCAGAAGTTCCCGGGCTTCAAGAAGCTCCGCCCCTACCTCCGCACGACGCCGCAGCCGCGCTAGCGGGTCAGCAGCCGGCGCGCGGCCTCGCGGACGGTCATGCCGACCGCGATGCCGCGCCGCGCGGCGGCGGCGTTCGCCGCCGACAGCACGCCGGTCTCCCATGCGCTGCGCGCATCGCCGATGCGCGCGGAGGCGGAGGCCACCGCCATCGCCGGGATGCCCCGGCCGTCCAGCAGCGCGAGTCCGCCGATGCCCGCGTTGTCCCGCGACAGACCGCCGTCGAACACGACGGCGCCGCGCGGGGGCGTGGCCAGCAGCGGCAGCGCGTTCACACGGCCGCCGTGCGAGCCCGTGCACAGGATGTCGCGCGCGTTCTCCGGCGACACGAAGCTCGTCGACACCATGAGCATGACGCGGCCGGCCGGGGTCTCGAGCGCAAGGGTCTGCGCGCGGTCCATCGTGCGCGGCCATGCGACGCCCTCCGGCGCGGCGAGCAGCCGGCGCGCGGCGCTCGCGGCGGGCATGCCGATGGCGACGCCGAGGGCGACCGCATGCGTGTTCGCGAACGCGATCACACCGTCGCCCCAGACGCTCTCGCCGTCGCCGATCCGTGCGGACATCGTCTCCACCGCGGCCGCGGCGAGCCCACGCGCCTCGGCGTCGGCGAGGCCCGAGATCCCCGCCGCCTCCCGGCCCACGCCCGCCGCATGGGCGATCAGCGCGCGGACGCCATACTCGTAGGCCAGTGGAAACGCGGCGGCGCCGGCGAACGACCCGGCGACGACCACGTCGCGCCCCGACACGCGCTCGTCGCAGTACGTGAGCGAGTCGGTGACGAGGATGCGGCCGGCCGGCGTCTCGTGAGCGACGCGCAGCGCGCCGCGCGGCATGTTCGAGGTGCGCCGCGGACGGCGCTCAGCCCTTGACGGCGCCGGCGGTGAGACCGGAGACGTAGTAGTCGAGGAACCAGACGTAGATGGCGACGATCGGGACGCTCGCCATCACCGCGCCCGCCATCAGCGAGCCCCAGTAGTAGATGTCCCCGCGGATGAGATCCGCGGTGACGCCCACCACCGCCGTCTTGTTCGCCGACTGGGAGATGAACGTCAGCGCGTACGTGAACTCGTTCCACGTGAGGGTGAACCCGAACAAGGCCGCGCACACGATGCCGGGGATCGCCATGGGCAGGACGATACGGAAGAGCGTGGTGAACCGGGAGGCGCCGTCCACCAGCGCGCACTCCTCGATCTCCTTCGGGATCGTCCGGAAGTAGCCCATGAGGAGCCAGGTCGAGAACGGCACGAGGAACGTCGGATACGTGACGACGAGCGCCCAGATCGTGTCCGCGAGGCCGAGCCACACGACCACCTGCGAGAGCGGCAGGAAGAGCAGCGTCGGCGGCACGAGATACGTGATGAACACCGCGGTCCCGAACATCCCCACGCCGCGATAGCGCAGGCGCGCGAGGCTGTAGCCCGCGAGGATCGAGATCGCGAGCGAGATCGACGTGGCGAGGACGGAGATGATGAGGCTGTTCGTCATCCACGTCAGGAACTCGGTCTTCCGGAAGAGGAAGGTGTAGTGATCCACGATGACGCCGGTCTGCACCCAGAAGGGGATCGACTTGAGGTTGTACAGCTCGGCGTTCGTCTTCACCGAGGTGACGAGCATGAAGTAGAACGGGAACAGCGCGAAGAAGACGTAGGGCACGAGGTTCGCGTACCCGAAGATCGCGGATCCGATTCTCGCGCGCCGGCTCCTGACGCCAACCTGCACGGCCTACTCCTTGCGGATGAACCGCAGCTGGATGAACACCACGGCCGCCAGCATCGGAAAGAGGAAGAGCGAGATGGCCGCGCCCTGGCCGAGGTTGCCCCCGTTGAGACCCACCTGGTACGCGAGCGTCGCGAAGAGGTGGGTGGTGTTCACCGGGCCGCCCCGGGTGAGCACCTGCACGATGTTGAAGTCGCTGAACGTGAAGATCGTGGAGAAGAGGATCACGACCGCGAGGACGGGCTTCAGCAGCGGCAGCGTCACGTGGATCCAGCGTCCCCACGAGCTGGCGCCGTCGACTTCCGCGGCCTCGTAGTACTCGCGCGGGATCGAGACGAGGCCGGCGAGCACGATGATCGCGAAGAACGGCAGCCCACGCCAGACGTTCACGGTGATGACGGCCGTCATCGCGTACCCCGCGATGCCGAGCCAGTTCGGCCCCGGCGGGTCGATGAGCCCGACCCGGATCGCCGTCCAGTTCACCACGCTGTAGAGCGAATCGAACATCCAGCCCCACGCCAGCGTCGAGAGCGCCGTGGGAATGACCCACGGCAGCAGCACGGCGCCGCGCACCACCCGCTTGAAGCGGAAGTTCCGCGCGAGCAGCATCGCGAGCCACACGCCGAGGACGGCCTTGAGCAGGACCGCGATGATCGTGAACACGAACGAGTTCCAGACGGTCTGGCGGAACACCTCGTTGCCGAGGATGTCCCGGTAGTTCTGCGCGCCGACGAAGCCTCCCGGCGAGCCGACCCAGTAGTCCGACAGGCTGAAGTAGATCGCCATGCCGAACGGATAGGCGACGAGGCACACGAGCAGCAGCAGCGCGGGGGCGATGAGGCCGTAGCCGAAGACGTGCTCCTGCTCCCACCACTCGTGCAGCCGCGTGAGGAGGCCGGGGCGCGGGGCCCCGGCCATCCCGACGACGTCCGATCGGACCGCCATGGCGCTAGCCCGCCTTCAACTGTCCCTTGACCGCGGACGCGATCTGCTGCTCCGCCCAGTCGATCGCGCGCTTGGTGGGCATGCCGTTGATGGCCTTGGCGACCATGTCCGCCATCACGTAGTTGTTGTCGATGCGCTGCACGGCGTCGTTCGGCTTCGCCGGCCAGCCGCGCGGGTGCGCGAACTCCGCCTCCTTCGGCAGCATGGCGAACTTCGGATTCCGCGCCCAGATCGGATGGTCCGCGAGGTTCTTGAGCGGCGGATGGTTGAACGAGTTCGACGCCACGATCCAGGCGTCGTAGTTCTCCTTCTTCATCAGGAACTCGATGAAGTCCCTGGCGAGCTCCTGGTTCTTCGAGAACCTCCAGATGCCGAGCGAGAGGATGGGCGGCGCCGAGTGGGTGCCCGCGGGGCCGGCGGGGCTGTTGTGGTGGTTGATGTCGTCCGCGATCGGCATCTTCTCCTTGAGCGCGGCGTTGTACGGGCTCACCGGGTTGTGGATCCACGAGCCCTTGCCCGAGAGGATGAAGCGGTTGTTGGAGGCGTCGTCCCAGCTGAGGACTTCCGGCTCCATCGCGTCCTTGAAGAGCTCCTTGTAGTACTCGATGACCCGCTCGGTCTGCGCGGACTTGATCGCGGGGGTCTTGCCGTCGGCCTCGATGACCTTCGCGCCGAACGACCACGCGATCGACCAGTACGTCGAGTGCGCGTCCGAGCAGTGGCTGATCGGGATACCGACCGGGTTGCCCTGCTTCTTGAGCGCCTTGCCCATCTGCAGCAGGTCGTCCCACGTCTTCGGCACCTTGTCGCCGAAGCCCGCCTTCTTGAAGTGCGCCATGTTGTAGGTGCCGGGGAACGAGATCCAGAACCACGGGACCGCGCGCCACCCCGCATCCGTGCGGCACGACTGCTCCGCGAACGGATACCAGCCCCCGCCGGTCTTGCCGAGCTTCTCGACGAGCGGGCCGACGTCCACGAGCTGCTTCTCGTAGAGGAACGGATCGGCGGCGGCGGTGCGGAACATGTCGTGGCCGGACTGCGACTGCGCCTCGGCGGCGACCTTGGCGGGCATCTGCAGATGCGCCATCGTGTCGACGCGCACGGTGCAGTTCGCCTGCTTGCCGAACGCTTCCGCCTGCTTCTTCAGCTCGTCGTCGGCGGCGGGCACGAAGTGGTTCCAGGACAGCATCGTGAGCTCGCGCCTCTGGGCGAAGGCGGGCGCCTGCCCGAGGGCGAGCCAGGACGCGACACCGGCGCCGGCGCCGGCGGTCTGCTTGAGGAACTGGCGGCGTGAGGACCCTGCCATGGATGCGCTCCTTTCAGGCCGGACAATCGAACGGGTCGGGGCATGCTGCGCTGGGGTCGATACCTCCTGATCTCTGAACTGACAGCGTGCGCCGCTTGTACCGCAAGGGTCGGATGCGTGTCAATCCATCACGGCCCGCGGGCCGCGGACGAGACTACCGCGTGAGGGTCCGTGTGGCGGGAGCGGGCGGGGCGACGACGTGGCCGGCGCCGGTGGAGCGCGCGGTCGGGGCGACGCCCGGCGGCGGAGACGTCCACGGCGAGCCCGTCGGGTACTGATTGTCGCGCAGCGACGCGGCCGGCGGCGGAGGCGGCGGCGCGGCGGGCTCGGCGGGAGAGGCCGGAGCGGTGGCGCGGGCGGTGCCGGCGGCCGCGGTGGACCCGGCGGCGGCGGGCGTACGCGCGGGCACGACGGTGGGGGCGGCGCCGCGCGATCTCCGTTCGGGGACTCGCGCGCTGGCGAGCCGCTCGGACGGCGCGCCGACGTGGATGTGCGCGCCGGTCGCCGCGCCCTGCCGCGCGCCGCGGAACGCCATGAACGGATAGCCCTGCTCGCGCAGCCAGGCCATCACCAGGCGGCCCTCCACACTGTCGGGATGGACCGCGATGTCGACGGCGTTGCGATGGTCGAGCCCGAGGCGCGTGTGCACGTCGGACTGGCCGTGCGCGCTGACGGGGAGGCGGCGGCCCGCCCGCCGCGTGAAGAACTGCTCGAGCGGCACGAGCTGCGACGGCGCGAACGCCCGGTGGCCCGCGAAGCGGATGAACGTGTCGCCCGCCTCGTACTGACCGGGCCGGAGCGGCGGCCGGTGCGCCAGACGCCGCCGCGTCTCGATCTCCGCGATGAGCGCGGCCGCGCGCGTGAGCTCCTGCCGCGTCCACTCGAGCTGCGCGCGGGCCTCGCCGGCCTCGCGCGCGACGGCGCCGAGCTCGTCCCGGGTGACGAGCCCGCGCGCGTAGAGCGTGGTGTTGCGGTCGAGCGAGGCCGCCGTTTCCTTCACGTCGCGCGCGCGCTTCGGGAGCGACGCTTCGAGCGCCTTGCGATGATCGCGCGCGATGTCGAGGAGCGCCTCCGGCATGTCGGTCCACTTCCCGCGGCGCGCCTCCGCGGCGTGGAGGGCCGTCAGCACCAGAACGGCCGTGAGAATCGCGACGGCGGAGCGGCGAGCCATGCCACGGCCCAGCGTACAGGCGCCCGCGACGGGCTTCCATCGATCGCCGGCCCGACCACGAGACCTGGCGTGTAAATAGCTGCGCACCGCCCTCCGTCGAACGGGACAGGAGGATCACTTCCATGATCAAGCGTTCCCTCGTGGCCCTGTCGCTCGTGGCCCTGCTCGGCGGCTCGGCCGTGGCTCTCGCTCAGGATGCGCAGCCCAAGCCCGCGCCGGGAGCCCGCGAGCACGGCATGGGCCGCATGCAGAAGAAGCTCGGTCTCACCGACGACCAGATGACCGCGGTGCGCGCGGCCTACCAGAAGCACCGCGAGGAGCAGAAGCAGCTCCGGCAGCAGCTCAGCGTGGCCCAGAAGGATCTCCGCCAGCTCGCGCTCAACGGCGCCGACGCGGCGGCGCTCCAGACGAAGACGGCGGAAGTGCAGCAGCTCATGGGCCAGACGGTCGCGCTGCGCGTGAAGGTGCTCCAGGAGATCGGTCCCGTGCTCACGCCGGAGCAGCGGGCGAAGTTTACGCAGGCCTCGTTCGAGCACGGCCACGGCAAGCGGGGTCACCGCCGCGCCGCGCCCGCGCAGTCCTGAGCCACACCTCGGACGCCGGGCGCGGCGCCGTCTGCGCCGCGCCCGCGCTTGCGATCCCCGCGCGCTCGGGTCTACCGTGGCAGGCAGGCCGTCGCCGCCGCAGGAGGTGCCCGATGCCGACGCCGCCGCGCATCACGCCGGGGGACGATGACGTGCTCGTGGTGGTCGACGTTCAGAACGGTTTCATGCCCGGCGGGACGCTGCCGGTGGCCGACGGCGACACGATCATTCCGATCGTCAACCGGCTCGCGCGCGCGTTCCGGCACGTGGTGATCACGCAGGACTGGCACACGAAGGGCCACGTGTCGTTCGCGTCGAGTCACGCGGGCAAGAAGCCGTTCGACACGATCAGCCTGCCCTACGGCCCGCAGGTGCTGTGGCCGGATCACTGCATCCAGGGCACCACCGACGCGGACCTGCACAAGGACCTGCGCATTCCGCACGCGCAGTTGATCATCCGCAAGGGCTACCGTCCAGACGTCGACTCGTACTCCGCGTTCGTCGAAGCCGACCGCACCACCACGACCGGCCTCAGCGGGTATCTCGGGGCGCGCGGCTTCAAGCACGTCTACCTGGTGGGCCTCGCGACCGACTTCTGCGTCGCCTGGTCCGCCCTGGACGCGACTCGCGCGGGCTTCGCCGCCTCGGTCATCGAGGACGCCACGCGCGGGATCGACGCCGGCGGCTCGCTCGACAAGGCGTGGCAGGACATGACCAGCGCCGGCGTGCGGCGCATCCAGTCGCCCGCGATCGCGGCGTAGACCGCGCGGGGCTAGAGCTCGGCGCGGACGAGAGCGGCGGCGCTGCAGAGCGCCGCGAGCTTCTGTTTGGCGACCCAGCGCGGCGTTTCCCAGAACCCGCAGTCCGGGTTGAGCCACAGGCGCTCGGCGGGGATGTGCTGCAGGAAGGCGCGGATGCGCTCGACGACGTCCTGCGTGGTCTCCGCCTTGAACGCTTTCACGTCGATCACGCCGGCTCCGAGCTCCTTGTCCTTCGGAAAGTCTTGCCAGCGCGCGGGATCTTCCATGCCGCGGTTGGCGTACTCCAGCACGATCTGCGACGCCTTCAGATCGCCGAGCGTCGGGAAGACGTTGCGGTAGTCGCGCACCGCGCTGAACGGACGGCCGTAGAGGTTGCCGAAGCAGACGTGCACCGCGATCTTCGCGTTCACGCCCTCGACCGCGCGGTTGATGCCCTTGTTCACCTCGTGGACCGACCCGGAGTACATGCCGTGGTGCGGCTCGTCGATCTGGATGAAGGTCGCGCCGGCGGCCACGAGCGCCTTGCACTCGGCGTTGACGATCGCCACGAGGTCGGCGAGCAGCGTCTCCTTGTCGCGGTAGCCGCCGCCGAGCTTCAGGGGGACGAGCAGCGTGTACGGGCCCGGGACCGTGGCCTTGATGGGCTTCTGCGTGAGGGCGCGCGCGAGCGTGAACTCGTCCACGATGCCGAGCCCGTTCGGCGCGGCGATCTTGCCGGTGACCTCGAACGGCGTGTTCGTGTCCCAGAGCGGCTGGCCGAGCTGCCGCGGCGCGGGCAGCGTCGCGATGCCGGTGATGCGATCGTAGAAGCCGATGATGAACCGCACGCGGCCCATCTCGCCCGTGCTCACCACGTCGACGCCGGCGCGCTCCTGGTCGAGCAGCGCCGCCTGCGTCGCGTCTTCCATCAGCTCGCGGAGGTCGAGGGCGCCGAGCCGTCCTTGCGCCATCGCCTCGCGCGCGAGCCAGAGCCATCCCGGGAGCCCGTGACTGCCGACGACGGAGGTCGGCAGCTTCATCGGCAGCGTCAGCGTCATCGTGAAAGCCTCCCGCGCAGTGTGCCGGGAGCCATGGTACTCGACCGAAGGAGGCGGCGGCGTCAGGCCGCGGCGGCGATGTCTCCGGCGACCCGCCGCACCAGCTCCGCATCCACGCGACGCACCCCCGCGGCGGCGCCGACGTAGAGCGTGAGATCGCACACCGCGTTGATCACGCGCGGGGTCCCCCCCGTGGCGGAGAAGAGCGCGTCGACCGCGTCGTCGGTGAGCGCGGCGGTCTCGCACCCCGCGGTGGAGAGGCGGTGGCGCACGTAGTGGCCGGTCTGCTCGCGGTCGAGCGGCTCGAGGCCCGCGCGCACCACGCAGCGCTGCGCGAGGTGCGGCTGGCGCTTGAGCGTCTGGAGCAGCTCGTCGGAGCCGGCGAGCACCAGCGTGACGAGGAAGCGGTCGTTCGTCTGGAAGTTGAGGAGCAGCCGCAGCTCGTTGAAGACCGCGTCGTCCTCGATGAGCTGCGCCTCGTCGACGATCACCACGGTGTCGCGGCCGCGCTGCAGGTTCTCGGAGAGCCGCGCTTCGAGCGCGCGCACGAGCGTGGGCTTGTCGTCGCTCTTCACCGGCACGCCGAGCTGGTAGAGGAGCTCCTGGAGCAGGCTCAGCGGCGTCAGGAGCGGGTTCGCGACCAGCGCGACGTCGTACCGCGCCGGATCGAGCTCGCGCACGAGGGCGCGCGTGAGCGTGGTCTTGCCGCAGCCGTACGTGCCCGTGAGCATCGCGCAGCCCTTGCGGTGGTGGATCGCGTAGCGCAGACGGAAGAGCGCCTCGGCGTGCTCGGGCGACAGATAGAGGAACCGCGTGCTCGGCGCGTTGTCGAACGCGGGCTCGCGCAGGCCCCAGTGGCGGAGCGGATCCGCGGGACGCGGCGCGGTGACCGGCGCGGGGGGCAGCGTCGCGAGCGGCGCCTGGGCCATCAGCTCGTCCAGCAGGGACGGTGCGGCCTCCATCGTCACCGCCGCCTCGAGGGCGGGCGCGGGCGACTCGACGGCGGACGACTCGGCCGCGATCGACTCGGCCGCGATCGACTCGGCGGTGATCGGCGCGACCACGAGGGACGTCTCGCGAACCGGCGCGGGCGGATCATACGAGATCGGCGCGATCGGCAGCGCCGCGCGTGCCGGCGCGGGCGCCTCGGCGCGTGCCGGCGCGGGCGTGAGCCCCTGCGCGACCGCCGGCGTCATCTCGAGGCGCTCCGGAAGCTGCATCGGCAGCGAGCCAGTCCGCGTGCTGCGACGCCGGCGGCGGCGCGGCGGCGGCAGTTGCTCACGCCGGGCACGGCGGCGCTCGTAGACGATCACCCCGGCGATGAGCGCCGCGCCCACGAGGACGAAGACGCCGAGCTCGGTCCAGAACCCGCCGAACGTCAGCCCCGCGGAGGACGCGGAGACGCTGCTCTGGCTCGCCCGCGCCCTCTCGAACGTGATGTCGAGGACGGCCGCGCAGAGCGCGAAGAAGATGAGCACCGGCACCGTGAGGAGGAACACGATCCCCTTCATGGCGACCACTCTAGTCAGGGGGTGTTAGACGACCGTTACTCGCGGGGAGGCTAGGCGGAGATGACCACCCGGTCGCGGCCGTCACTCTTGGCCCGGTAGAGCGCGGCATCAGCGGCTTGGAGGATGGCCTCGGCGGTGATCCCATGGGTGGGGTACGCGGCGATGCCGGCGGAGACCGTCACGGACCCGATCGACTGCCCCCGGTGCGAGATGAACAGGTGCTTGGCGGACTCCCGCAGGCGCTCGGCCCGCTGGCGGGTGGTCTCGACGTCGGCGCCGGGAAGGATCAGGACGAACTCCTCGCCGCCGTACCGGCAGGCGACGTCGCCCCCGCGGATGACCCCCTGGAGCAGGCGCCCGAGCTCGCGGAGCAGCATGTCGCCCACGTCGTGGCCGAACGTGTCGTTGAACTGCTTGAACTTGTCGAGGTCCAGCATGACGACCCCGAGCGAGCCCTGGCTGCGATCGGCGCGGCGCAGCTCCCGCTCGAGCGTCTCCTCGAGATAGCGACGATTGAAGAGACCCGTGAGCGGATCGCGGATCGACTGGTTGCGCAGGGTCTCCCGCAGCTTCAGGTTCGCCACCGCGAGGCCGAGCTGGTCGGCGACGGTCGCTGCGAGGCGCTGCTGCGACTCCGGCCGGCGCTCGTCGCCGTCGCGCGATCCCAGATAGAGGAGGCCGAGCGATTCGCCCTGGGCGATCAGCGGAATGCACAGGTACGCGGCGGGCGCGGGCGTCGGCAGGTGGCTGCAGAGCAGCCCCTCGGTCGTCGCCTCCACCACGTGCATGCGGCCGCGGCGCAGCGCCCAGCACTCTTCCGGCTTGAAGACCGCCCAGTCCGGCGACGCGGGCGCTCCCCACACCGCGCGCGCCTCCACCATGTTGCGCGAGGACGTCGTCACGAACACCGCGCCGGTGTCGTTCGGGAAGAACTGCCCCACGAACCGTCCCACGACCGCATACGCCTCGTCCTCCGTGACGCACGCCTGCAGCAGCTCGCCCATCCGGTTGAGGAGGTCCAGCTCGCGCGAGCGCTGGGCCAGGCGCTCCTCGGAGACGCGCACCTCGTCGTACAGCCGCGCGTTCCGGATCGCCACGCCGGCCTGGGTCACGAACGCGTCGAGGACCTCACGGTCGTCGCCCGTGAGACGAAACGGCGCGGTGCCGTACAGCACGAGCACGCCGAGGAGCGAAGCGTGGAACACGATCGGCGTCGCGTAGATGCTCGAGAGCCCGTGCGCCGCCAGCCACTCGGTCGCGAGCGTCCGCGGGTCCCGCGCGACGTCGGCCACCTCGACGGCGCGGCCGTGCGCGGCGACCCAGCCGGCGATGCCCTGGTCGAAGCGGAGGCGGCGCACGGGGAAGTCGTCGGTGCTCCGGCCGTTCGTCATCACGCGCAGGTGGAGCTCGCGCCGCGCCTCGTCGGCGATCCAGAACGAGACGGCGGGCGCGCCGGTGAGCTCGGTGGCCGCCTGCGCGATCACCCGCAGCACCTCCCCGATGTCGAGCGACGACGACACCGCCTGATTCAGCCGCGTCAGCGCCTGCAGGCGCACCGCGTGGTCGCGCGCCTCCTGGAGCATGCGGTCCTTCTCGATCGCGAGCGAGGCCTGGTCCGCGAACGTCGCGAGCAGCGCGATCTCGTCCGCATGGAAGCGCCGCCGCCGCTTCGTGTAGACGTTCAGGACACCGAGCACCCGCTCGTGCGCGCGCAGGGGCACCGCGAGGAAGCCGTGGAAGCCGAGCTCCACCGCCGCGCGCTTGTGGCGGGCGTCGTAGCGCGTGTCCTCCACCAGGTCCTCGACCGCCAGCGGCTGGCCGCTCGCGAAGACCTGCCCGCTCAGGCTCTCGCCGACGTGCAGCCGTGGACGCGCCATGACCTGGGCGGCGGACTCCGTCCGCGCTTTCACCACGAGCTCGTCGCCGTCGCGCAGGCGCAGGCCGGCCGCCTCGACGCCGAGCAAGGTGGTCGCCGCGTTCACGATGTAGTCGAGGATCTGCTCGGACTCCTGAACGGCGGCCAGGCGGCGGGTGACGTCGTAGAGAACCTCGAGGCGGCGACGCTCCTGCGCCTCACGATCACGCGGCGCCCGGGACGAGCGGGGGCGACTAGCCATGACGCGGCTCATGTTCTAGCGCCGCGGCGGCCGTTCCACAAGCCATCGTTTGGGCGCCGGGCCCGGCGCCGTGGATCAGGCCGAGGGCGGTGGCGGACCGTCCGGGCGGCGGCCGCCGCGACGGCCGCGGCTACGGCG
>Ga0194128_10009043_pt1 | contig 12369 bp, 10 predicted proteins | sample TA2KigCa65mmetaG_FD_148650 | JGI IMG/M metagenome (GOLD analysis project Ga0194128, IMG submission 148650) | Freshwater microbial communities from Lake Tanganyika, Tanzania - TA2015037 Kigoma Deep Cast 65m | ecosystem: Environmental > Aquatic > Freshwater > Lake | place: Tanzania: Lake...
TAGATTCTGAAGTGAATCGTAGATTGTGAAGAATTGATAGAAGCCGGTTACTTTCATGGTGTCGGCAATTTCACTGGCGACGCCGATCAGAGCTAGATCAACACCCATATCAGACGTTTTGCGCTGCAGGGTCAATAGAGTTCTCAATCCGGCACTAGACATAAAGGGGACCGCTGTTAACTCCAGAGCAACAGCGATGCCCTGTTTAAGCTCAGAATCAATAAACTCACGCAGTTCGCCCACTGTCTTTGAGTCGATCTGGCCGTTGACTTTGATCACTTGCCAGTTGTTCAAGGATTCAAGTGTTACTTCCATTTTGCAATCCCTTACTTGGGGGTCACCGTTACTTTAACCCGCAGCCTATGATCCGCCGCTGGCAGCTTGACAGTGAGAGCCTCAGCATCGAAATCTGCGTAAGGTTGTCCATCAATCTCGCAGTGAGTGATCATCAGAGATCCCTTGGGCAGAATGTCTGGTTCCACCCGCAGTAGTCCATCCTTGAAACCGCCAGGCATTGGTTTGAAGAACAGATCTAGGGGCCGTTTTTTGATCATCAGATCGATATATATAGTCGACAGGAAACACAGCTCAGTTGAGTGATAAGCACTCATCGAGTGGCTACCCTTGAATCGTTCGGTTCCAACGAGGAAAGGAATTCCGTTTGCTAGAACATTAAAATAAACGCCGCCGTCGTTATGATCCAGGAAGAAAGCGTTATAGAAGGCTGCAGACTCGTCGGCATATTTCTTATAAGATTCTTCGTTAGGCAAATGGCCTTGCAGAATCAGGTAAGCCAAAATGCCTTGCTCTTGTTGCCACCACGCTTTACGGTCGTGCCATGCGTAGCGATGGAAGTTCTCATCCTTGCCAAGTAAGCGCTCCACCACGTCGTACCAACCGAAGCGCTGTTTGTCGTATCCGACATCAGGCATCAGGCGTGCAATCTTTTGTGCCATTTCGAGATATTCATCTTTGCTCATCTCTGAGTAGAACCTCATGAGGTTCCATGCGATCTTCAGGTTGTGACCAACAACAGCACGATTTTGTTGCCACCCCCAGGTCTGATCTTTGCTCCAATCGTCGAAGAACTTCTCCTGTACAAATGGACTTTCTTCGTAGTCCTGAAAGTGTTTGGTGATTGTGTCGAAGGTATCCTCGAGCATCTTTTTGTAACGCTCTTCACCTGTTGCTAACCAAAGGTTGATCAGGTAAGCGGGAGCATGATCTCCAACAGAGTTCCAATTCTTCTTCGCCCTGTTACGACCCAGGCTTTCTTCATGTGCACTTAGTGTGACTGCATGAATGTGCGAGTAGTAACCACCCTTTTCGTGATCTTTAAAACATTCGTCAAAAAGATCGACGGTCTTTTCTGCATCGGCCAGGATTCGAGGATCACCAGTGAGTCTGTAGGTTTGTACAGGCCCTGCTAGCGCATAGATTTGCTCATAGGCCGGAATGCAGTCGTAGTCATCACCGAACTCTGAAACGAGTAATTTCTGTTCTTCTCCACCTCCACTCACCTTCTGACCGTGGTACCAATAAATTAATCCTGTATCAGTGTCTGTGAAGCGCATTTTGTCACGCAAATATTCTGTCCCTTTTTCTGCTGCATCGAGATAGAGATCTTTGCCAGTGAGCATGTAGGCACATGCCATTCCATAGACCATGCGGGAAATCGTGTCCGTTTCCTGCAGGTAGTCTTCATCTTTCTTGCCACCAGTGAGGCTGATGAGCGTGCGGTAATGGTGGTAGTTAATGTCCTGCTGGGGCGCGTTGAATTGCCATTTGCAGTAGGAGGCAGCGATCTCATCAATTTGCTTGATCCACCAGCCCTGCTCGTCTGCATAGCGGAACTGCCCTACATCATCTCCAGCAAAGACGATATAATTAACTTCAAATTTTACTTTGTTTTCAGGAAAGAAGGTGCCATAGACAAACACCATCTGTCCAGGAACCAGTAGGCGGTTTAACTCGCCGCTTCGGTCAGGCCAACCCTCACCCAGATTTTGCGTCTGCTTCGCATAAGTATTGGCTGTGAGCTTGGCTTCATAAATCCGTCCGTCAGATGTTTGAATGCCAATTAGTTTGCTAGACTCATCAAAGCTAGTGACATAACCAGAGATCAGATCAGAAAAAGTGAAGTTGAGGTCGTTCATGTCTGTTAAATGGCCGGGTTGAGGAGATAAATGCCTGGGTGATCAGCGCTTCAGAGAGATAAGACCTGCTCTTTAAAGCGTTCAACGAAAACGTCCACACAGCCTGGATGTTTCCCTGTGATCAGAAGCCCTTCTTGATGGAGCTCCACACTGTTTCCTGCTTCAACGACGACATCACCACCAGCATTAACCACGTCGCAGACAATGTTGTGCGCACAGGTCACCTTGCGACCTCGAATCAGGCTGGGGTCTGCGCAGAACAGCCACAACGAATGGCAGATGGTGCCAATAGCGAGCTTTCCCGCATCCATACGCTGAACAGCCTGCCTGAGCAGCGCAACTGCGGGTGCTTGGCTCGGTGAAGACAGGGTTTCTTGATAGCGGAGGCGGTCCATGGCGTAGCCACCGATCAAGATGAGACCTTCATAATCGTCAAGATTAATCGTGCTGACGCAGAGGCCAACTTCAACCTTGCTTGTTTTATCGTTCCCTTCAAAGGTTAACGATGGATTTCCCCATAAGAATGATGCATATTCTACTCCGATGCCGTTGTCTGGAAAGAACTGATTGAATACGTTGAATTCTGTTTCATCATAATGCTCTTCAATTAAAACCAGTATTTTGTGGGGCATTGAAAGTCGTTATTTCACCCAATATAGCCGCCCCTTCCTGCTTGGCCCGCATATTCATGATCCGACACAATATTTCAGCTTGTATTGCTTGATACATTGCCATGAGCAAGTTGGCGCAAGCCCTGTGACTGCGTACATCTTTTCTTTGACTATGGCTTGACGATCCCTGCAACCCTTGTTAACCCGGGCTGGTGGCGTTGTCTGGGGTTTCTCCCACCAGCGTGCCCTTAAAGCTTTGCTGGTTTACCACCATGTCGGATATTCAGGATGTTTTCCAGATTGAATCCCCCCAGGATGCTGCCTTTGATGGGGGTGCCAGCCTCTTCATCACTGAACGTGAATTTCGTGAGGAAGTCATTTACTTCATCATTGTAGATCGTTTTTTTGATGCGACCAGTGAGGAAGAGGAGCGTCGCGGAATGTGGGACCGAGGCAGCACTGCTGGTCTTTATGACAAAACCTGGACTCATTGGGGGAAATATTGGGGTGGCAATCTGCTTGGTATCATTGAAAAAATCCCTTACCTGCAATCTCTAGGGATTACCGCTGTCTGGTTGTCACCGCTTTTTGAGCAGGTGGATGATATGCAGTTTGATCGTGCACCCATGCACGGCTACTGGACTAAAGACTTTAAGCGCATCAATCCCAGATTCTTGCCCGCAGACGATTGCAATAGCCTTTATGCTTCGAGAACTCTAAGGCATCTTGTAGAGGCTTTGCATGCGGCTGATATCAAGCTTGTTCTTGATGTTGTTTGCAATCATAGTTCTCCCGATATCAATGGCACCAAGGGCGTTGTTTACGACGACGGCGAGCTCTTGTGTAACTACAATGAGGATGCGAAAGGCTTTTACCATCATCGTGCTGAAATCACCGACTGGGATGATGAGGATCAGCTGATCAATGGTGAGATGTGTGGTCTCGCTACGTTCAATGAGAATAATCCGCAGTTTCGATCATATATAAAAGCGGCCATTAAGTCCTGGCTTGATGTTGGTGTTGATGCGCTTCGCGTTGATACGCTAAAGCATATGCCGGTTTGGTTTTGGCAGGAGTTCTCGGCAGATATCAAGGTTCACAAGCCAGGCACCTTTCTTTTTGGCGAGTATGGATTCGGTAAACCATGGGACACGCGTACTGTTCGCTACGCGAATCAGGCCGGGATGTCGATCCTTGATTTTGGTTTGGCTGATGCCATTCGCTTTGCCTTCAGCGGTGAGCAGGCTGGCGGTTTTCAGTTGGTGGAGAAGCTCCTGAGCTTTGATCACGTTTACCACCGAGCGAACGAGCTCGTTACGTTTATCGATAATCATGATATGCCTCGCTTCCTCTCCATCGCTCCTGATCATCGATCCCTGGATCAGGCACTGGTTTTGCTCTTTACGTTGCGAGGTGTTCCGTGCGTCTTTTATGGTACCGAGCAATATCTGGTTGACAATACTGACGGGGGGCATGATCCCTACAACCGTCCAATGATGGAGGTTTGGTCAACAGACGGTCAGGGTTTCGGCCTGCTTAAAACGCTGATCGAGGTTCGGCGTTCAAATCAAGCCCTTACATTCGGCTCTCATCACCAACTCTACGTGTCTGACCATGTCTATGCCTTTGTGCGTAGCTACCGCGATAGTCATGCCGTCTGTGTCCTGAATAAAGGTGCACAGATCACACTCACCCTACCGCTGCCCGGAGCCTGCTTGGAGACTGAGCTCCGTTGTTCCCTCACGGGCACGTCTCATTCGGTGCAGGATGGTCATGTCTCGCTTTCGCTCGAGACTGGCGCCTCCCATGTGTTCAGTCTGCCTGGTGACCGTGTGCAGGGTCCGGTAGTGGTGACTTTCCAACTGAATGGAATTGAGACGCACCCAGGCCAAAGGCTGGTTGTGATTGGTGATTGTGAGGAATTGGGAAGCTGGAATCTCCTCCATGCTTATGGCATGGAATATGTGAACCGTAATACCTGGATCTGCGAGGTTGCATTTGCGGAATCTGCCGGCAGCCTTGTTCAATTCAAGTATGTTCTAGTCGATGCCAATGATGGAACCAGTGTTTACGAGAATATGATTCCTCGGAGGTTGTTGCTGCCGCCGCAAGGACGTGAAAAGATTGATTCCTTGTGGGAAATGATCTAGTCTGACTCATAGCATGAAACTACTTTGTCGTTCTAGGTATCGTCTCCTGATGACTCCTGGCCTTCCTCGGATGTTGGGCGTATTAGTAGCTCTGCTCTGTTTCGGACAACCTCAATCCCATGCGGCAGAGCCTGGTATCGGTCCGCGGTCAATTCTCATCGGTCAATCCGCTGCATTTAGTGGACCATCAGGTGCTCTGGGTCGTGAGTTTCGTCAAGGAGCGCACTACGCGTTCAACGAAGTTAATGCACGCGGTGGTGTTCATGGACGACAGATCATCACCATCTACCGAGATGACGGGTATGAGCCTGACCGTGCCGCTGTTAACACAAGTAAGTTTGCGGCAAAGGATCAGGTTTTTGCTTTGTTTGGCTACGTTGGAACAGCAACGGTTGTTTCCTCTCTTCCGATTCTCGAGCGTTTTGGCATTCCGCTGATCGCACCTGTTACGGGCGCGCAGATCATCCGAAGCCCAGTCCATCGGCTAGTTTTCAATCTCCGCTCCAGTTACCATCGGGAAATCGCTCTATTGGTTGATTATCTATCTCGCTATGGGCGTGATGCCATCGCAATTGTTTACCAGAATGATGCTTTTGGCAAGGATGGACTGAACGGTTTGCTCAAGGCCTTAGCACCAAAAGCACGCAAACCTGTCGCGATGGAAACTGTACAGCGAAACTCCGCGAATACTCAGGAGGCGGCGCGGCGTGTGGCGCGATCCAAGCCCGAGGCCGTATTGCTTGTGTCATCCTATTCCACCAATGCCAGCTTTATTAAGCATTATCGAAAGCTCGATACTACCGCCCAGATCTTCAACCTTTCGTTTGTTGGCAGTAACGCTCTTTCACGGGCTTTACCCTCACCCTTGCGTCATGGAATTGGGGTGAGCCAGGTTGTCCCCTTCCCATGGGATCCTCGGCTTCCGATTGTGCGCGATTACCAATTGGCCATGAAACGCAGTGATCCGGAGGCCAAGTTCGGGTTTTCCAGCCTTGAAGGCTATATGGCGGCGCAGCTCTTGATCAGAGCCCTCGACCAGGCTGGCCCGAACCCTACGCGTCAAGCGTTTATGAGCGCTCTTGATCAGCTCCAAAGTTCAGACATTGGTGGCTTCCCCTTCACCATGAGCCAATCTAATCGATCCGGCAGTTCTTTTGTTCAGCTCACGTTTCTGAATGGGCAAGCAGGTTCTTTCATTCATTGATTATGCCTTCACTTGAACAGCTTCCACTTGGGCTGGCTCTTTGCGCAATTTATGTTCTTTTTATTCTGATGACAGCTGCTGCCCTGCTGCTGTCTCGCCGCCTTTCCACACACAAGCATTCGGTTCTCCAGCCTGGATTGCTGAGCCCTCTGGGCTCTCTCTATATCTTCACCACTGCGTTTCTGCTTTCCAATGTGATCTTTCAGACCAATAATCTCAAGACGGCTGTGACCCAGGAGGTTGTGACGTTTAGCAAGCTTGGTGCGGTTCTTAATGTCTTGCCACAGCAGCAGAGGGTCGAGGGGAGACGCCTTTTGTTTGACTACGCCTACTCGATCACACATGATGAGGCCGCAACCATGAAAAAGGGCCTGCGTAGCGACAATTCTCAGGCTGCGATTGATCGCTTGCGCGAGTTCTTGTCCTCGTCGTCAGCTGCTCTGCCTGAGGCTCCGGCTGTTACGCCTGAGTCTGCCAACTACCTCCGGCGCGCAAGCGACTTTAGCTTTGATCTCATCGATGCCCGAGAACGCCGCCTTTCACTGGCTTCATCTTCTAATTCGCCTGTCCTATGGCTCTCAATTGGCGTGATGTATTTCACGTTTGCCTTTCTCTCCTTTTCTGTTCATCGAGGAGCCTCCTCGTTGCTCTGGCTCACTGTTATCCTGCTATTTGCATTTCCGGTCCCTGCCGTGATGCTTTTCCTTTACTCGAACCCTCTGGCTGCTGGTCTTTATGATCTCGCGGCACAATTTGCGCCTATTCTTGCCAGAAATATGTAGTCCATGAATCTCGCAAGTAAATTCCTTCTCTTCTCCTGCTGTCTCGCGCTTTCTGCTTGTGCGTCTACCACATCGGCTCGGCGAACTTCTGGATCCGCACCCGTTGCTTGGCTTGATGGTGCGATCAGTAGTGCATCCTCAACGGCATATCAGCGTTGGTTTTCCCAGCTAGCTGCTGAACGAGATCTCTATTCTGAGCTGGAGGTGACCAGTTCCGGTGAGGCTATGGAGAAGCTCCTTGCCGATCGTGTGGACTTTGCATCGACAGATACCCCACCAACCAGCCAGCAGATGAAGGCTGGCCTTCTGGCCTTTCCGGTTACGGCAAGTGGCGTTGCGCTCGCCTACAACCATCCATCTTGTAAGCTGTCTTTATCATTGCCACAAGTTGCAAAGATTCTTGATGGCAGAATTACGAACTATCGCCAGCTAGGTTGTTCTAGTCAGCCGATTGCGGTGTTTTACCGTGCTGGTCGCTCAGGAACAACAGCCAACCTCACTGCGGCTTTAGCCGCGGCCAGCACAGATTGGAAGCGAAGGCATGGTGTATCGATGCAACTCAATCTTCCCGCCGCTACTCCTGTTTCGGGCGGATTGGCCCTTCGTGATCAATTGATGGGCGCCAAGGGTGCCTTTGGATATCTGGATTCTGCCTTTGTTGCCTTTCCTTTGCAATCTGTTCGTTTGCTGAATGGCTCTTCGTTTTACGCACCAGATCAACCCCAGTCTGAGCTGGCGTTGGACTCTCTTCAATTGAATTCTCAGCTCCTTGGTGCCGTTCGCAATCCTCCACAGGGTTACCCAATCGTTGGATTGAACTGGCTTGTTGTTCGTCGAACAATGCAGCGTTCTAAGAGTAATGCTTTGCGCGAATCCCTTCAATGGATTTATGGAAAGCGTGGTCAGGAGGATGCTGAACTGCTTGGTTACCTACGCATCCCACCAGCGATTCGGCAGCGGGCTCTGCAGCAGCTCTCAGCGATGCCCTAACCGTTGCCTGGGTTCCATCCGTCTATGTTGCCTTTCGCTTTCACAGCATCTACGCTGTGACTATCCGTGTCTTTAGCCCAAGGCAACCATGTCTGTCATCAAGCAGGGTCGCCTCAGCTCCTGGGTTGCTTCACGTTTACGCGTGAAGTCAATTCGTGGTCAGCTTGCACTGGGCTTAACGGTTACCCTTGTGCCATGGCTGGCCGTCGCCTTCTTCGCCACGAACCGTTATGTTAAGTCTAGGGTTTACAAGCTGACAGAGTATCGGCTCCAAGCGGAAGCGGAGCTTGTTGCTTACGGCCTACGTCAATGGGGTGCTGGCATCAGTCAGACCGTTCAGGCTCTCGCTGAGACGCCTGCCTTCCGCGTTGGTCGCCAGCCTGAGATCCAGCAAACCCTCACAGGTATCTCCAAGGGAAGCTCTGATCGGCTGTGGCGATACTGGAGCACCAGTGTTCCTCCCAAGTTACTTGCCTTTACAGGCGGTATGACTAGTGCGCGCCTGGCTGATGCCCAGCAGAACCAAGATTCTCGTGACTATTTCCAGGCCGCTCGTCGTGGTTATTCCACCTATCAGGTTGTTCTCTCCAAAACTTCTGGGCGGGCATGTCTGAATGTTGCCCATCCTGTTTTCCGGTCTCCTCAGCTTTCTGAGCAGCGCTTGCTCGATATCGGCTCTGTGATGGGGAATGCTCAGCTGATGAGCGAACCTGTCCGATCTGATGTGAGTGGTGTCATTGTTCTTTGTATTCCACTCCAGGATCTGGGTGCGGATACTGGTTTGCAGGTGTTGTTCAAGGATGAGCGTCTTAGCCTCCTTGCCGGTGATAATCAGCGCGACTTCATGCGAGATGCGCGTGGATTTGATAGCGCAGTGATCTTGATCAGTAATTCTGGTCAACTTCTCTTCCCCGATGTCGACTGGAATTCTTCCCATATCCCAAGTATCGATGAGCTTGCGGATACGGCTCTTCCGTCGTTGCTCCCCATCGCGAAGCGCGCCATGCGAGGGGAGGAGTTTTTTACCATTGTTGGTGATCGCGGGCATCGCTATCTTGCGCTTACGTCGCGCGTTGATTCGGCTTGGTCGTTGATTTTGCTGCTGAATGAACGAAAGGCTACAGCTGATGTAACCGCTATCGGGCGTTTGCAAGCACTCGTGGGTGCTTTAACACTGCTTGTTGTGCTTGTGATCATCGCCTATCGCGCACGGGCAATCAGTCGCCCGATTTCCGTTGCTGGTCGCGCATTGCAGGAGATTAGTACCGGCAATTTTGATGTTCAGGTTTCCTCTAGTACAGATGATGAAATTGGTGGTCTTCTGCGCAATGTTCAGGTCACTGCTGATCGGCTTAAGGCCTATCTCGGTGAGGTGACAGCGTTTGCAATTACCCAGAAACAGATTGATACCGCCAAGGCTATTCAGCAGGATTTTCTGCTTCCTTCACTCCCGTCTGATCCTGCTTACGACGTGGAGGCCTTCTCCCGGTCTGCTTTGGAAATCGGTGCTGATTGGTATGACATGGTCGATGTTGGTGACTACGCCGTGCTTGTTGTTGCTGATGTCTGCGATAAGGGGGTGCCGTCGGCGTTGTATATGTCGGTGTTCCGCAGTCTGATTCGCTCCAAGCTTCTTGATCATCGAGGTGATCTGGATTGTTCTGAACGCGCTTGCGCTGCGATCCGCGATGCCATTGAGCAGACTAATGACTACATGGCATCCAATCAAAATGCCTCAATGATGTTTGCCACCGTCTTCATTGCCGCTGTCAACAAGAAGACGGGTGTCGTTGATTATCTCTGCGCTGGCCATGAGTCGCCCGTTGTTCGCCGTTCCTCGGGCCTTGAGATGCTCGCGACGGTCAGTGGCCCTGCGATCGGTTTGTTTGAAGGCTCTCAGTATGCGGTGGCTTCGACGACGCTCTCTCCTGGCGACGTTCTTGTGATTTACAGTGATGGTCTCATTGATGCGCGCAGCCCGGGCAACGAGGGATGGGGTGTTCAGCGACTGCGTGATCTACTTGATTCAGTGAACGTGGATCGTTCCTCCGAGTTAATGAGTGCCATCGTCTCCTCTGTTGACGGCCATATGGCAGGCGCTGACCAATTTGACGATCTCACCGTGATGGTTTTCCGCTGGCTTGGCAGCTGACATCTCGGTTTCAGTTCTGAGGCTTTGCTCGGTAAAAGGGTCTCTGGCAGACACTCGCGGCGTGACGTTGGCCTCTGATCTCCACCTCGAGCCTTGTGCCAACTGCGGCTTCCTGCCTCGGCACCATCGCCAAGGCGATACCTGCACCAAGCGTGGGCGACCACCCGCCACTGCTGACGCGGCCAATTGGCTCGCCGTTGCCTTCTGCACCCTGACGGAAGACGGGGTACCCAGCCCGTGGGATGGCCTTGCCTTCCAGTCTTAGCCCAACCAAACGTTGCTGTACGCCTGCTGAAGTTTGCTCCTCCAGCGCTTCTCGGCCCACGAATGGTTTCGGCATCTCCAAGTGCACCAGCCAGCTAAGCCCTACCTCCAGCGGTGTTGTGCTCGCGTTCATATCGCATCCATAGAGGTGCATGGCTGCTTCCAGTCGCAGGGTGTCTCTGGCTCCCAGTCCGCACGGTGCAATGCCTCGTTCCATACACGCCTGCCAGAACCTCTGCCCGGATCCGCTGCGCAGCAGCAGCTCAAACCCGTCTTCGCCGGTGTAGCCGGTGCGCGCCACGAAGGCTTCGCCTACAGCTGGGATGTTGAGCATGCGATGGCCAAATCGCGGTAGGTCGCTCAGATCTGTGTCGCTCAGCTGCTGCAACTGAGACGCTGCATTCGGCCCCTGCAAGGCCACCAGCACCCCATCGTCCTTGTGATCGCTCACCCGGATTCCTGCAGGTTCTAGCTGCTCACGAATCCATGCGGTGTCTGCTTCGGCGCAGGCTGCGTTGATCACGAGCAGCAGCTCGTGGGATCGGGACGCTTCATCCCAGCCCCGGTCGTACACGATCAGATCGTCACGGATCCCTCCTCGCTCGTTGAGCAGCACGGTGTAGCAGGCCTCGCCAGGGCCGATGCGGAATAGATCGGTGGGCACTAGCCCCTGCAGGGCGTCCTTCGCTCCAGGCCCGCTCAGGCGGAGCACGCCCATATGGGAGATGTCGAACAGGCCGCAGCGCTCTCGCACAGCCTTGTGTTCCTGCAGAAGGCCGGCGAATTGCACCGGCATTTCCCAACCCGCAAAGGGCACCATCCGCCCCCCGGCGCTCCGTTCAGCCTCAAACAGTGGTGTGCGCTGCAGGGGCTCAGCGTTGCGTGAAGGGTCCCCCATGGCGGCTCGGCGTTGCTTTGGATCTTATGGAGCGTGCTTCGTTGCTGACTGATCCACCGCTGCTCTTCAACACTCCGAAGAGATCCCGCAGCTTCGGGCCCGGCGCTGGTGGTAACGGCTGGAGCTGCCTACGTTGAGACCCCTTGCAGGCCCCCATGGGCAACCGCCCCTGCTGCCGCAGCTGCCGCCACTGCGCGTCGTCCAGCCGCGCGGAGATGGGCTGGTGTCAGCTTCGCAAGTTGCCAATCGACCAGGAGTTGGCGGCGGAGTTGTGGTGCCATCACTGGACGGCAAGGCCTCCACGGCTGCCGGTGATGGGCGATCACCCTGCGGAGTTGCTGTCCCATCCGGGTGAGCGCCAGCTGGCCCTCACTGACGTGCTCGAAAGCTGAAGAGAAGGCAAAGATTCGTCCCCGATCGGCTCCGAATGTGTTCCAGCACGCCAAGAAGCGAGTTTGGCGGTGCCAAGCTGGTGCTCATACAGCTTCATGGAGACATCGTTGATGGCTGTTGCCGCCGTTGCCAGTCCGATCGAATTGATGGCCACGCAGGTGGACAGCGAGACGGTGTCGTTTGCAACCGGTGCGCAGATTTTCAGTCGGGGTCAGGCGGCTGATGCGATCTACGGCGTGCGCCGCGGCATCGTTGAGGTGATCAACCCTCAGGGCGACAAGCTCTGCTACCGACCCGGCGAGCTGTTCAGCTACGAAGACATTGTCTGGAACGAGGACGTGCGCAATAACGACGCAGTCGCTCGGACCCCGGTTGAGCTGGTGCGGTTGGATCGCCTGCGCTTCCTCAACCTGCTGCACAACCACCCCACGATGGCGATCCTGCTGATTGGCCAGCAGCATGAGCGCCTGCGGGAGCAGCGCTCGAGCGGCACCTGCGCCTACTGAGCGGCGGCTCAGCTCAGCGATCCAGCACAAACAAGAGGCTGCGCACCACCTTGGAGGCGAGCACGCTGCTCACCCCTGTGGGATCGAGCATCGGCGCCAGTTCCACCACGTCGGCGGCCACCAGGTTGTGGTGGCGCAGCTCATCCACTAGGGCGGCGAAGTCGCTCCAGAGGAAGCCGCCCGGCTCGGGCGTGCCGGTGCCCGCCATCACGGATGGATCGAACCAGTCGAGGTCCACGGTGAGATAGAGGGGCTTGCCCCGC
>Ga0194128_10009044_pt1 | contig 12362 bp, 9 predicted proteins | sample TA2KigCa65mmetaG_FD_148650 | JGI IMG/M metagenome (GOLD analysis project Ga0194128, IMG submission 148650) | Freshwater microbial communities from Lake Tanganyika, Tanzania - TA2015037 Kigoma Deep Cast 65m | ecosystem: Environmental > Aquatic > Freshwater > Lake | place: Tanzania: Lake...
CGACGTCGCCCGGAGGCGGCGGTACCGCGGCGCGGTCCGGCCGGCGCTGCGGCGGCGCGCGCATCGGAACGAGCGTCAGGATCAGACGGCTCGGCCGCTCGGCGCTCGTCACCTGGATCAAGGCGGGCTCGGCCAGATCGACGACGATGCGAACGGTGCGCGCATCGAATTGCCCGATCCGGATCCGGCGGACGAGTCGGTCGTCGACTGCGATCGGCGCACGAGAGATCTCGCGGCCGAGGTGCGCCGGGGAGAGATCGACGTACGCGCGTGGCCCGAGCTTGAGGCGCGGATCCGCTCCGGCAGTGTGCGTCGTGTAGTTCACCTTGCCCTTCACGACGGCGATGACGCGCGCCCCCATGTCGGCGACTTCCCACTCGATCCGCTCGACGACCGCGCGGTGCGCCGGCTCGGCGGCGTACGTGCGCACGTCGACCAGCGCGACGACGAGCACGAGGGCGACGAGCGCGCGTCCCGCGCCGGCGAGCGTGCGAGCCGCGCTTCTCCCGTACGCCGCGCGCCAGGTTCGCGAGAGCGGCTTCATTCTCGTCGCGCCCGCTCCACCAGCGCGTGGAGGCGCGTCAGCGCCTCGAGCGGCGTCATCGCGTCGACGTCGAGGGCCGCAAGCTCGCGCCGGAGCGCCGCGCTCGCGTCGCCGAAGAGATCGAGCTGTCCCGCGACGGGACGCGGCTCCTCGCAGCCGGCGATCTCCGCCGGTCCCTTCCCCGCCTCGAGCTGGTGCAGGAGCCCGCGCGCGCGCTCGACCACCTCCGCGGGCACGCCCGCGAGCCGCGCGACCGCGATGCCGTAGCTCCGGCTCGCGGGACCGGGCACGACCTTCCGCAAGAAGAGCACCTGGTCCCGCCACTCGCGAACCGCGACCGAGTAGTTCCGGACGCGTGCGCACGTCGTCGCGAGCGCCGTCAGCTCGTGGAAGTGCGTCGCGAAGAGCGTCTTCACACGAGCGCCCGGCGCCGGCTCCAGCTCGTGCAGGTACTCCGCGACGGCCCAAGCGATCGCGATGCCGTCGTACGTGCTCGTCCCGCGGCCGATCTCGTCCAGGACGACGAGCGTCCGCGGCGTCAGGTTCGCGAGGATCGCCGCCGTCTCCTTCATCTCGACCATGAAGGTCGAGTCGCCCGCGACGAGGTCGTCGGCCGCCCCGACGCGTGTCCAGATGCGGTCCGTCAGCGGCACCTCCGCTTCCGCCGCCGGGACGAAGCTTCCGGCGTGCGCGAGGAGCACGATCAACGCCACCTGCCGGAGGTAGGTGCTCTTGCCGGCCATGTTCGGTCCGGTCAGCAGCACGACCTGCTCGCTCTCCGCATCGAGGCGGGTGTCGTTCGCGACGAACGCGCCCGCGGCGGAGGTGCGCTCCACGATCGGATGCCGGCCGTCGCGGAGCACGATCTCGTTGCCGCGATGCAGCCGCGGACGCACGTACCCGTGCTCGTGCGCGACGACGGCGAGGCTCACGAGCGCATCGAGGTCCGCGAGCGCGTCCGAGAGTCGGTTCAGCCGCGCTTGATGCACGCGCACCGCCGCGAGGATCTCCTCGAAGAGCGCGACCTCGCGCTCGAAGCAGCGGCCCTCGGCGCTCGCGAGCTCCGCTTCGAGCTCGCGGAGCTGCGGCGTCGTGAAGCGCTCGCCCGAGGCCATCGACTGCCGGCGCACGAAGTGGTCCGGCACGAGCTTCAGGTTCGGCTTCGTCACCTCGAAGTGGTAGCCGAGGATGCGGTGATGGCGGATCTTCAGCGATCCGATCCCCGTTGCCTCGCGCTCGCGCGTCTCCAGCGCCGCGATGTGGCGCTGCGCGTTGCCGAGAAGCTCCCGCAGGCGGTCGACCTCCCCGTCCGCCCCGGCGCGGATCGCGCCGCCCTCGCTCGCGTGCATCGGCGGCGACTCGACGATCGTCTGCAAAATCGCCTCGGCGAGATCCGGTGGCGGCTCGGTCGCGGAAGCGATGCCGTCGAGGAGCGCCGGCCTCGACTCGGCACCGAGGAGCTCCGGGACGCGCGCGACCCGCTCGAGCGCGCGACCGAGGCGTGCCACTTCGCGTGGGCCCGCGCGTGCGACGCCGAAGCGTGCAGCGAGCCTCTCGAGGTCGCCGACCGCACGAAGCGTCTCGGCGAGATCGGCGCGCAGGCCGGGTCCGTCGACGAGCGTTTCGACGGCGTCGAGACGCGCGCCGATCCGCTCGAGGTCGAGGAGGGGATACAGGAGCCACTCGCGCAGGCGACGCGCGCCCATCGCGGTGCTCGTGCGATCGAGCGTCCACCAGAGGGACCCGTGCCGTCCTCCGGCTGCTCCCTCGAGAACCGCGAGGTTCCGCCGCGAGCGCTCGTCGAGCATCAGGTGATCGCCGAGCGGATAGAAGAGTGGCGGCCGGAGATGCGCGAGACCGCCGCGGACGGTTTCGGCGACGTACGCGATCGCGCTCCGGAGGGCGCTCTGCGCCTCCGCCGCGAGCGAGGCGACCGTTCCGAGACGCGCGAGCGCCTCGTCGGCGCAAGCGAGCCCGCTCGCGGTCGGCGGCCATGCGGTGACCACCCCTCCCGCCGCCGCGGCGAGCGCGGCGAGGGCTTCGTCGTCCGCGGGCACCAGGAGCTCGCGGGCGCCGATACGCGCGAGCTCCTCGCTCGCGACGGAGGGCGACGGCGCCGTGCACACGCGGAGCTGGCCGGTCGTCGCCTCGACCGTCGCGATCGCGATGCCGCGGTCGCCGGCGCGGGAGAGAGCCACGAGCAGCCCGGGCTCGATCTGCGCGAGCCCCTCGTCCTCGTCGAGCACCGTACCGGGCGTGATCACCCGGACGAGGCCGCGCTCGACGAGCCCCGGCGACTGCGCCGCGTCGCCGAGCTGATCGCAGATCGCGACCTTGAACCCGTGCCCGAGGAGGCGTCCGACGTACCCCTGCGCCGCGTGGTACGGGATGCCGCACATCGGGACCGGGTTCGGAGCGTCCTTGTTGCGCGACGTCAGCGTCAGATCGAGGAGCGGCGCGGCACGCTCGGCGTCCTCGAAGAACATCTCGTAGAAGTCGCCGAGGCGGAAGAACAGGATCGCGTCCCTCGCCTGCTCCTTCACGCGCAGGTACTGCGCGAGCATGGGCGTCACCCGCGGTGTCTGCAGGCTGCCCCCTCGACTCTCCTGCGACGTCACCTCCACCGTCACACCACCCGACCTCGCCGCGCTCGCCTCGAAGCCGCGGAATCGCTCCTACCGGAAGCCGGCCGGGCACGTCGGTGGCGGCGGCCCCGGGGGGCAGACGATTCGTTCCGCGCGTCCTGCCAGAAGCCAATCCGACCTTCCATTGAAGCGCCGGGCAGGCTGTCCCGGTGTGACGACATTGCACGTCGGCGCCACGATGCGCAAACAATCCGCCGAGCCGGGCTGGTAGCGAAGCTTCAGCCGGCAGTAGTCGAAATCGCCGTGCTCGAGCGAGCTGAAGACGTAGAGCTCCTCGGGGCAGACGTACGGGAGCACGAAGGGCGGGACGGCGTCCTGGAACGCGGCGGCCGGCCCCGCGACGAGGAGCTTTGCCGCCGCGAGGGCTCGAATCCACGGGCGAGCCGAGCGCGGCATCAGATCTTCTTCCGCTTCCGCCCCAGGTAGTCGACGAGCAGGTACTCGCCGAGCCGGTCCGGCCGGCTGTAGAGCGCGCGGCCCCGGTTGATCCGCGTCATCTTCTCGACGAAGGCTCGCAGGCCGAGCGAATCGTCGAGCATGAACGTGTTGATCGTGATGCCGCGTCGCGTGACGCGCTCGACCTCGCGAAGCGTCTCCTGCGCCGCGCGCCGCGAGACGCCGCCGAACGAGAGCGGCCATTCGCATTGCAGACGACCGCCCGCGTAGTACGCCGTCGGCTGGCCGTCCGTGACCACGATCAGGTGCTGGTTGCGGCTCGGGTGACGCCGCAGCATCTCCGTGCCGAGCCGAAGCGCGTCCTGCAGGTTCGTGAATGGATCGCCCATGTTCCACGACGCCTCGGGCAGGTCCTTCGCGCGGAGCTCGACCGCGCGCGTGTAGAAGCCGACGATGCCGAAGAAGTCGCGCGGGTAGCGCGTGCGGATCAGGCTCTCGAGCGCGAGCGCGACCTTCTTCGCTGCGGCGAAGCGCCCTTCCCAGCTCATCGACCAGCTCATGTCGAGGAGCAGCACCGTCGACGCCGTCGACGAGTGGATCGACTCCTGGACCTGGAAGTCCTCGGGGGCGACCTCGAGGGGGCGGCTCGCATGACGTCGCACCGCGCTCATCAACGTCGGCACGAGCGCGAGATCCAGCGGATCACCGGACTCGTAGCGCCGGACGCCCTCGGGAACGACCTCCGCGGCGCCGACCCGGCGCGTCTCGTGCCCGCCCGGCCGGTCGCGCAAGAGGCTCTGGTAGATGTCGCGCAGCGCGAGCTGGCCGATCCGCCGGATCCCCTTGGCGGAGAGCTCGAGGCGGCCCTCGCGCTGCGTCAAGTATCCCGCCTCGACCAGCATGAGGATCGCCTGGCGAAGCTGCTGGAACTCCTGCATCGCCTGCGCGCCGAGGAGCTCGCCGAGCATGGTCGGGTCGATCGACTCGAGGTCGCCTCGCGCGAGCGCTCTCTGCATCGCGAGGAGCGCTTCGAGCTGGTCGGCGAGCGAGAGCGCCTCGTCGAAGTCGAGGGAGCGCGGACCGCGGAGCCGCTCGCCCCAGCGGCGCTGCAGCTCCTGCACGCGGCGGATGTCGTCGAGCCGCTCGAGGATCTCCTGGAACTCGCGTCCCGCCTCCTCGTTCTCGAAGCGATAGCCCTGCGCGAGGCGCTCGATCGCTTCCGCGAGGCCCCGCGGCAGGTCGTCGAGAAACGCGCGCTTCTCACGCATCGCCGCGCCATCCTCGCCGGGCGCCTCCTGCTCTTCGAGCGTCTCGCGCTCCCGGCGCAGGATGTCGTCGAGCTTCTTCCGCGCCTCGTCGAGCGCCTGGTCGACGTTCACCGACTCCTGACGCCGCGTCAGCTCCTCGCGCAGCGCCGCAAGGAGGTCGTCGAGGCCCATCAGCTGCATGTCACCGAGGTCGACGCCCTGGCGGATCAGCCAGTCGAGCGCCTGGCGGACGTCGTCGGTGACGGAGAGCGCTTCGGCGAACTGCTCGAACACCCGCTCGGGATCGAGGCGGACCCGCTGGATCCCGTCCCACGACGTGTAGCGGGTGCGTCGCATGGTTGCCGTCAGACGCGGTAGGTCACGCGTCCGCCGGAGACCTCCTTGTTGAGCTTCTGGTGGAGATGGAGCCCCTCGAGGAGGAACTCCGTCGCTGCCGCCATCAACGCGGGAGACTCGAAGGAACCGAGACGCGAGATCGCATCGCGCAACCCCGGGATCGCGCCGATGCCCTCGAGATACTCGGTCGCGGGCATGCGGTCGGACACCTCCACGCCCCAGCCGCCCTCGAAGTAGCCGACGATCCCGGCGAGCTCCGCGGGATTCACCGTCCGATCGAACACCGCGAGGACGGCGCGGTTCAGCAGGCGCTCGAAGGCCTCCTGCTCCGAGCGCTCCTCGCCGGTGTACTCGAACTCGAGCTTGCCGAGCATCGAGGCGGACACCGCGTGCAGATCGGAGATCCGCGGCACGATCTCGTGCTCGCCGAGAAGGAGCGCACGGCGCTCCGCGTTCGCGATCAGCGTCTCGTAGTTGTTGATCGAGACGCGGACGCTGACGCCCGAGCCCTGGTTGATGTCGCCCGCGCTCCGCGCCTCGAACGTGAGCTGCGCGACGATCGTCCGCATGAACTCCGGCATGCGCACGGGCGTTCCGTCGCGCTCGCTGCCGGGCACCTCCTGCTCGACGATCGCGATCTCCGTCTCGACGTCGCGCGGATAGTGCGTGCGGATCTGCGCGTCGAATCGGTCCTTCAGCGGCGTGACGATGCGGCCGCGGCTCGTGTAGTCCTCCGGGTTCGCGCTCGCGATGATCAGCACGTCGACCGGCAGACGCACCTTGAAGCCGCGGATCTGAATGTCGCGCTCCTCCATCAAGTTGAAGAGTCCGACCTGGATCTTCTCCATCAGGTCCGGCAGCTCGTTGATCGCGAAGATCCCGCGATGCGAGCGCGGCACGAGGCCGTAGTGGATCGTGTCCTCGTCGGCGAGATAGCGGCCTTCGGCGACCTTGATCGGATCGATCTCGCCGATCAGGTCCGCCATCGAGACGTCGGGGGTCGCGAGCTTCTCGCCGTAGCGGTCGAACCGCTCCACCCAGACGACGCCGAGCGCGTCGCCTTCCGCAGCGAGGCGCGAGCGGCAGCGCCGGCAAATCGGTGCGAGCGGATCGCAGTGGATCTCGCAGCCTGCGACGGCCGGGACGCTCTCGTCGAGCAATTCGACCAGCGCGCGGATCAGGCGCGACTTCCCCTGCCCGCGTTCGCCCAGGAGGATGATGTGATGCCCCGAGAGGATCGCGTTCTGCACCTCGGGGACCACCGACTCCTCGTAGCCCAGAAGGCCCGGCAGGATGCGATCGCCGCGTGCGAGCGCCGCCTTCAGATTTTGCCGGAGCTCGGCACGGACGCCGATCGGCCGATGGCCGCTCTCCCGCAGCTCTCCCAGGGTCGTCGCCTTCGCCATCCAGACCTCGAATTCTTCCCGGTCAGTGGGCCGAGGCCGCATTATGGGACGAAGCCCTGTGCACGGGCAACCTCGATCGGCTCAACGAAAGTGCGGCGCGAGCTTGTCCCACGTCTCGTGAAGGTGCTGCGGGATCACCTTCGTCGCGGCGGTGACGGGCATGAAGTTCGTGTCACCGTCCCAGCGCGGCACGATGTGCCAGTGGAGATGCGCGTCGATTCCCGCGCCGGCGACGCGGCCGAGATTCAGACCGACGTTCATGGCGTCCGGACGGAGCTCGCGCTTCAAGATCGCGGCCGCGTCGCGGAGTCGCTCCATCAACGCGGCGAAGTCGCTCGCGCCGAGCGCGCCGAGATCCGCGACGTGGCTCCGCGGCGCGACGAGGAGGTGTCCGGGATTGTAGGGAAACCGGTTCAGCATCACGACCGTGTCGGCGGCCGTATGCACGACGAGGTTCTCGCGCGCATCCGAAGCCTTCGGTCGGTCGCAGAAGATGCACGAGCCCGGCGGCGGCGCGTCCCCGGCGACGTAGGTCATACGCCAGGGAGCCCACAGGACGTCGGTGGCCAGCCTAGTCCTCGCTCTGCGAAGCCGCGGCGACGGTGGTGCCGGAGGCGAGCGGTGGTCGCGATTCGCCGAGCCCACTCGCCGAGGCGACGGTCGCCTTCCGCGGCTCGGGCTCCGCTTCGCCCGGCTTCTGGTCGACGCGGATCTTCAGCTCCTTGCCCGCCTTGAAGAATGGGACCCGCTTCGCCGCGACCGACACCGACTCGCCGGTCTTTGGGTTCAGACCCTCGCGCGCGTTGCGCCGCTTGACGATGAAGCTGCCGAAGCCGCGGATCTCGATGCGCTCGCCGCGGGTCAGCGCTTCGCTCAGACTCTTGAACACGGCGTTGACCAGGGTCTCCACGTCCCTGCGCGGCAGGTGCGAGCGGGCGTTTGCGACCGCTTCGATGAGTTCACGCTTGGTCATGTTGGGACTCCGATGGACCCGAGATCACCAGCGGAGACCATCGGTCACCACCGGCAGACGCCAGAGGATGAGCGGCGCACGCGCTTCGGCCGGTGCTCCGGCAAACGTGGCGAGCGCCTGCGCGAAGCGGAGCAGCGCCGGCTCTTCCGCGCGCACCGACGCGTCGTCCGAGACGAAGGCACGCCACCACCAGGGGCCGCGCAGCGGCAGCACCGTCTCGACCCGCGGCTTGCCCTCGATGCCGCCCCGCTCCGCCGCGATGCTCACCGCTTCGTGCAGGCCGCCGAGCTCGTCGACGAGCCCGAGCTCGTGCGCTTGCTCGCCGGTGAAGATCCGTCCGGTGGCGACCCGCCGCATCGCGGCGTCGTCGAGACCCCGCCCGCTGGCGACGTCCGAGACGAACTGCTCGTGCACCTCGTCGGCCATGCTCTGGAAGATGCGCCGCTCCTCCGCGGAGAGCGGACGGAACGGCGAGCCCATGTCCTTCTGGGCGCCGGCGGTCACGGTCTCCGCCTGGACTCCGACTTTCTCGAGCAGCCCCTGCACGTTCGCGAGCGACAGCAGGACGCCGATCGAGCCCGTCAAGCTGCCCCGGCTCGCCACGACCACGTCGGTCGCGCTCGCGACGTAGTAGCCGCCCGAGGCGGCGACAGCTCCGAGCGAGGCGACGACCGGCTTCTTCTCGCGGAGGCGGCGGATCGCTCCGTACATCTCCTGCGACGGCGCGACCGCTCCCCCCGGGGAGTCGACGCGGACGACGACCGCCGCCACCGAGCCGTCCTCCTCGAGGTCGCTCAGCGTGTCGACGAAGTCGTCGGAGCGCGTGATCTCCCCACGCAGCGGAACGAGCGCCACGTGGCGGTCTCCGGTCGGGAGAATTCCTCCTCCCGACGATCCGTTCAGGATCGTCGCGGCGAACGCGACGATCGCGAACAGACCAACGAAGGCGAGCAGAAAGCGGAGGGCCCGACGTGTCGGGTGACCGGGCATGGAACTCCGCCCCCTAGGACTTGTTCTTCTCGCCGGCGGCGACCCGCTGAAGGTCCGTCCCGACGACGTCCTCGAGCGAGAAGCGTCCCCCCTTGCCCGCGCGGTTCATGTAGGCGTCCATCTCGGCTCGCTCTTCCGAGCGACGCAGCGCCCGCACCGAGAGGCCGATCTTCTTCTCCTTCGAGTCGATGTTCGTGACCTCGGCCTCGAGCTCGTCGCCGACCTGGAAGTGATCCGCAGGCCGATCGATCCGCTCGTTCGAGATCTGCGAGACGTGAACGAGACCCTCGATGCCCTCCTCGAGCTCGACGAAGACGCCGAAGTCGGTGACGCTCGTGATCGGCCCCTTGATGCGCGTGCCGACCGGGTAGCGCTCCGGCAGGTGATCCCAGGGATCGCCGCCGATCTGCTTGACGCCGAGCGAGACGCGCTCGTTTTCGACGTCCACGCCGAGCACCAGCGCTTCGATCTCGTCACCCTTCTTGTAGAGCTCGGAGGGGTGCTTGACCTTCTTCGTCCAGTGCAGGTCGGAGATGTGCACGAGGCCGTCGATGCCGTCCTCGACCCCGACGAAGATGCCGAAGTCGGTGATGCTCTTGACCGTCCCGCGGATACGGCTGCCGATCGGATGGTTGACGCGGACCATCTCCCACGGATTCGGCTCGACCTGCTTCAGGCCGAGCGAGATCCGCCGGTTCGTCGCGTCGACGTCCAGCACCTGGACCTCGACCTCGGCGCCGACCTCGAGCAGCTTCGAAGGATGCGTGACGCGCTTGGTCCACGACATCTCGGAGACGTGGATCAGGCCCTCGACGCCCTTCTCGAGCTCGACGAACGCGCCGTAGTCGGTGATGCTGACGACCTTGCCGCGGATGCGCTTGCCGGCGGGGTAGCGCTCTTCCGCCGTGGTCCACGGGTCCGGCATGATCTGCTTCATGCCGAGCGAGACGCGCTCGCGCTCCGGATCGTACTTGAGCACGACGACGCGGAGCTGGTCTCCGACCGCGATCACCTCGGACGGATGCGAGATCCGGCCCCAGGACATGTCGGTGATGTGGAGCAGACCGTCGATGCCGCCGAGGTCGACGAACGCACCGTAGTCGGTGATGTTCTTGACGGCGCCTTCGAGGATGATTCCCTCCTCGAGCACGCGCAGCGTCTCCTGCTTGAGCGCCGTGCGCTCCTTCTCGAGGACGGCGCGACGCGAGACGACGACGTTGCCGCGCGAGCGGTTGAACTTCAGGATCGCGAAGCGGCCCTTCTGGCCGATGAAGCGATCGAGGTTCCGCGTCGGACGCAGGTCCGCGTGCGAGCCCGGGAGGAACGCGGACACGCCGATGTCCACCTTGAGTCCGCCCTTCACCTTGCCGACGATCAAGCCTTCGATCGGCACGCCGTCGTTGTAGGCTTGCTCGATCTCACGCCAGACCTTGAACTGCTCCGCCTTGACGCGTGAGAGGCTGACGCTGCCCGTCTCTCCTTCGCTCGACTCGAAGAAAACATCGACGTCATCACCGACTTCCGCGTGAATGGCTCCTTCACGATCCCTGAACTCGGCGACCGGGATCGAGCCTTCCGACTTGTACCCGATGTCGACCGTGACGAAGCCATTGGCGATCTGAACGACTCGCCCCTTGACGACTTCCCCCGGCTTCACCAGCTTGAGGCTTTCCTCGAAGAGCTGGCCGAAGTCCTCCTCAAGGGACTGATCGTCGTTCGCACTCACCATGCAGCGATATCCTCCTAACGGGGTGGATGGGCGCAGCCCGACCATGGAACCCTCCGACTGCGCTGCATGGGCATACTCTGGCAGGACGCGGTTTTCAAGAGCTTTCGCGCGACCTTACGACCGCGGTCATGCGCTCGACCACCTCCTCGGCGGAGAGCGGCCCGCTGTCGATCTCGACGGCCCCCTCCGGGCGTCGCAGCGGTGCCACGGTGCGCCCGGAATCGCGCGCGTCCCGCGCCTCGATGTCGCGTCGGGTCGCCTCCTCGTCGGCTTCGAAGCCGCGCTCCCGGAGCTCCAGGGTACGGCGGCGCGCACGGCAGGCGGCATCCGCGGTGAGATAGAATTTCACTTCCGCCGCGGGGAAAACGATCGTTCCGACGTCGCGCCCCTCGATCACGACCCCGCCCGCCGCACCGAGGCGCCGCTGCAAGTCGAGGAGCCCGGCACGCACCTCCGCGATCGCGGAAACGCGAGACGCACGCTCGCTCATCTCGGGCCTGCGGATCTCGCGGCTCACGTCCTCGGCGCCGAGGAGGACGCGGCGACCGCCGTCCTCGAGACGGATCGGGAGGGACGCTGCGAGCCGCCCGAGCGCCCCGCGCACTTCCGCCGGAAGCCCGCCCGGATCCTCGCTCCGATCGACGAGCGGGGAGAGATCCCCGTCGCGAGAGGCCGCGAGCGCGACCGTCCGGTAGAGCGCGCCCGTGTCGAGGTAGGTGAAGCCGAGCCTCTCGGCGAGCGCGCGGCTGACGGTGCTCTTTCCCGCGCCCGCGGGTCCGTCGATCGTCACGACGGGGCGACGTCCCTTCACGCGCTTCCTCCGCACAGACGTTCGAGCGTCTCGAGAAATCGCGGGTCGGAGACCGCGATCGCCTCGACGCCGCGAATGCGCACGGGACCGCGCGCGACCAGCGAAGCGACGACGAACGCCATCGCGATGCGGTGATCGCCGCACGCGTCGACCTCGCCGCCTTCGAGTCCGCTTCCTCCGTGCACGACGAGACCGTCGGGCAGCTCCTCGACGCGGACGCCGAGGGTCGCGAGGCCTGCGGCCATCGTCGCGAGGCGGTCGCTCTCCTTCACGCGAAGCTCCGCGGCATCCGCGAACGTCGTCACACCCGTCGCGGCGGCCGCCGCGATCGCGAGGACGGGGAGCTCGTCGATCGCGCGCAGCATCGTCTCTCCCGCGACCGTCGTCGCACGAAGCGGCGCGGGCTCGACGGTCAGATCCGCGACCGGCTCCTCGCCGATCGGATCGAGGCTCGCGATCTCGAGCCGCGCGCCCATCGCGCGAAGCACGTCGATCGCGCCCGTGCGCGTCGGGTTCAGCGAGACGCGCCGCAGTCGCAAGCGCGAGCCCGCGACGATCGAGCCGGCGACGAGCCAGAACGCCGCGGCGCTCGGGTCGCCCGGCACGTCGATCTCGCACGCACGGAGCCGTGCCGGTCCGGTGACGCTCGCGGCGAGCGGCTCCGGCCGCGCGACGGCGACGCCGAAGGACGGGAGCATCCGCTCGGTGTGATCGCGCGACAACGCCGGCTCGACGACGGTCGTCGTGCCCTTCGCCTGCAAGCCCGCGAGCAGGACCGCCGTCTTGAGCTGAGCGCTCGCAACCGGGATCTCGATGCGTCCCGCGCGGAGCGACCCGCCGTGCACCGTGATCGGCGGCTTTCCGTCCTCGGTCTCGAAGCGCGCACCCAGCTTCTGCAGCGGATCGACCACGCGCTGCATCGGACGCCGTCGAAGCGAAGCGTCGCCGTCGAGCCGCGAGGTGAACGGCCGCCCCGCGAGCACGCCGCACATCATGCGCATCGTGCTGCCCGAGTTCCCGCAGTCGAGCGGCGCCGTCGGCGCGCGGAGACCTTCGGCGCCGCGGCCGTGCACGCGGACGAGGTCGCCCTCGCGCTCGACCGCGACGCCGAGGCCGCGCAGCACCGTGATCGTCGAGGCGTTGTCCTCGCCGCTCGAGAGCCCACGGATCACGGTCGCGCCGTCCGCGAGAGCGCCGAGGATCAGCGCGCGATGGCCGATCGACTTGTCGCCGGGCAGAGGGACGTCGCCGCGCAGCGGGCCGC
>Ga0194128_10009049_pt1 | contig 12356 bp, 9 predicted proteins | sample TA2KigCa65mmetaG_FD_148650 | JGI IMG/M metagenome (GOLD analysis project Ga0194128, IMG submission 148650) | Freshwater microbial communities from Lake Tanganyika, Tanzania - TA2015037 Kigoma Deep Cast 65m | ecosystem: Environmental > Aquatic > Freshwater > Lake | place: Tanzania: Lake...
GGGCCGCGGGAGCCGGCGGTCGGCGCGCAGCGGCGGGCTGGGCGGGCTTCGGCGCCGGCGTGGGTGCCGGCGTGGACTGGGTCTGCGCCCGCCCGACCAGGGTCCACGCCCCGAGGAGCAGCAGGCCGGCCGTGATCACAGCGCGCATGCCGCGAGTATAATCAGGAGCGGCCGCCAGGGGTATCCGGCGAGAGCTGGATTGAGACAAACCCTTGGAACCTGACCCGTCTCCGCGCCATGCGCGGCGGCGGGATCCGCCGAGGCATGTTGCTGAGGCGGATCCGGTTGAAACCGGCGGAGGGAGCGCGGCGATCCTCACCAGTCGGATCCCCGCCCAGAATCTCATGATTGACTTTGCCACTGCCTATCCGAACTCGCGAAAGGTCTTCGAGGACCGCGCGGTGCCGTTGACGCCCGGTGGGTCGCAGGCGACCCTCCGGATTCCGATGCGCGAGGTGACGCTGACCGGCGGCGAGGCGCCGGTGCGCCTGTACGACACCAGCGGTCCGCAGGGGCACGACGTCCGCCACGGGCTGCCGAAGATCCGGGAGGAGTGGATCGCGGCGCGGCGCCGCGCGGGGTTCGTCGGCACGCAGCTGTACTACGCGCGCCGAGGCGAGATTACGCCCGAGATGGAGTTCGCCGCCGCCCGCGAGGGGCTGCCGGCGGAGTTCGTGCGGACGGAAGTCGCCCGTGGACGCGCGATCATCCCCTCCAATATCCGGCACCTCGAGCTCGAGCCGATGGTCATCGGCCGCAACTTCCTCGTGAAGATCAACGCCAACATCGGCAACTCCGCCGTGAAGTCGTCGATCGAGGACGAGGTGGAGAAGCTCCAGTGGGCGACGCTCTGGGGCGCCGACACGGTGATGGATCTCTCGACCGGGCGGGAGATCCACGAGACGCGCGAGTGGATCCTTCGCAACTCGCCGGTGCCGATCGGCACGGTGCCGATCTACCAGGCCCTCGAAAAGGTGGGCGGGAAGCCCGAGGACCTGACCTGGGCGATCTACCGCGACACGCTCCTCGAGCAATGCGAGCAGGGCGTCGACTATTTCACGGTTCACGCGGGCGTGCTGCTGCGCTACATTCCCCTCACCGCCACCCGCGTCACGGGCATCGTGTCGAGAGGCGGATCCATCCTCGCCAAGTGGTGCCTCGCGCATCATCAGGAGAACTTCCTGTACACGCACTTCCGCGAAATCTGCGAGATCATGCGGGCGTACGACGTGTCGTTCTCGCTCGGCGACGGCCTGCGCCCCGGCTCGATCGCCGACGCCAACGACGAGCCGCAGTTCGCCGAGCTGAAGACGCAGGGCGAGCTGACGCGTATCGCGTGGGAGTACGACGTCCAGGTGATGAACGAGGGGCCGGGCCACATCCCCATGCATCTCATCAAGGAGAACATGGAGAAGCAGCTCGACTGGTGCGAGGAGGCGCCGTTCTACACGCTGGGGCCGCTGACCACCGACGTGGCGCCCGGCTACGACCACATCACCTCGGCCATCGGCGCGGCGATGATCGGCTGGTACGGCACGGCGCTCCTCTGCTACGTCACGCCGAAGGAGCATCTCGGTCTGCCCAACCGCGACGACGTCAAGGCCGGCGTGATCGCGTACAAGATCGCCGCGCATGCCGCCGACCTGGCGAAGGGCCATCCGCGCGCCCAGGCCTGGGACGACGCGCTGTCGAAGGCGCGGTTCGAGTTCAGATGGCAGGACCAGTTCAACCTGTCGATGGATCCGATGACCGCGCGCGCGTTCCACGACGAGACGCTGCCGGCCGAGGGCGCCAAGGTCGCGCACTTCTGCTCGATGTGCGGGCCGAAGTTCTGCTCGATGGAGCTGACGCAGCAGGTGCGCGAGTACGCCGCGTCGCACGCCTTCACCGACGTCGAGGCGCTCAGAGCCGGGATGCAGGAGAAGTCGGAGGAGTTCCGGCGCGCCGGCGAGATCTACGTGAAGCAGCCGTAGTTGACGGGGTCCCCGTCAACCGACGACGTCAACGTGCCGTTTCGGGCGGTGCGGGGACGACCATGATGACCGTCGGAAACCGCGCCGGCTCCCCGCCGAGCCGCGGGTTCGGATAGCCGGCGGAGCCGCCCCACGTCCAGTCCTTCACCGTCACGCCCGGCGGGAACGCCATCGACTCCTGCCGGAAGCGTCCTACCTCGAACATGTGCGTCGGCGGCTCCTCGAAGACGAGGTTGCCGCGCTCCCGCAACACGTTGCGGTAGTAGGTCACGATGTCCGCAAAGGACGCCGCTGCACCGAACAGGTAGTACCGCTGCGCGCGGCCCGCATCGTAGGAGGCGAGGAACTCCGCGGCCGGATAGACGGGCAGTCCCAGCGTCGCCGCCGACGGTGCGGCCGGATCGGCGACAGGCGCGGCCGGCGCCCCGGCCGGCGGCGGGGCTGCCGGCGGCTGTGCTGGCGGCGCCCCTGGCCGCGGGAAAGGTTGCGGCGTTTGCCCTAACGCGGTGCTGGCCGCCACGGCCGAGACCGCCACGGCAAGAAGCATCCGCATCATACGGCCATTATAGGGGTCAAACGCCCAGTTCTCCCACACCGGGCCGACCGTCCCGGGTGGCGTGCATCTTGCGACGGGCGAGGTGCGGGGTCCGGGAGCCCCAGAGGGGATCCGGGCCCCGGGAGGCTGCGAGGCGTGGACGACTTCGACATCGCGCAAAGCAAGATTGGTGAGTCAGCACAGCGCGTCGTGGATCGGGCGATCGACGAGACGCGGCGGCGGGATCACGCGCTGCTGACGAACGAGCACGTCTTTCTCGCCTTCGCTCAGGTCGAGTGGGACACGTTCGCGCACGTGATGCGCGACCTCGAGCTGAACCCGCACGAGGTCCTCCAATCGCTGGAGGAGCAGCTGCACGTCCTGCCGGCGGCGTCGGGGCGCGAGCTGCGCGTGGCGCCGGCGACGAAGCTGGTGTTCAAGCTCGCCTTCCACCAGGCGAGCCGCGCGGGCCGTCAGACGATCGAGTCGTCGGATCTGTTCTCGGCGATCTTCGAGGAGAGCCAGGGCGGCCCCGTGACGATCATCCGGCGCCACGGGATCGAGCCCGAGGTGCTGGTCACGCGGATCGCCACCCGGATGCGCGACGCCGAGCTCCGGGAGGAGCGGCTCCGCAAGCGGTTCGAGCTGCCGCCGTTCCTCAAGCACTTCGCGACCAACCTCAACCTGCTGGCGCGGCAGGATCGGCTCGCGCCGGTCTACGGCCGCGACCGCGAGATCCAGCAGGTGCTGGAGGTCCTCTGCCACCGCGAGCGTTCCAACTCGGTGATGCTCGTCGGGGAGCCGGGCGTCGGCAAGACGGCAATCGTGGAAGGGCTGGCCCGCCGGATCGAGTTCGAGCCCGACTCGGTGCCGGTGCGGCTGCGCGATTGCCAGGTGGTCAACCTGCAGATGAACTCGATGGTCGCCGGCACGATGCTGCGCGGCATGTTCGAGGACCGCATCCAGAACGTGATCCGCGAGATCAAGGAGCGGCCGAACCTCATCCTGTTCGTGGACGAGGCGCACACGATGGTCGGCGCCGGCTCGGCGCTCGGCGCGCCGTCGGACGCCGCGAACATCTTCAAGTCGGTGCTGGCGCGCGGCGAGATCCGGATGATCGGTGCGACCACGCTGAGCGAGTACAAGGAGTACATCCAGGAAGACGAGGCGCTGGCGCGGCGCTTCCGGACCGTGCAGGTGTCGGAGCCCACGCTCGACGAGACGCGGCGCATCCTCTTCAACCTGCGCTCGCGGCTGGAGCGGAACTACTCGGTGCGGCTGCTCGACGAGACGATCGAGACCGCGCTCGAGATGTCGCCGCGCTATCAGCGGCACCTGCACCTGCCCGACAAGGTGATCGGCTGGCTCGACACCGCGGCGGTGCGGGCCGAGATCGACCGGCGGTGGGAGGTGCGCAGCGCCGACGTGATCGAGGTGATCTCGCAGGCGTCGCAGATTCCCAAGGACATGGTGTTCCGCGACGTCGGCGACCGCTTCAAGGACATCGAGGAGCGGCTCTCGCGGCGCGTCATCGGACAGCGCAAGGCGGTCGAGGCGGTGGCGCACCGGCTCGTGCTGAACAAGGGGCCGCTCAAGGACGGCTTCGATCGGCCCGACGGCGTGCTGCTCTTCCTCGGGCCGACCGGCGTGGGCAAGACGGAGCTCGCCAAGGCCGTCGCCGAGTTCCTGTTCGGCGACGAGAAGAAGATGATCCGGATCGACATGTCCGAGTACCAGGACGGCGGCGTGTCGGTCGACAAGCTGATCGGGATGCCGCGCGGCATCGTCGGCAGCGAGCGGGGCGGCCTGCTGACGAATCAGCTGAAGGACAACCCGTGCTCGGTCGTGCTGCTCGACGAAGTCGAGAAGGCGTCGCCGACTCTGCTGAACCTGTTCCTGCAGGCGTTCGATGAGGGGTGGCTGACCGACGGGCGGGGCAAGCGCGTCTACCTGTCGGACGCGATCGTCATCATGACCTCGAACGCCGGCTCCGAGCACTTCCGCAAGCTGACCACGCCGATGGGGTTCCGCTCGGGCCAGGTTGCCGTGGAGCAGGTGCAGGCCGAGGTCAACCGCGAGCTCGAGCGGCGGTTCTCGCCCGAGTTCCGCAACCGCATCGACCAGGTCATCCTGTTCCAGCCGCTCACGCTCGACGAAGTGCGCCAGATCGCCGTCAAGTACCTCGATGAGGTCATCGCGACGCTGCGGCACTCGAACAAGTCGCTCATCGTCGAGCCCGAGGCGCTCGACCGGCTCGTGCGCGAGGGCCACAGCCTCGCCTACGGCGCGCGCTTCCTGAAGCGGGTCATCGACGACCGCATCAAGCTGCCGCTCAGCCAGCAGTGGAAGGACGCGAGCACCTTCCGCGTCTCGCTGCGCGACGACGAGGTGGTCGTGGAGACCGTGCGCCCCAGGCTGCTCCGTGCGGCGCCCGCGGATGCGATCGCCGTGTAGGGCCTGGGTACGATCCTGCTCACTCGGTCGGTGCAATCCCGATGCGGGTCGGTGCGAGCCGCGCGCAGGGGGGTGCGTCCGTACGTAGCGTCCGGCTTCAGCCGGATCTCCCTCAAAATCTGAAGATCGGTTGATCGGCGGCCGGCCTCCGATCGTCGGCCGGGCGGGTCTTGCCGGCTGCTGCCCGTGTCGCATCGCCGCCGGCGTCCTCGGTCCGTCCGTGGACTCCGTACTGTTGCCGGAGCAGGCCGACGACGTGCTGCACCTCCTTGCGGTAGGCTGACGGCGCGTACTTGCCGGCGTACAGCTGGTGGTACCCCTCCACGAGGTGCGGGAACTCCTGGGCGAGCCAGCGCATGAAATGGTCGCGCGTGCCACCTTCGAGAAACAGTACGTTGCACCCGACGAAGCGCGCGCCATGGTCCGCAATCGCCTTCATCGTCCGCTCGAGGAGCGCGGGCCTCGAGGTGATGCCCGGGACGATCGGGTTCATGAGGACGCCGGCGCGAATGCCGGCATCGACGAGCGCGCGCACCGCGCGCAGCCGCTGGAGCGGCGGCGCGGTGCCCGGCTCGAGCAGCCGCCAAGCGTCCTCGTCGACCGTGGGCACGCTGACGTAGACGCCGCAGCCGGGACCGGCCGCCAGATCCGCCAGCACGTCCTTGTCGCGCACCACCATCGGCCCTTTGGTCACGACGCCCACCGGGGTCCGGACATCACGCAGCGCCTCGAGCGCGCCGCGCGTCAGCCGGTAGTGGCCCTCGATCGGCTGATAGCAGTCGGTCGCCGTGCCAAGGGCGACGTACTCGCCGGTCCACGACGGCCGCGCCAGCTCGCGCCGCAGCACCTCGACGAAGTTGGTCTTGACGAAGATGATCGACGCGAAGTCGTCATCGGCGCCCAGCTCGAACTGCGACTGGTAGCGGCGCGCGTAGCAGTAATGGCAGCCGTGCGTGCACCCGCGATACGGGTTGAGCGTCCACTCGAAGGGCATCCCCTGCACGCGGTTGAGCGCCGAGCGGCAGCGGACCTCCTGGTAGCGCGCCGCATCGGCGCGGCGCTGCGCTTCGGTCAGCGCCTCGGCGCCGCCGGCTCGGATGCGATCGGCAACCTCGCGGGTGGTCGGCGGCGTCTTCCCGAGGTCGAAGAGCAGAGGGGCACTTTCCAAGGACGCCGGCATGGCTTCGTCTTATGTTCGCCAATCCTATCACACGCCGGATCCCCGCGGCGGCGGCGTGTCCGCGCGCCCAGGCGATATTGCGCGTCGGCTCGGCTCGCCGGGGCTCGGCTGCGAGCCCCGAGCGGGCGCGAACACCGGCACGCGTTCCGGGCTGGCGTTGTCGAGCCTACCGAGCGCCAGAGATGGTTCGGAGCGTGCCGTCGGTGAACCCGCACGACGCCCGTCGGTGCCGGACCACGCGGCTCGCCCGCTCAGCCGACCGCAGCTCTCCAGTACTCGAGCAGGTCATCGAGCGTTTGGTCGAAGGAGATTTCAGGTCTCCATCCGGTGGCGGCGCGCAGGCGTGACGGATCGCCCACGAGCACCGGCGTGTCGTTGGGGCGCAGGCGGGCGGCGTCCACCGCGACGTGGACCGGCACGCGCGACCGCCGCGTGAGGCCCTCGAGCACCGTGCGGACGGAGCGAGCGGTGCCCGACGCGACGTTGTAGACGGTTCCCGGGACGCCGCGCTCCATCAGGGCGGCGTAGGCGCGCACGGTGTCCCGCACGTCGGTCAGGTCCCGCGCCGCGTCGAGGTTGCCGACCTTGATCACGGCGTCGACGCGGCCGCGCTCGATGAGCGCGATCTGACGCGCGATGCCGGGCGCCACGAACGCGGGCCGCTGCCGCGGTCCGGTGTGATTGAAGGGGCGTGTCAGGATGACCGCGATCCCGTCTTCGGCCCAGCTGCGGACGCCGAGCTGCTCCTGCGCGAGCTTGCTGACGCCGTACGGGTTCGCCGGAACGAGCGGGTCGTCCTCGCGCAGCGGCGCGCCGGATGGCGCGTAGACCATCGCCGATCCCGTCACGAGCACGCGGCAGCCGAGCCCGGCCCGGCGCACGGCGTCGAGCAGGTAGTGGGTTGCGAGGACGTTGCGCGCCAGCGGTTCCGCCGTGCTCCGCCACGATTCGCCGACGTGCGGTGCGCCGGCGCAGTGGTACACGGCGGACGGCCGCAGGGCGGCGATCTCGCGGCGGACGTGCTCCCGGTCGAGCAGGTCGATCCGGGTCCACTCCGCGAGCCGCGCCAGCTCGGCGGGCGGCTCCGCGCGGCCCCACGCCAGCAGGCGGCCGCGGGGCGCCAGGTATTCGATCAGGTGGCTGCCGGCGAACCCGGCGGCGCCGGTCACGAGGACGCGGCTCACCGTCCGTACTGCGCCTGGTAGTACGACCGGAACGCGGCGTCCTGCTCTTTGATGGGCCGCCACCACCATTCGTGCCGGCGGTACCAGTCGATCGTATCGCGCAGGCCCCGGTCGAAGGGCACGCGCGGCGCCCACCCGAGCGCGCGCAGCTTCGTCGTGTCGAGACAATAGCGCCGGTCGTGTCCCGGCCGGTCGGGCACGGGCTGGATGAGAGAGGCGGGCTTGCCCAACGCGGCGAGGATCTGGTGGGTCAGGTCGACGTTCATCACCTCGTTCCCGCCGCCGATGTTGTACACCTCGCCGTCGAGGCCCCTGTCGATCACGAGATCGAGCGCGGCGCAGTGGTCCTCGACGTGGAGCCAGTCGCGCACGTTGCGGCCGTCGCCGTACAGCGGCACCGGCCGGTCGTCGATGGCGTTGGTGACGAAGAGCGGGATGACCTTCTCGGGAAACTGGTAGGGCCCGTAGTTGTTCGACGCGCGCGTGACGATGACCGGTACGTTGTGGGTCGCCCAGTAGCTGTAGGCGAGCCGGTCGGCGCCCGCCTTGCTCGCCGCGTACGGATTGCGCGGCCGCAGCTCGTCGGTCTCGCGGCTCGCGCCGGCGGGGACGCTCCCGTAGACCTCGTCGGTCGAAATCTGGACGAAGCGGCGGAGACCGGCCGCCCGGCGCGCGGCCTCGAGAAGCACGAACGTCCCTTCGACGTCGGTGCGGATGAAGTCGCCCGCGGCGAGAATCGACCGATCGACGTGCGTTTCGGCGGCGAAGTGCACCACGATCGCGGCGCGCTCGACGAGCGGCGCGCTCACCGCCGCGTCGAGAATGTCGCCCTGCACGAAGGCGTGCCGTGGATGCTCGAGGACGTCGTGGAGATTCTCGCGGCGCCCGGCGTAGGTCAGCTTGTCGAGCGTCGTGACGCGCCAGTCGGCGTGGCGCGCCAGCGCGTAGCGCACGAAGTTGCTGCCGATGAAGCCGGCGCCCCCGGTGACCAGGACCTCAGTCACGGCGTCCGGCTCCATCACCCATCCTTCCGCGTCCAGTCGTACGGGAGCGTGTCGTGGGGCGCCAGCCGGTACTCGTCGGGGTCGGCGTAGCGGTACGGCTCGGTCGGGACGTTGACGACGAGCGCCGTCTCCAGGCTGATGCACTTCCAGCCGTGGTAGACGAGGTTCGGCACCTGGACGAGCAGCGGGTTCTGCGTGCCGACGAAGAACTCGTTGACCGCGCCGTTGGTCGGGGAGTCGGCCCGCGTATCGACGAGGACCAGCTTCACCATCCCGGCCACGCACGCGAAATTGTCGACCTGCTGCCGATGGTAGTGCCACGCCTTCACGACGCCGGGGTACGTGGCGGAGACGTAGACCTGCCCGAACTTCGCGAAGAGCTCGGCGTCGTCGGCGCGCAGGATTTCCAGCAGCCAGCCGCGCTCGTCGGGGATGAGGCGCAGCGGCTTGGTCCGGACGCCCTGAATGCGGGGGGGCTTGGCCGCGGTGGCGGCGTACGCGGCGGGCTCAGCCATGGTGCTGCAGTCTTACCATCGAATGCCGACCTCCGAGTTGTCTCCCAGCATGAACCGGTACGCGCTCGGCTTGACCGGCATCCGATAGATGCGCACGTTCTTGCCGATCAAGCTGTCGATCACCCGGTTCGCCAGATCGCGCACCGACGACCCCTCGAGCACGATGCTGTGCTCGATCTCGGAGTCCTGGATCTCCACGTCGTTCATGATCGACGTGAACGGCCCCACGTAGGCCTGGACGATGCGCGCGCCGCGGCCGATGATCGCGGGCCCGCGGATGACCGACCGTTGGATCACCGCGCCGGCCTCGATGACCACTTTACCCTCGATCCGGCTCTCGGCGTCGACCGCGCCCTCGATCCGGCGCTCGTAGGTGTCGAGAATCAGCCGGTTCGCCTCGAGCATGTCCTCGAGCTTGCCGGTGTCCTTCCACCAGCCGTCGACGACGTGCGGGCGCACCGTCAGGCCGCGGTCGATGAGATCCTGAATCGCGTCGGTGATTTCGAGCTCGTTGCGGAAGCTGGGGCGGATCCGCCCGACCGACTCGAAGACCTCCGGCCCGAACATGTACACGCCGACGAGCGCGAGGTCGCCGATCGGCTCCTTCGGTTTTTCCACCAGACGGACCACCCGGCCATCGTTCAGCTGGGCCACGCCGAACATCTGCGGGTCGGGCACGTGCGCCAGGAGGATCTGCGCCGCCGGCCGCTCGCGCGCGAACTCCTCCACGAAATGCGTGATCCCCTTGTTGAGGAGGTTGTCGCCGAGGTACATCACGAACGGCTCGCCGGCGAGGAAGCGCTCGCTGATCTTCACCGCGTGGGCGAGGCCGAGCGGCGCCTCCTGCTCGATGTACTCGATGCGGACGCCCCAGCGCGCGCCGTCGCCGACCGCCGCGCGGATCTCCATCTGCGTGTCGCCAACGACGATGCCGATGTCGCGGATGCCGGCGGCGGCGATCGCTTCGATGCCGTAGAACAGCACCGGCTTGTTGGCGACCGGCACCAGCTGCTTGGCGCTCGTGTAGGTGAGCGGCCGCAGCCGCGTCCCCTTGCCGCCGCTGAGGATCAACCCCTTCATGTCAGTAGCCCGCCCCCATCAGCCCGCCGAACGCGCCGAGCAGATTGGAGAACGTACCGAGGCCGGCGAGGACGAACGACACGTTGAACCGCTTGTCCGACGGGATCGGAAACCCCGACACCGACTGCGGAAACTTGAACTTCTGGAACTCGGCCTGAATGCCGCAGCACTGGGCGAGGTACGAGAAGCCGACGCTCTGATTCAGGACGCCCGCGCGCCCGATGTCCCACGTCAGGCCGTACATCCCGCGCGCGCGGCCCTGCAGCATCGCCGTCGACGTGGACCACGACAGCGAGCTCTCCGACCGGGCGAGGCGGTTCCGTCGCTGCCGGCTGTAGCTGACGGTGGTCGAGCCCCCGAACACCTGGGTCGTGCCGCCGGTCGTCAACACGTGCAGCCCCTGGCCGTGCACGTCGTACTCGAGACGCGTTGTCGAGTCGAGCCTGGGCGATGGCGTCACCTTCACCGAGACGGCCACGTCCGACAGATCGATCGACCGCGACCGGAATCCGGTGCTGACATACTGCGTGTCGTTGAGGCTCGCCCGTGGAGTCATGTAGTAGGTCTGCTGCACGCCGAGCGTCAGAAACTGGATCGTCGATCCCGCCGTGCCGTCGGTCGTGCGCGCGCGATACAGGAACCGGTTGTTGATGCCGTAGGTCAATCGCGTCGTGTCCCCCAGAATGACGTCGCTCTGGTCGACACCAGCCAGCACGCGCGACGCGCTCTCGAAGTCGGGAATGTACTCGAGCGCGAACGTCGGCTCGATCAGGTGCTTCATGCGCTCGCTGTAGGAGTTCTCCGGCGTGTCCCAGATCTTGGAGAACACCGGCCCGATGACGTCGGACCGGAGCGATAGGTACTGGCGGATGAGCGGCTCGGTGACCACCTGCCCGCGGCTGTCTGCGCTCCGCGAATAGTACGTCGTGCGATAGGAGGCGCTCGCGTTGAACGTGAGGAACGACAGGCGCGAGAGTGCCGCGCGCGCCGTCGGCAGGACGTCCAGTCGCGACTGGCTGCGGTCGCTGGTGACGCGGCCCCGGGTGAGCTGGCGGAACGGCAGATGGCTGTACTCGTTGTTGACCGACGCATACACGGGCAGGCCGAACAGGCGCTGGGGCGCCAGCGCCGCCGTCAGGCGAGGGGTGCTGCCGTAGAGCTGCGACGTGTCCTCGCCCGTGAACGTCTCGGTGCGCTGGAAGAGCGCGTTGGTGGTGAGCCCGCCCCACGTGCCGGTCATGCCCGTTTCAATCGTCCGGGTCGCGTTGGACGCCTGATACAGGCTCTGCTGATAGAGCTGCTGCGTCCGGATGCTGGTCGTGTAGTCGATGCGCTGATGCAGCCGAATCGCCGTGCCGAGCGCCTGGTTGCCCGTGCCGTTGAACTGATACGCGGATTCCGCGGGGAGGCGCGCCACGCGCCCTCCCTGCCTGAACTCCGACTCCTTCTGGTCGAGGCGATAGAACCGGAACGTCCCGTAGGAGCTCTGGCTCGCCACGTACCGGTACTCGGCGCCCGCCCCCTGACCGGTGTTCGTGAACCAGTCGTGAAAGAACGTGGCATCCTGGCTGCGGCCCATCGCCCAGAAGAACGCGTTGCTGAGCGACTGGCCGCGCAGCGTCGACGCGCCGTAGGTCGGCAGCAAAAAGCCGGTCGCCCGATTCTCGCTCTTGATCGGATAGTAGAGCACCGGCAGGTACATCAGCGGCACGCCCTTCACCCGGAGCAGCGTATGCCGCGCGATGGCGTAGTCCTCGAGGATGAGCAGCACCGAGCCGCTCGTCACCTCCCAGCGCGGCGTCGGCTGCACGCACGTGGTGAACCCGCCGCGGGTCAGGCGGTACCGGCGCCCCTCGAGCTTCTCGATCGTGTCCCCGTAGAAGTACACGTCGGGATCCTGACCGCCGAACTGCGCGCGGTCGACCTCGGTGCCGAGCGACAGCAGCCCCGACGCCTGGTGGAACGTGCCGGTCCCCTGGGCCACGTTGAACTCCGCGCGCTCGGCCGCGATGCGCCCCTCGGGGTTCGTGAACACGACGTTGCCGATCGCCACCAGCCGCAGCTCGGGCTCCGTGAAGATGTCGATCGCGTCGGCGAAGAAGCCCATCTGCGGGCACTCCAGCTGGACCTGGCCGGTCAGGCGCAGATGGTTGGCCGCCAGCTGCTCCAACTGCCACTGCGTCGACCGCGTGCACGTGCCGAAGAACGGATCCGCGACCGGCGCCGCGGCGCCCGGCGCCGGCACCTGCGCCCGCGCCACGATCGGAAGCAGGCAGAGCGCGCAGGAGAGAAGAAGACGCGAAACACCCATCAGATTGGAGGGAAATTACCGCAGGATAGCACGTCGCCGCAGGCGGTCGCGAACGGCGCCGACCAGGTAGATCGAGCCGCTGACGCAGACCGTGCGGCCCCCCGCCATCGCGTCCTCGAC